>Ga0181575_10000287_pt1 | contig 36521 bp, 29 predicted proteins | sample 101ome_23_FD_145599 | JGI IMG/M metagenome (GOLD analysis project Ga0181575, IMG submission 145599) | Coastal salt marsh microbial communities from the Groves Creek Marsh, Skidaway Island, Georgia - 101411CT metaG (spades assembly) | ecosystem: Environmental > Aquatic > Marine > Intertidal zone... | reverse complement strand
CGGTAACGCGAGAACGAAAATGCTTGAAATTGTCAATGAAGAACGATCGACCACTGCTGCCATTGTCCTGCCGGAGCGCATCCAGACAGGGACGCACGCCTGCTGGATTGAGGGCGAACGCCTCAATGCAGAACGCCCTTGCCCATGAGGGTTGACCTGCGCGTTGAAGCGCGTCATGGCACGTCCAAATGACGGCGCACTGGGTCTTTCTTCACGGCATCAACAACACGCCACGGGTTTGGACCCCGATTATCCAAGCCATGGCAATAACCGCCCGATCCCTGTCACCCGAATATCCCCCAACCGCGGATATTGACGCCATCGCGCGGTTGGTCTGGGACGAATGCCCAGACAACGCCGTGTTGGTGGGACATTCTTTTGGAGGCTATGTAGCACTCGCCATGCTTGCCCAGCGACCCGCGGCGGTTGCCGGGATAGCACTGGTCAACTCGCATGCGCGCGCCGACACAGAGGCAGCGCAAGCGATTCGCGAACAATCAGCGCAAGCTGCGGACGCCGGGAAGTACAGCCAACTGGTGGAGGCGGTAACGAAGCGGGTCTACCACCCTGATAACCTGTCCAACGGTCATCTGATGCGTCATCGGGAAGCGGAAGCGATCGGGTATGGTGCCGCACGGTTTGCCGCCCATCAGCGCGCCTGCGCCCGGCGCCCCGACAGAGAAGCGGTGCTGCGGCAATTCACAGGTGCAAAACTCGTTGTTACATCAGAAATTGATCTCGTGATTGATCCCGCGGAGCAACGATCGCTGGCCCAGCGCTGTGGTGCCGCGTTCCATTCGATTGGCGGTGCTGGACACATGCTTCCGGCGGAGCAGCCGCAGCGGCTGGCCGCTCATTTAACAGCTTGGGGTCGTGCGCTCTAGGCGCCAACCCCTTCTTCGCTCGCCCATTCAGCCAACTCGTGCCGCAACACTTTGCCCAATGGGTTTCGCGGTAGTGCCTCAATGACCAAAAGGCGCTCCGGCAACTTAAACTTGGCAACACCGCACTGCATCAAGAACGCGCAAATATCCTCCAGTGAGGGTGTGCCGCCATCAGTCGGTACGATACAGACACAAATCTTTTCGCCGAGAATGGCATCGGGATAGGCACAAACCGCCGCTTCAGCCAGTGCCGGATGACCCTCTAGCAGGGTGTCGAGCTCGGCCGGTGAAATTTTCATCCCACCCCGGTTGATAATGTCCTTTAATCGGCCAGCAATGCGATAGAACGCGCCATCGCCGCCGCAAATCTCGACCACATCGCCGGTGCGGAAAAAGCCCTGCGAGGTAAACAAATCATCCCGGCTCGAATTGAGATACCCGTCAAACACCGTGGGGCCGGAGAAGCAGAGTTCGCCACGGTCACCTTTTTGCGTCAGTTCGTTCCCTGTCTCGGGATCCACCACGGTAGATCGAACCGTTTCGTGTAATGGCCCGGTCCAGCGTGTGTGGCGGGTGCCACTGCGGGGAAACATCGCGGCCCGCTCCTCGGGATCGGGTATGGCTACTGGCGAGGAGATGAGTGCGATACCTTCGTTGGATCCGTAGATGTTGTAGATGTTGACGCCATAGTCCCTTTCAAAGGTTGCAATCATTTCCGGGGCTAGAGGAGCTGACCCGGATCCAATGCCCCGCAGGGCAGGGAAGTCGAAGCTGCTCCAGAGGGCCGGCTCTTTGGCAAGCTTGTTTAACAGGGCCGGCGGCGCGATGGTGAAGGTGACGTTGTCGCGCTGAATCTGCTCTAGGAACACCGGCACATCGAGCGGGTGATGCAAGACAATCCCACAGCCAAGCTTTGCAGCGGGGAAAAGAAATCCACCAAGAGCCGACATATTGACCATCGGAAAGGGATTAAGCAGTACGTCACCCGGCTGATACTCGCTACCCGTAGCTGTCATATGACCGGAGGCCAGCCACATATTGTGAGACCGCGGCACGCCCTTGGGTGTCCCGGTTGTGCCGGACGTCCAGCAGATAGTGCAGATGTCATTCGCACTCGCCGGGTTGTCGCTGCGATGGCGTTGCAGGACATTCCGCTCGCTGTCGCCCAGACCCGTCGCGCCCCGGATGATCAGATCGTCGCCCATGGCCAGGATCTTTTGCGCAGGTAGCGCAGCGAGCCCATTGTCAGCAAGGTTGGCGTCGCGAAACGACGCGGCGCCAATAAACCATGCAGGTTCCAGTGCCGAGGCGAGTGACGCTATTTCGTGTCGCCCGTATTGCACCGGTAAGGGAGAAGCGATGGCGCCAAGCTTGCTCAGCGCGTAATAAAGCACCATCAGGTCGACCACGTTGGGCATTTGCAACATCACCGGGTCGCCGCAGGCGACACCCCGTTGGAGCAAGTCAATCGCCAGGGCGTCACTGGCGTTGTCGAGTTCTGAAAAGGTCAGTCTGAGGGGAGGGCTGTCTGTAAGCTGCTCACGGGTGTGTTGGTCAGCAGCCGCCATCGCATTTGGGTACTTTTCTGCCTGAATACTCAGGTAATCGCAGAGGGTCTTATCGCCCCACAGGCCGGCCTGAGTCAGTTTTTGAATGCGCTCGGGTGTTGATGTCTTCAACGCAAAACCTCACAGGTTGATTTCAGAAACCGAACTGCTTTTTTACCACATGCACGAGAGTGTCTGCCGAATGCTCCAATTCGAACACGCCGCCTCAGTGCTCAGGATTCAACCCAGAATCATTCGAGCCGCTTCACGCCCCGAGGCCGCCGCTGATTCGGTTCCTATCGTCCCAACCGGCGCGCAGCCATCGCCCACGTTATACAGGCCAAGTACCGAGGTGTTCACGGGCATGCCGCGACCAACCCATCGATGCATCCCGGGTGAGTCACCGCGATGCTTGGCTTTGACCAAAAACTTTGCCTTGTCCAGAATCCCCGGAAAGTTGGCTTCGAGCTCGCTAAGCATCATCTCAAATTCACGATCGAGCTCAGGTTTTGCTGCATCCGCAGGGGCCCCGAAAGCCGTGTGTAAGTAGATGCCCTCGGGTGAGATATCCGGTGAGATCGCCGAAGGAATTTCCAGGTAGATCAGATTGGTCGTGTTACCGAAGACCATACAGCCCGCAAAGTCCGCCATGACGGGCTCATTCAAAACGAAACTCGCGTGCATGATGGGTGCGTCAATATCATCTTGTTCAAACTTAGCCATGTAACTCGCTTCAAAGACACTTCCACCACCCGCCAGCGCTATCGTGCGCCGCGGCCCCGCATTCGATAACACCAGCGGTGCTGCCAGCTTCTCTGCATCGCCCGCTGCATTTTTAATTTCAACACCGGTGACTCGATTGCTCTCGACATGGATTTTTCGACAGGGCGAGCGCGTCATAACCCGCGAGCCTCGCGCTTCTATTGCACTCGCAAGCGCCCCCATCAACTGCGCATTGCCCAGACGGGCCATACCAAACTGGCTTCCCTTGGAGTGGTATTTCAGAAAATTAAAGAACTCGCTGGCGGGGATCTCATGCATGTTGACCCCCATGAGGGCAGCGCAATAACCCTGAAAGAGGTTTTTGACTTCCTGACAGTCGGTGTATTGATCAAACCAATCGAGGATGGTGATGGATCCCAGGGGTGTCCAGGTAGTCAGGGCATCGATAATTCGCTGGTGAAACTGGGCCGCTGCAGCAGGGTCCTGCATCGCAAATTCGATCATGCCCAGCAGGCCGCCGCCCTTGGGTGAAATATCGTAATCGCCATGGGCCAGTCGATAGCGCATTTTCCCGGTCAGGTTAATCATGTCCATATCAACGCCCAGCGCGTCAAAGGCTTGTCGAATGGCGCTGCTTGGCCCCATGGGAATCATGAGCGCTCCGGTTGTCACCAGGCAGTCCTCTCTGGCCCGATGCGAGCACCGGCCCCCAAGATGAGGTGACTTCTCGACTACGGCAACGCGCATGCCACCCGCAACGAGGTAGGCCGCCGCACACAGGCCACCCATGCCGGCACCTACAATGATTGCATCGAATTCATGCTCCATAGCGTCCTCAGAAATTCTTATTTTGTTGGCGGGCCTTCACCGGGTTCGGGACAGCGAGCCGATGGTTACTGTCCGGCAATTTGCTCTGGTTTCATCCAGCAGGCGTGGAACCCAGGTGGAATCCGATGCGGCATGTGAACCCGTGCAATGGGGCCAATACTCAAATCTGCGGCGTCGAAAATCTGTAATTCCTGGGTCCGGGTGTCGTCATTCCAGACAAAAACAACCACGTAGCCGTGATCCTCGGCACGCTGGTTGTCGGCCGGTGCAAACCAGGGCTCGCTGTACCAACAATGCTCTGCGCTATCGGTCCAAGAGGACAAACGCTCACCGGTATCCGTATTGTATTTACAGATGCCGTCCCATTTGAGCAATTGCGGATGGTGGTCGACCAGGTAGGCAAATTGACTGTGACGCCCCGTTCTCTGGGTGTCGTAGCTGGGAAATTCAATGTTGTGATCAGGATCGAGACACTCTTCAGTGCACTCACCGGTCGTCAGATTCATGCGGTAGCGCCATAAACGCGCGTCCATTACGAGGCGAGCGATCATCTTCGCGGTAGCGCTATCGTTAAAGCGGCCATCCTCATGGGTTGCCGGTTGGTAGCGGCAAGCCACCATGACGATCTCATCCTCTTCTTCCCACGCATTAATAACGTGGTAGATGAAGGCGCCTGAAAATTCGAACCAACGAATGGCATCAGCCGCACCTTTACGGGGAATGACACCCAGTCGGCTTGGCATTGTGGAATCGAAAACAACTTTATGTCGACCCGCCGCCCGAGCGGCCTCATCATGAAAGACGGGGTGGTCGTGCAGAATCGAATAGTTTTCCGTAATAGCCATATCATGCGGCAGGCGATTGCCCGGAAGCTCTACGGGTACGCGGTGGGTCATCTGTCCCTCGGCGTCAACGACCCCGTACCACATATAAGGCCACTCGTCGCCGTAATCGAAATACATCAGCTCGCCGGTCACTTCGTCTACCTTGCAATGGGCCGACATGCCTGAGCCAGGCTCATCAAGATAGCTATTGAGTGGCCCAAGCGTCTTCAGGGTTATGGGGTCTAGCGCATAGGGAACACCGGCCAAGTACCAGGTTGCGATAGCCGTGCCAGCATGTCCGATGACGTCGGTGTTCGCAGAGTCCTTGAGGGGCTGGTCCTCACGCCCCTTCAGGGTTTGTCGGATACCCCAGTACCTCGCACCTCCCGAGGAATCCTCGTGTTCCCAGGCTTCGGTGCGGACCCATTTATTGCGAATAACCAAACGCCCCTGGTCAAAGTGCGCGCTGTGGAGCATCCCATCGCCATCGAAAGGGTGGTATTCACCCTTTGGCTCGAAACGCGGATTGGGGCCATTGCGCAGATAGACGCCGTTGAGGTCCGTTGGAATCGTTCCCGTCACCGGTAAATCTTCAAAGGTCGATTCACTCGCAAGGGGCGAAAAAACTCCTTCTATATATGGGCCATACTTGTGGCCAAAGGGGGCATCAGGGTCTTTTACAGGCTGATTCATGTTGCTCTCCAGGCAAGTAGCGACTGCCTTCTCAATAACACCTTGATTCCAATCGGGCTCATACAGGGGAGGAGCTTTAAGCCCCTCACTTAAGCCGCCACAATAAAGCTACAAACCGTGGCGCAGGAACCGCCAATATTTAACGTTGCGAAGGTCGTTGCGCCGTCTACTTGGCAATCTTCAGCTGAGTGGGTGACCTGCCTTGCCGCATCAAACAGCATGCGCGCCCCGGTGGCGCCAACAGGGTGGCCACAGCCAATCAGTCCCCCGCTTGGGTTGATTGGTAGGGTACCACCCAGTTCAATTGAGCCATTTTCTACCGCCTTGTAAGACTCACCTGCAGCGGTGAGACCGAAATGGTCAATCGCCATGTATTCCGTCATGGAGAAACAATCGTGTGTCTCGATTCCATCGATCTGGCTGACGTCGCTGATGTCGGCTCGACTGAATGCGTCGAGAATGGCCTCTCTCACATGGGGAAATACAAAGGGGGCGTCCCGACTTCGCTCGACCTTGTCCTTGTAGCGCAGTCCGGCATTACGGTGGCCCCAACCCTTTATTTTGGCGTCCGCGCCGTTTAACCCGCGTGATTTTCGGTATTCGGCAGCAAATTCCGGCGACGCCAATACAATAGCGCAGGCCCCGTCGGTGATTTGCCCACAGTGTAAACGCCTGACGCCGGGTTCAATGACCGGATTAAGCGCGTCGTCGTCGCGAAAACTCCCCTCGGCAAATTCCCAGCGTCGGGTTTGCGCCTTTGGGTTGCGCTTCGCATGGCTATAGTTGATCTCGGAAATTCGATTGAGCACCTGCCGATCCAAGCCATAGCGCTGCTCATACTCATCGGCGAGAAGACCAAATACGGCGGGCCACATGAACCGACAGTCGATATCTTCTCGATCGCGCCAGGCCGCAGAATTCTGGTTCTGCGACGCCTGGTCACCGGGAAGGTTTTTGAATTCTTCCGCACCCAGCACGAGCACGCAGTCATACCTCCCCGCTTCGATCTCCGCCATTGCGGTAAGCGCCGCCAGTGACGACGAGGCACAGGCGCCTTCATGGCGCATCGCGGGGACACCCCAAAGCTCGGGCACAACCTGCGAGACCATGGCACCTAGGTGACCCTGCTGCCGCTGCGCTTCAGCAAAGGCGTTGCCCACATGAATGGACTGGATGGCAGACGCCTCCAGATCGCAGGCCGCAAGGGCGCCCAAGCTGGCGTCCCGGATCATGTCAGAGATATCCATGTCCTCTCTGGACCAGACTCTGGCGAAGTCGGTTTGATACCCACCTATGATGTGCACCGGTTTGTTCATTGGCGTCTTATCTCCTTGCGTTCAAGCAGCGCACGGTTTGCCCTATGGAGCAAAGCAATGCAGAGCGGGGCACGATCCTATAGCTTGCATTATAAAACTAACAGGAAGGCTAAATGAAAAGCCCCCGAGATGCAATCGTCACCGGTCCTGGAACCGGGTGCTTATGAGCACCTGCAGGTCTGGCCGGGCGCAGAAAATGGGTCTATGGGTAAACAAGAATCGAACTGTTGGGCCGGCCGTCTCTGGGTTATCAATCGTAATGCTATATCGTAATGCTATGTTGTTGGGCAATAGCCCAAGGGCCAGGCCAGCACTCGGCATCCCTAGTCCCCCTTGACGGCCAGGAAGCGCCTTACCGCTTGGTCATATTCCTGCTCCAAATCGTCCACGACCTCAGCAATCGTCTCGATTTTTCGGCTGCGACCCACCCCCTGTCCTGCGCCCCAAATATCACGCCAACGTTTTGATTGGCTTCCCGAGTAGTCGCGAGGGATTTTGGCGGCGAGGTCCTCCTCGCTAAAGCCGGCCTCGTCGAGACTTGCTTTCAACCAGGATGCCGCCGTCCCCGTGACCGCCGCTGAGACCACAATGTCATCTGCTTGAGCGTCAATCACCATAGCCTTATAGCGATCATCAGCGAGACTTTCTTCGGTGGGGATAAAACGTGTACCCATGTAAACACAGTCGGCGCCTGCGGCGATCGCACCTGCAATGCCAGCGCCATCTGAAATACCGCCACCCACGGCGATGACGCCATCGAAGATGTCTCGAATGGCTGAAATAAACGCAAAAGGAGATAAATGGCCCGTGTGGCCGCCCGCACCCGCACTGATACAAGCCATCCCGTCGACGCCGGCGTCGACGGCCTTTTTCGCCAACTGCAGGTTCACCACGTCGGCAAAAACGCGGCCGCCATAGGCCTTGACGACCTCCATGACAGGGCGAGGGGAGCCGAGGGCCGTAATGACAATGGGCGGCTTGTAGTGCTCGATCAGTTTAAGCTCGTCAAACAATCGGGTTCGGGTGGAGTGGGTAATCAGATTGGATATCCAGGGGCCATCCTCTGCTGTCACCGCATCGCTGATTTGCCCCATCCATTGGTCCAGTTCGTCAACAGTGCGGGCGTTCGTCGAAGGAAACGAGCCACCAATGCCACTTTTGCAGGCGGCAATGACCATTTCCGGACCGGAGATTCGAAACATGGGGGCACAAATAACGGGCAATCGCATTTGCAAATCAGTCGGGCGGCTCATGGGTTACCTCTCCTAGTTCTACATACCAGCTAAAGGAAGCGTTCTGGGATTTCAGTGCTATCAAGCAGGCCGGGTGTCGTTGACATGACCGCTCAGCACGGTGGGGCGGTGGTCACGTCGTGGGGATGCAATACGCCTTCACAGGCACTGCAACAGAAAACGAATTGAACCGGCGCGTCTTCACAATGATGACTCAGTATCACGTTCCCCCTCTCTCCCTGGGTCAACCATCGCTCAGACCATTTGTGCAAGGCCATCGCAACGGGTAAGTAATCCTGTCCTTTTGCAGTCAGGTTGTATTGATACCGTTTAGGCCCCGACTGGTAAGCCACACGGTTGAACAAGCCCGCCTCGACCAAAAGCTTGAGCCGGTCGGCCAAAATATTGGTCGAGATACCGAGGCCGCGCTGGAAATCGTCGTATCGACGCAAGCCATATAGCGCACCGCCGAGAATCAGGTTATTCCACCGGTCCCCCAGGATATCCGTCGCGTGAAACAACGAGCCGTCTCTTGCGGTGTGGGAGCCCGCACTTATCTTGGATCGACGTTTTGAAAAATTGGTAGCCCGCGTTGTAGCCAGGTAAGCCGAGTTCGGTCGGTTCGTCACTGAATTTGACGTAATCGCTTCATCACAACTCAGGCACTTGCAGATCGGAGAAAACGGTTTTTTGCATGAGCGATGAACTAGAACGGGGGGCAGGTCCACGACCTCATCACCAAGCCACTTTTGCTCCCATGACCAAATCGCCAGGGCGAAATCGTAGAGCCCAAGCCCCTTGGGGGTCAGTCGGTATTCGTAGCGAGCTGGCGACATCTGATAAGGGTTTCGGTAGACAATGCCCTGCTGGACCAGAACTTTCAGTCGGTTAGCCAATGTCGAGCGCACTGCTCCCGTATGCTGCAGCAGCGCTTCAAAGCGGTGCCGTCTCAGGAACAGATCGCGGATTACCAGCAACGTCCAACGATCGCCAAGAAGCCCCAGGCACTGTGCCACAAGGCTATTCAATACTAACTGGCCGGTCGCTTTAACTTGTTCTGGGCTCAGTGTTGCCATGATTCATCGCCAAACGGGCAGCAGGGATATCCCACCAAAGATCCGGGCCAGCGACCTTACCACGCCCGGCACAATATAGTTTTTTTATGCAAGTGATGGATAGTATAATCTTCCATCGTCATAACGCAATGTCACGCAAACGACAGGCCGCAGTGACGGAATAGGAGGGTGTGGGTCAGTGTCGATGGGGCTTGGAATTCCGCTACTACTTTTTTGCGGCTGGCTGTTTGCCATTTTCTTTTTTGAGCGGCCGATGGTGGGCGGGATAGGACCCAAACAGCTGCTGTACCCCGGCGTATTGGGTATCTACATTCTGCTCTGGGCCACATCGGCGGCCTCATCGCCATATGCCAGCCTCATTGCGTTGCACCAGCAGTTTCTGGGTTATATCGGACTTTTTCTGACCTTTGTTTGGCTGGTCAGTCTCATTAAGAAAGATACCAGCATTATGGATATCGCCTATCCACTCACGGCCGCGATACCCGTTGTTTTTATGACACTTAGCCAACCCTCCTGGTCTCCCCAGCAGCTGCTCCTGGTCGGTGGCATAGGCCTTTGGGCTAGCCGACTATCGCTGCACATTGGGATACGAAATCTTCCTGAAGGGGAAGATGCCCGCTATGCGGCCTGGCGGCGACGTTTTGGCAAGCGGTGGTGGTGGTGGAGCTTTTTCTCGGTGTTTGCGCTGCAGGGTATTTTAGTTTCACTCTGGTCAGTGCCCTTGGTGTTGGCGATGGATGCCGGATCGGAAACACTTGGTATTCATCATATTCTGGCCGTCGTCCTGTTTGCCGTTGGCTTTTACTTTCAGGCCGTTGCGGACTATCAGTTAGAGCGGTTTCGGAAGACCCGGCACAGCCCAGAGGAAATATTGGACCATGGGCTGTGGGCACTCTCCCGCCACCCTAACTACTTCGGTGAAAGTTTGATTTGGTGGAGCTTTGGTTGCCTTGGCCTGTCCCACGAACTGGGGCCAATCGGGTTGTTGGCGCCGCTGTATGTGACGTGGTTTATGGCGCGAGGCTCGGCTACGCCCATGCAAGAAAAGTATCTGGCCAAAAAGAAACCGGGGTACGCAGCCTATGTTGCGCGCGTGCCGGAATTCTTTCCCAAGCTAAAGCCCTGATGCCATCGCCGACCCAGCAGACTGTGATCGTGACTGGCGCCGGCAAGGGGCTCGGCAGGGCTTATGCCGTTGCCCTCGCGTCCGAGGGCGCCAACGTGCTGGTCAATAACCGGCGCCACCCGGGGGAGGGTGATGAAGACACATCAGCCATGGCAACGGTGTTGGCCATTCGCGCGCGCGGCGGCACTGCCGAGCCAAACTATGCGGACGTATCTGACCCCGCCAGTGGTCCGAGTATGGTGGCGCATGCCATGGACTGTTACGGACAGGTTGACGCCGTGGTCGCAAATGCGGGCATAGAAAAAATCAGTCGTTTTGAACACTTGTCACTCGATGATTTTCAGCAGGTCTTCAATACCAGTTTCTTTGGCAATCTTTACCTGGTGCAGGCAGCCTGGAGGCACTGGCTGAACACCGGTGCCGGTAGGGCCGTGCTCACCACCTCGGGGGCCGGGCTGTATGGCAATCATGGCCAATCCGCCTACAGCGCTGCCAAAGCCGCCGTCATAGGTCTCACGAAAGCCCTGTCCATCGAGGGCGCATCGAGAAACATTAAGGTGAATGCCCTGGCGCCCTACGCACATACCGCCATGACAAAAGATTACCTGGACTCGGCAGATAGTGATTTGCTGGCGCCGGAGAAGGTGGCGCCCCTGGTCAATTACTTGACCAGTGCCGAGTGCGACTTGTCCGGTGAAATCCTGATTGCCGGTGGTGGTCTAGTTCGAGCGGCGCATATGACGGAGGAGGCCGCCCTGCCCATTGAGGCAGACATAACGGCGACGATCGCGCAGTTGCGAGACCAGCCCAAGGCAGCGTATGCCTCGGCTAACGAGTCATTTTTGGATTTGAAGTTTCTTATGACCCATCTGAGTACCAGTGCGGATGCCACCGATCGTTAATCACGCGTGCTACATCGATACGGAGGATGCGAACCGGTATCGTTCCTGTGGTGCGTGGCTGGACGTCACGCTTTACGACTATCTGACCAAGAACGCTGCGCTGTACCCCCAGCGCGAAGCGTTAATTGAGCCCCCCAATAAAGAGGATTACCAAGGGGTGTCTCCACGGCGCCTTAACTGGTGTGAACTGCTCGCCGCGGTAAATGCCCTGAGTCGCCTCTTGCAACGCCTCGGGGTTGGACACGGTGACGTCGTCATGGTGCAGCTTCCCAACACATGGGAAAGTGTTGCTATCCTCTTTGCCGTCACGCGTTTGGGTGGCATCGTCAGTCCGATTTCCAGCCAAAGCCGTCAAGCTGAGTTGGCCCACGCGATTGCCTGTCTTCATCCGGTGGTATATGTCTGCAGTCGAAACCTGAAGGGCACCGACTATGCGGCGTATTTCGAGGACCACCTGCCCTCATTCGAGGGCACCGTTCTGGCCATTGAAGACCTGCCTGAACTGACCGAGCCCGGCGGCTCGCCTGACCTTGCTACGGGCGCCCCTGTTAAAGAACAACCCAGCGCCGACGATATTGCGACTATTTGTTGGACCTCGGGTACTGAAGGCTCTCCAAAAGCGGTGCCACGTACGCACAACAACTGGAACGCGAGTGCGATTGGGGTGAGTGAAGGTTTTGGTATGGGCACTGAACCCGAGCAGATCTTGCTGCCTTTTCCATTGATTAACACCGCCGCTATCGGCGGAGTGACCATGCCGTGGTTGTATAACGGCGGCACTCTCGTACTGCATCAGCCCTTCGAACTAGATGTGTTGGTGGAGCAGCTTATCAGCGAAAAAATCACCGTCATGCTGGCTGCCCCGACCGCACTGCAGGCTATTCTAAGCTCACCTGCCGTGCAACAGGCGGGTGACGCACTGCGCTTGCGCGCGGTCGGATGCGGCTCAGCGGCACCAAGCCCCTCATTGCTGAGGCACTACGAGCAGACATTGAATATCAGCATTATCAATATGTTTGGTGCCAACGAGGGCACGTTACTTTGCAGCGACAAGACATTAATCTCCGACCCGAATGACAGAGCGACACTGTTTCCTCGCGTCGGTACGTCCGAGGTCATCTGGCCCAACAGCGCGGCGAACTGGCTGAGTTCTCGGTTGCTGGACGTCGAAACCGGAGAAGAAATTACCAGCCCGGGCCGCACTGGAATGCTGCTGGTAAAAGGGCCGTCCATTTTCCCTGGCTACTTCGGCAATGGCGTTCTCGATCGTTCCTCGTTCACAGGGGATGGCTTCTTCAAAACCGGCGATCTCTTTCAAATTACCCAGCGCCACGGCAAGCCCCATTATCTGAAAGTCGTCGGCCGACAAAAAGAGCTGGTTATTCGTGGCGGCTACAACATATCGCCACTGGAGGTAGATGCCGCGCTGGCCGAATTTCCCGACGTTGTCGAGCTGGCCTGTGGTGGCATTTTCGATGTCCATTTTGGGGAGCGGCTGTGCCTCTACGTGGTACTCCGGGAAAACATAACGACCTCACTGTCAGGGGTGTGTTCTTTTCTGGAGGCAAAAGGGCTGGCAAAAACCAAGTGGCCAGAAAAAATTGTTGTTATCGAGACGCTGCCGCGCAACGCGCTCAACAAAGTGGTCAGGGCCGAACTGCAAAACCAGACCGTAATCTGGGAGGAGGCCGCCTTTTAAACGAAATCCCGGCGCAGGCCTTGGCGACTGGCCGCGAGCTAATCCTCAGCGGTTGCCAGTTCCTCGCCGTGAACCCAAACGCCGTGAAAACCGATGTTAAAGCGCCGGGGCATTCGAACCGTTGCGATGGGCCCTTTGGCAATGTTTCTGGCGTCAAAGATCAGACAGCGCGAACCCCAATCATTACGCGAGTGCGTGTAGGTAATAACGTAACCGTCGTCTTCGACGCTCTCAACATCGGATCCTGCCTTTGGAGCAAACCAGGATTCCGAGCCACTCACCCCCGACCCATAATCAAAGCGTTGGATCTCTCCGGTTTGATAATCGTATTTGACCAGGGCATCAAAGGTTTGGCAGCGACCCTCAATGGCGCCCTCTTTAGGTGACTCCGGCAGTACCTGGAGATAACTGAAGCGATTCGGCACACCGGCGAACCGACCGTTGATGGTAGGAAACTCCAGATTGAGCGTATTGAGCACCCGCTCTGTGGTTTCACCCGTCTTCATGTGCAGGCGCCACTCGTGCAGTTCATGGCTGCGCCTGCGTTCTGCCAGCTGCGAAGCGAGGGGTCCTTCTTCACTATCGCGTTTGCCGCCGGGATTATTTTGCCGGCAGCCCACCATCACAATGGTGTCATCTTCTTCCCAGCAGTTTACGAGATGCAGCACGTAACATGGTGCTGCTTCAAACCAACGAACATCCTCGCTTTTTCCAAATCGGGGGATGACGCCAAAGCGTGCGGGAATATCGGAATGAAATCTGACCACTCGCTTTTTATGCTGCGCTAGGACTTCAGCGTCGTGAAAATAAGGCAAGTCGTGAAGAATCGAATAGCGCTCCGTAATCCCCATATCGTGGGGTGACCGGGGTCCGGGTAAATCTATCGGGACCTCGGTGCGCTGACCGGTTTCGGCGTTGGCCACGCCATAGGTCATAAAAGGTTCAACGTCTTGGTAATTAAAAAAAACCAAGTCACCTGTTCGCGGATCAACCTTACTATGCGCCGATAAATTATGCGTCAGCGTGTCGTTCAACGTCTCCTGACCGAGCGTGGTGAGGGTTATTGGGTCGATCGCCTGCGGCGAACCAGCCAGGTACCACAGGCTCATTAATTTTCCCTGATAGAAGATAATATCGGTATTGGAGTTATCTTTGATTGGCGATCCGGGTAAGTCGTGATTGAACGGGCCGCACAGTCCTGGCCAAACAGCGCGCTGCTGCTTTTCCTCTTCAACAAAGGCATCGGTTCGGATCCACTTTGACTTGTACGACACGTTACCGTTAGAGAAATACGTCGCGTGGAGCATGCCATCTCCGTCGTAGTAGTGGTATCTGCCCCAAGGTTTGTAGCGTTGGTTCGGCCCGTTCAATACATAAATACCGTCGAGATCTTTCGGTACCTCGCCCTGCTCGACGACCAGTTCATCGGAAGAGAGCTCATCGGCAACCGGCGCAAACAGACCATGCAGGTAGGGATGATCCACTTCCCAAATCCAGGGTGGCACGCCAGGCGTTGGCGCCCCTTCGGGGGTCGTAACATGAATATTTTTATAGGTAATGGGCAGCTGCTCGGGGCCAGGTATTTGTTGCTTCTCCATACTCAGAACCTCCTCCGAAAGGTGGCCGACAATGCTGTTAATTGGCAGATTGCACCCCCTGTTCACGAGCTGGCGACGTCGCGCGGTGCACGGGCGACTACCCGTGGTTATCAAGCCCAATTTATGCGACACCTCACTTACTATAATAGCGACGGCGGTAGAGAGGGAATATCCGATCGCAGTAAACTTTTCCCGACACGCTTCAATAGCCTTGCGGCGATCATGCCGCTGGATGGACGGCTGCCTGATTCCATCTTGCTCGCGCTCGCAGCTTTGCTCCCAGAATCTGCGGCAACGTTTTTTAAAACTTGTCTGACTGAGCAGGCCATAGCGGAGCGCAATTATCGGGGATTATCGTTCGGCGTTGCGGCGGTTCAGAGGTCTCGGTCAATGACGACGGCGGCACCAATGCCTGCTGCTCCAGAAATAGCTACGACGCCGGTGCTGAGGTCGCGCCGTTCCAGTTCGTCTGTGAGTGTGCTCAGCAAATTGATACCGGTGGCGCCCATGGCATGCCCCATCGCGATGCCACCGCCATTGACGTTCAGCCGGTCATCGTCGATCCCCAATTGCCCGGCACAGTGCATAACAATGCCCGCGAACCCCTCATTGAACTCCCAAAGGTCGATGTCTGAGGGGGCAAGGTTGGATTTTTCTAATGCGTCCCGTGCCGCCATCAATCCACCGGTCAACCCTTCTATAGCCGGACCCCGTTTGTAGGATAGGGCCCTGATTCGGGCCCGCATCGGCAATCCCAGTTTTTCTGCTGCAGCCGCGGAACCGACGAGCGCCAAAGAGGCGCCATCGACCATGCCGGGCGCGTTCCCTGCGTGGTGGTGATGGGCAATGCACTCGAGGTCTGGGTGAGCGTCCAGCAACAGACGATCGAAGCCCCCGGCACCTAATTCACCGAACAATGGATTGAGTTTTCTCAGTGATTCCAGACTGGCGTTGCCGCGAATCAGTTCGTCGCGATCGATGATGGTCCCGCCCTCTGAGTCAAGCACAGGAATGAGTGAGCGGGCAAAGCGTCCCTCTTCGCTGGCGGAGCATGCTCGATGGTGAGAGCGCGCGGCATACTGATCGAGATCCTCCCGACTGAAGCCATTGCGGCTGGCAAAGAAATCTGCGATCACCCCGTTGGGCACATAAGGGATGCGCGGAGAGATGTCCTGATCGACAAATAATGCGCCCCGGTCTGACATGAGCGGCACGCGGGACATTGATTCGATCCCGCCCACGGCATATAGATCACCCATGCGGGCTGAAACTTTGGCAGTTGCAAGACCTAATGCGGTCAGGGATGAGGTGCAAAAACTGTTCACAGTAGTGGCAGAGTCCAGTGGTTCCCAGCCGGCGTACAGGGAGGCGGTCTGCGCGATATTCCCTCCCTGATCGCCAACCTGGGTGACGCACCCCAGAATGACTTCGCGCACGGCTTCAGGGGCGTTGGGTGCCCGATTTGCCAATGCATCAAACAGTCCTTTGAGCAGCACAACGGGCTTGACCTCATGAAGCCGGCCCTTGTCGTTGCCTTTTCCCCTGGGTGTTCGAATGGCGTCTAGCAGGTAGGCTTGCATGGTCTTAGAGCTCCTTGGGCGTTACGCCCCAGCGTTTCTTCGGCGGGCCTGCGCGTTTCGAATGTCTTCGCCATTGCCCCAGTAAGCGTGCGAGCCGCCCGGAACGCGTTGTGGCAGCGGGATTCGAGTGATGGGACCGTCGCCAACGGTCTGTGCCTGCCAAATATAAATTTCGGCCGAAGCGCCATCGCTCACGTAGGAAATGAGATAGCCATCGTCTTCGCTCTGACTGCCGAGCCGAGGGGAGAAAACGGGTTGCCCCATGTATTTCCCCTTGGGCAACTCATAGCGGTCAATTTCCAGTTGTTGCTGCAGGTCAAATTTTTGGATGCCGCTCATCAGGAAGTAGGGAATTTCCGCGGCCATTGTGTTGTAGGCGTAACGATTCTTGATGCCCAAATAGCGACTGTTGATCGTGGGCATCTCCAGGCATTGCTGGTCAATGATGTGCTCGCTGGACTGCCCGGTTTTAAGGTTGAATCGATACTCGGTGAGCCTGGGCTGGTTGAACTGAAACGACAGGAAATAGTTCTGAACCCGCGCACTCGGTGTTTCCCGCGGTATATCGGGTATGGGTGTCAGCTGTTTAAAGCCAAACGCGACAATCTCATCGCCGTCTTCCCAGGCATTGACTGTGTGCAGCATGTAGGTGGGTTCGCATTCAAACCAGCGAATATCTGAACCCGAGCCGTAGCGCGGGATGACCCCAAAGCGGCTCGGCATGTCACGATTGAATTTCAATTTCTTTTTTCCGATCGCGAGAAGATCCGGATCCCAGTACAGGGGCAGGTCGTGCAGTACGGTGTAGTGCTCAGTGATCCAGCTATCGTGTGGCAGACGCGGGCCCGGCAGTTCGATGTTGGTTACCGATGACAATTGATTGTCACTATCCACTACCCCGTATTCCATGTAGGGCTCTGAATTAAAGCTGTAATTAAAGAAAATCAATTCCCCTGTTCGCTCATCGGCCTTCGAGTGTGCCGAGACCCCCCGTGACCAGCTGCCGCCGAAGTCGTCTGGCCCCAGTGTTCTGAAATCGTCAGGATCGAGACGATACGGCTGCCCGCAACGTGAGAACAGTGTTTTGAATTCGCCGTTGTGAAGTAATACGTCGGTGCCTGAGCTGTTCTTGAGCCGTTCTTCTGCGGCAAAACCATCCCTCAATCCCGGATACAAACCCTCGCCCGCATTCATTTCAGCCAGCAAGCCCTCGGTCATAACCATACGGTTGCGAAAGGTTGCCTTGCCGTCGCTGAAAGTGGTGGCGTGGACCATGCCGTCGCCGTCAAACCAGTGATAGCGCCCGCTTCTGGGTTGGTAGATAGGGTTGTGTCCGTTGCGCACGTAGACGCCGTCTATATCTCTGGGGATATCGCCCATGCTGTCGAGATCCACGGCGGTAATTTCTTTGTCCACGGGGCGAAAAGCCTCGTGATGCAGATAATCATTGTCCGCTTCGTGGGCGCTCAACTGCCACTCCCTGTCTATAGTGGTCTTCGTCATCCAAAAATCCTCGTTTCCTGTCACAGCCAGAGCGGATAAAAATGTATATACTACAGATACGATAGTTAAAATACGAGACTCAATATGGGCCGCAGTCGTGCTCAGAGCTCTGTCGGCGCGGCTTTGGATATTGTCGCTGACCAATGGACCCTGTTGATCATCAGGGACCTGTTTGCCGGGGTGTCAACCTGGAAGGGCCTCTCCGACTCGTTGGCCATTTCGCCCGCGACATTGAAGCGACGCCTTGACTTGCTGATCGCTGCCGGTTGCGTTACCCGAAATCAGGAAGCAGGTAAAAAGCAGGTTCGTTACGAACTGACGGCACAGGGATTTGAGCTTTTTCCCTTTCTGATGGCGGCTCGGGAATGGCAGTTGCGTTGGGACGCCCGTCCTGAGGCGCGTGTGACCAATTGGCACCATAGCTGCGGTGAGGTGCTGCGCTGCGCTCCGTTTTGTCGAAGCTGTGGTGAGGCGGTGCGTAGCGATGAGGTCGTGCTTGACGACAAGGCTTTGCCCGGTAACGACGCGGTTATCCCCGCGCAGCGCTATCGCTATGTGTCCGCCAAACCAGAGCAAGGCAATTCAAATCATGCGGCGCAGCGCCCTAAGGTTGTTGATGTCTTGGGCGAATCGCGCACCACCGCGGTCATGGCGGCCCTTCTGCGCGGGATCCATCGCTTCGATGCGATTCAGCAATTCACGGGCCTGCCGCCCGCCACAGTGTCCAGCCGCCTGCGCCGTATCCAGTTGCTGGGTCTTGGGCATACGCGACTGTATCAGGAGAATCCGGATCGGGCGCTGTACCAGCCCAGCGCGGCAGGTCGCGACCTGCTCTCGCTTTCATTGCAGCTTATGCAGTGGGGTAATAAATGGTTGGCTAATTCGATTCAGCTGCGCACCCAGGCCATACATAGATCCTGTGGACAGCCGTTGGAAAGTGTCATGCGCTGCGGGCACTGCCATGGAGAGGTTACTTACAGTAGCGTCTCCAATGGGTCATAAGGGTTAGGTTTCCGCATCGGCAGCGCTTTACTTTTTCAAAATAGTTACTTTAAACTGATATAGACTACACTAATAATAGTAAAAATTATGTCGGGACCGAGAAGATCGTATTGATTACTGCCGAAGCTCAGCCTGTCGCGGGGACATCGGTGGGTTCGCGCCCCACGCTGGCGGCCATACTTTTTATGCTGGCCTATCTGGTGTCTTTCCTTGACCGGCAGATTCTTGTGCTGATGATCGAGCCCATCCAGCGCGATCTGAATCTTACGGATACCACCTTCAGCCTGTTGCACGGCACCGCGTTTGCATTGTTTTACACCCTTGTAGGCCTGTTCATGGGGCGGATTGTGGATAACCACAGTCGCATTCGTGTGATCGGCTGGTCGATTGCTCTCTGGAGTCTGGCGACCGCCTTCTGTGGGCTGGCCCGAAATTTTGCCACCCTGTTTGTGGCGCGGATGACTGTCGGCATTGGCGAGGCGGGCCTGACCCCAGGTGTATTCTCTGCCATGTCGGACTTATTCCGCCCGCAAGAGCGTGCCCGTGCGTTTGGAATTTATGCCATGGGTATTTATTTTGGTACCGGGGCAGCGTTTTTGGTGGGGGGAAAGCTTGTTGAATGGTTGGAGGGCATCCCGCCCTTTGAGTTGCCCATTCTGGGGAGTTTGTTCAGCTGGCAGCTCGCCTTTTTCATAGTGGGCCTGCCAGGGCTTGTTCTGGCGCTGGCTATCGTATTGCTGATACCCGAACCCGTGCGCGGCAGTATGGACGGCCCTGGGAATGCCGGTGCCGACGATGCTCATCGGGCGGGTTTCGCTGACTTCGCCCGACATTACCGCAATTGCTGGCGGCCCTACGTAGGCCACAATATGGGTTTCGGCCTGCATATGTTGTGCGCTTATGCTTTGATTTCCTGGGTGCCGGTGATCTTCCTGCGCAATCATGGCTGGGGTATCGGGGAAATCGGCTTGGCCATGGGGTGTTTGTTGATCACCTGCGGCCCCATCGGCGCCTTGCTCGGCGGCTTTCTGGCGCGTTATCTGACTGGCAAGGGGATGCAAGCGAGTGATGTCAAACTCGGAGCGCTCTCCTGCCTCGGCCTGGGGGTGACCGGGCTATTGGCGGCCCGCGCTGTCATGCCAGAGCTGGCGCTAGTTGGCTTGGGTGGAGCCATCTTCTTCATGGCGCTTCCCGGAGGTCTTAATGCGTCATCGCTGCAGACCATTACCCCGGTGCAATATCGAGGACAGGCCGGGGCTCTTTTTCTTCTGGTTGGTAATGTACTGGGCTTGGGCGTCGGTCCCCTGACGGTAGCGCTGATAACCGACTATGCCTTTGCAGACCAGCAAAGTGTCGGCCAATCCCTTCAGGTAGTTTTAATCCTTGCCCTGCCAGCGGCTGCGTTCGTGCTCTGGCGGGTGCGTCACTATTTTAATTTGGAGGTCGCGTCATGATGGCCTCAGATCAGGCGTCAATTGAGCGTCATACAGCACTCGGTTGGTGGGGTGACGATACCCTGGATGCGCATTTTTTTCGTAACGTGCAAGCACACCCCAATCGTTTGGCGATTACAGACCCGCCAGACCGTCGGGCATTGATAGGTACCGAGCCGCAGTCACTGACTTACGGCGAATTAAATGATCGCGTCAACGCTCAGGTAGCGGCACTGCACGAGGCAGGTGTCCGGCGTGAACACATTGTTGTCTTCCAGCTTCCCAACATCCATGAAATTGCGGTCATATTATTGGCCTGTGCTCGCATGGGCGCTATTGCGAGTCCGGTCGTGATGCAGTACGACAGGGCCGAGCTCAGCGAGATTTTTTCTCAGCTTAAACCAGCGGCCTACATCACGGTACAGCGATTCAAAAAGCGGGACATGGCAGCGTCTTTCAGATCCCTGTGCGATGAACACAACGTTACCCTTCTTGACCTTGAAGCCCAATTTAAAGATGGCGCGAGCCTTGCGAGATCGCCTGATGACGAGAATTGGTCAGCAACCGCATCCAACGAGGTGCTGACAATTTGCTGGACGTCGGGCACGGAGGGGCAGGCGAAAGGCGTGCTTCGTAGCCATAATCTCTGGCTGTCAATCGGTCGAATGGTGGGCTGGGGTGCACGGCTTCGCGATGGCGACGTTATTCTGAACGTCCGTCCGATGGTCAACATGGCGGCAATTGGTGGTGGCTTTTACTCCTGGCTACTGGCAGCCGGTACGCTGGTGCTGCAGCATCCGCTGGATATGACGCTGGTGGTCGATCAGATTCGTGAGCGCCGGGTGACAGTCACTTTCATGCCCCCTGCATTTATTGTGGCTCTCCTCAAGGATCCCGCGCTTCGCTCGCGTGCTGACCTGTCCTCGCTGCGCATCATGGGGTCGGGATCCGCCGCTCTTCCAGCGTGGGCAACCCTCGAAATGGCGTCGCAGTTTGGGGTTGAAATAGTCAACTTCTTTGGCTCCAACGAGGGCGTCACGCTGCAAAGCACGACGGCTACCGTGCCGGATACACGGCTTCGTGCTACCCATTTCGCGCGGGTGGGGCGACCCGATATTGCTTGGCCTGACTTCGAATATGCGGCGCAATTGGAAACAAAGCTGGTTGATACGAAAACTCAGGAAGAGATAACCGAGCCCGGGCAGGCGGGGGAACTGCTGATCAAGGGCAGCACCATTTTCTCCTACTACTATGGCTCGCCGGAGCTTACCAGCGCGGCCTTTGATGATGCGGGGTTTTACCGCTCTGGTGACCTGTTTGAGATCGAGGGCGACGGAAATTCACTTTGCTACTACAAATTTGTGGGTCGGTGTCGAGAGTTGATCATCCGTGGCGGCTTCAATATTGCGCCCGCTGAGATTGACAACCTGTTATCGGATCACCCTGGGATTAGTGAGGTTGCGGCATTCGGCGTATCAGATGAGCGGCTGGGAGAGCGAGTCGGTGTGGCTTTTGTGCCCAGAGAGGCCGCGAAGATTACCCTCGAGGATGTGGTGCGGCACTTAAAAAGCAAGCACATAGCCACGTTTAAGCTCCCTGAAGGTGTGGTGGCGGTAGAGAGCCTGCCCCGTAACCCGATGCAGAAAGTATTGAGGCAGGCGTTGAGTGCAAGGTACGCGCTGGTGCCCGGCAGTGCTGTCTTGCAGGAGGTCACATCCGAATGAACCATCCTAATGTCTATGGCGCCCAACGATTACCGGACCATAGCGTCACAGGTCATGGGGCAACATCAATATTTCTACTGCACGGTGCCTTTGGTGCAAAGGAATATTGGCTGCGACAGACCGAGGCCTTGGTTGCAGCAGGCTATCGAGTGATCGCATGGGACGCCCCGGGGTACGGCCTGAGCCCAATGCCAGAGGACTTCAGCATTGAATCTGCGGCGCGAGCATGCGTTGCCCTTGTCGAAGCTCGTGGCACGGACACCAATATTCTGTTGGGCCACTCCATGGGGGGCATGATCGCCCAACGCTGCTTCGATTACTGCCCAGAGCGTGTCCACGGTTTAATTCTGTCATCGACCAGCGCCGCCTTTGGCGGCCGTGGTGGCGAATGGCAGAAAAAATTTGTAGCCGACCGCGTCGCGCCCCTCGATGCAGGAAAGTCGATTCCGGAGTACGCCCCGCTCATGCTCGAAAACATGTTTGGACCGGGCTCGGCGAACTCAAATACAGACTTGGTGGTTCAGGTCATATCCCGAATGCGCGAAGAAACATTTCGTGCGGCTATCGAGGCGGTCACCCATTACGAGGGCCGCGATGTGCTGCCTAAGATGAATATCCCTGTGCTGTGTGTGGCAGGGGAGCATGACCTGAGTGCTGCACCACCTGCGGTCATGGAGAAAATGGCCAGTAAGATTCAGTCTTCCGAGTTTGTTTGCATGCCAGGAGTTGGCCACTTTGGCTGGGCGGAAGATCCCGAGGTTTACAACAAACACATGCTTCAATTCTTAACCAAAAACTTTAATTAGTAACCTATGAAAACTACAGGAAGGGGGTTTTCCCATGCGCGATAAGCAAAATACGAATCATTCAGCTGTGGTTGCCGGGGCCGGATTTGTTTTGTCTGCACTGGCAGTTGCCGTACCACAGGTAGCGTTTTCTCAGTCCTCTGCACTTGAGGAAGTCATCGTCACGGCGGAGCGGCGAGCGCAGGACGCGCAGGACGTGCCGATCGCACTTACGATCATCGGAGGCAGCGAGATTTCCCCTTCTGGCATTTCAAGTATTTCGGATGTGGCGCTGAAAACGCCAAACCTCACTTTCACCCAATTTAACATTGGTGAACCCCAGTTGTTTCTGCGAGGGCTGGGCACCACCATCGACTCGGCAGGGGCCGACCCAACCGTCAGCGTTTTTATTGACGATGTCTATGTCGGTCGATCAGCGGGAGCGACCAGCGACCTCTATGATCTTGAGCGTATTGAGGTCCTGCGGGGCCCCCAGGGAACCCTTTATGGCCGTAATGTGACGGGGGGTGCTATTAGCATCGTCACAAAAAGGCCTTCTAACGAGTTCGAAGCTAAACTCGGTGTCACTGTGGGCAATTACGGCCTGACTGTGTTGCGTGGCTTGGTCGACGGTCCGATAGGGGACAATCTGGCGGGCAACTTAAGCTTCAGCAAGCGCGACCGGGACGGCTACGCCTACAGTAATCGCAGTGGTCAGGAGCTGGATGATGCGGATAACTTTAGTCTGCGCGGCAAGCTGCTCTGGGATATCTCCGATAATACTGAGTTGTTACTGGGCTTTGACTACTCAACAGATGATAACAATGGGCAATGCCGTAACCTGACCAAGCTGGATAATCCGGCCGGGGACCATAATGCGGGTGGTGTGTTTGTTCCGGTGCTACAGCAAATCAAAGCCGATACCAACAGCGAGGATCCACGGACCTGTGCCATGACAATCGAGCAATATGCGGAACGCGATGTGTTTGGGTTGTCGGCCAGGTTGCAAATGGAGTTTACCAATGATCTATCGCTCACCTCGATTACCGCTTACCGGGAGCTGGAGTACTCCTGGTTACAGGAGTTGGGTGGCTTGGATTCACCACCCAACCTCCTCAGTGTGGAGGACAATGAGGGGGATGACGCCGATCAGATCTCTCAGGAGTTCAGGTTGACTAAAGACGGTGATCGACTCTTCTGGGTCGCAGGGGCCTATTACTTCAAAGAGAACGTGGATCGCTTCGCCAACGTTCCGATTTTCTTTGGTCCCGGTTCTCCAGTAGCCCCGGGCGCACTGTTGGACCGCTCCTGGCTGCAGAGCGCGACCAATACCAGTATGGCGCTTTTTGGGCAGGTCGTTTGGTCTATGACGGACGCGCTGGCCTTGACGCTGGGTGGTCGTCATACCTGGGATGAGAAGGAAATGGATAACGCCTATTACTCATCACCGGGGAATGAAGTTTATAACTTTAAAGGTCTCGAGGAGAGCTGGGACGAATTTACGCCAAGAGTTACGGTTGACTGGCAGGTTACGGATGATCATATGCTCTTTGCGACCTGGTCCAAGGGCTACAAAAGCGGTGTCTTTATCTCACAAAACACCACGGCGGCACTGGCAGAAACCCCCTTGGAGCCCGAGGAGGCTACCAATATGGAGATTGGTGCAAAAACCCGTTGGTTCGATAATCGGCTGCAATTCAACCTGGTGTACTTCGACCTTGAAAACGAGAACCAGCAATTGTTCCGGCTGGAAAACTTCACACTGGTATCGGAGAACTTTGGTACGGAGTCTAGTGGTATCGAGCTTGACTTCATTGCGGCGCTGGGGAAAAACCTGACTCTTTCCGGTATGTATGCGTCGCTTGATGCAGAGATTGTGGGTGGTCAGTTTGCGGGTAATGTTGCGCCCCGATCGCCAGACTATAAGTACTCGGTGGCCCTCAACTACAACGCCGCGCTGGGCAATGGGGCTATTCTCGATTTTGATGCCAGTGTGTCCTACTCGGATAACTGGTATATGGAAGCGACCAACCAAGGCGTGTCCTATATGGATGACTATTCCATCGTTGACGCGAGTGTGCGCTATACCTCCAGCGGAGGTAATTGGGAGGTCACGCTATGGGGCAAGAATCTGAGCGATGAGTTGGTTACCTCGCACTCTATCGTGAGTAGCTTTGGAGGCTCAGTCGAGCTATTTGCTCCGCCACGCACTTATGGCGTTACAGCAAACTACTTCTTCGATTAAGAGGGTAAAACTGAAGGGGGCGAAAGCCCCCACCTCTAAGACGAATCAGAGAGAGTTGTATGGTGCTTGACCCGACAAGATTAGGCCCCCCATCAGGGGCCTATGTGGCGGTCGTAGGGGGCTGCGGTGGCATGGGTAGGGCGCTCGTCGATGCACTCATTCAAACGCAGGTTCATGTTGCTGTTCTTGACCTTCCCTCGTCTGTTGAGCAGCACCCACCTCCTCCTGAAGTGCTGGTGCTACCCATGGATGGCGGCAACGAGGCACAGGTGGCGGAAGCCTTTGCGACTTTGGCGACGCAATGGCCGCGACTGGATGGTCTGGCAAATCTTGCGGGATATTTTAAAGGCCTGTCTCCGCTCGGTGACCTTGATGTTTCGGTTTTTGATGACATCATTGCGGGTAATCTCCGAAGTCATTTCCTATGTGCCAAAGCGGCAATGCCATTACTCCGGCAGTCCGTGCAGGGTGCGATGGTCTGTGTGGCGTCTACTCAGGCGATAGATGTGATTCCCAATTACACACACTATGCTGCGGCAAAAGCGGGTGTGGTGGCTATGGTTAAGGGCATGGCGCGCGAGAATGCGCCCCACATTCGCTGCAACGCACTGGCTCCGGGATTGACCGACACGCCCTTTCTTGTGGGTGGCACAGGCAGGGAGCAAATTTTCGAGGGAATTGACCCCTCGCGCTATGCGCCAAAGGTGCCCATGAAACGCATGGCCTCGGCTTCTGATATGACGGGCCCAATCCTGTTCTTATTGGGGCCTGCCTCGGGTTTTATCAACGGCGAAACCCTGATCGTTGATGGCGGGGTCTACGTACAGTAACTTGTTGGCAAATAGACCTGCGCGAAACCGTGGAGTGCCTATGTCAGTTTCTCGGAACCGTAAGTGTTTACACTGAGCCTTTCGCGTCGCTGAGGCTCAGATCCTGAAGAGCATCAAGGCGGCAACCAGCACCATCAACCCTGCCGCGACCTTATTCAAGTTAGCGAGGCTCCGCTCGGTGGTGAGGAATCGCCTGAGACCGCTCCCGCCAGTGGCGTAGAGCGTCATGGACAGAAACTCCGAGGGCAGCATCACGCCTAAAAATGCAGCTAATTGTTGCGGTGTTGAATAGTCGACGGACATAAAGCCCGGTAACAGCGCAACCATGAAGCCCCAGCCCTTGGGGTTCACCACTGCCGTCACGTATCCCAGGATGAGCAACGCGCTGGCCGACAAATGTGGTCGGTTTTCACTGCCCGTGAAGTGGGCGGGTTGCGTCCACAACCGATAAGCAGTCCACAACAGGTAGCTGCCACCTACCAACGCCAGTATGGCGAAATACACCTCCGATAGTGACTGGATCCAACCGAGCAGCAGCGCGCAGGTCGATACCACCGTGGCGACGCCCGCTAATTCACCCCACATCATCCACAGCGTGCGACGGTAGCCCTGTGACAGGCCCAGCGTGAAAGCCAGGGTCATACACATGCCGGGGGTGAGCGAGATGGCGGCGATCGTGGGGATAAACACCCACAACAGCTCCGGATTCATGGCGAGGTACCCTCAGTACTTCAGCAGTAGGAAGAGCAGCGCCAGCAATTGAACCATATTGATGATGACCGACACACGATGCAGCGTGGCAAAGCGCGCGCCGGCCGCGGTATCACCGGCGAGCTCGGCGTCGCGCAGCTGGTTGATGCGAGGCACCAATCGCTGCCGAATCCAGAGTGTCGATAATGCAATCAGTAGACAGATTGCGGCTGCCAGCGGCGCGCTGCTGATCCACAAGCCGCCCGCCACGCCAGAGCCCACGATCAGGGCGAGGTAGTACCGCGGAAAGAGTTTGCGCAGAAACAGGCCGGCTTGTTCAATTGGGAGCGCTTGAAAAACCGTGGGCGCTATGCCCACGGCGAAGAACAGCATGGCGCCCAAGGTGGCGGCGACGACGTACAGCGCGAGGGTTTCCATGGGGGGGCTACTTTGAGCGTTGCTTGTATTGGGTTGCGCAGTAGCCGCGCGATACCGACGGGTCCCGACGCGCGCCGTGTTTGGTGACGCGGCCCGAAACACGCTGGCGCCAGTTCTTGAAAGCCTTCGGTTTCAGTGACCGGCGCATCAGCCGAATCACGCCTGCTTCGGGTAGCCCGTAAAGACGCTCGATCGCTTCAAAGGGCGTGCGATCCTCCCAGGCCATCTCGATGACCCGCGAGTGGTCCGCGGCACCGAGGCCAATCCGGACGTCGGTCGTGGCGTCATCGATCGCTGGTTCTGCTGCGGCACTGATACGTGGCGAGGCTGTCGTATTAGTCATGTTGGTCACGTTGGTGATGGTGGATCGGCACTTTTTAAAAAGGCTCGATATCGAGGGGGGCACTCTAGCGAAAACGCGAGGCGATTACCGACCTGTTCGGCCGACATTGACCGTGGCCGGCGCCCCCCCTAGGGTGGGCAGATGGAAGACGGATACGAGTGATGCGGGTACTGCTGGCAGGCGCGACAGGCTATATCGGGCAGGCAGTGCTGCGCGAGTTGATGGCTCAAGGTCACGAGGTGGTGGCGCTGGTGCGGCCGGGTCGGAGGCTGTCTCTGGCGCTCTCTGATTACAAATCCAATGAAACGCCTGATGAATTGTCTGATGCAGTTACTGTCGAGGAGGTGGAAATCACGTCTGATGAGGACTGGACGTCGCCCCTGCCACACACTGACGTGGTGGTTTCCTGCCTCGCAAGCCGCAGTGGTGCGCCTGCTGACGCCAGGCTCGTTGAGTACGAGGCGAATCGCCGGCTACTCGCGTATGCGGAACGGGCGGCGGTTAAGCACTTTGTGCTGCTCTCTGCCATTTGCGTGCAGATGCCCAGACTCGCGTTTCAGCGCGAGAAGCTGAAGTTCGAGGCGCTGCTGGATGAATCTTCGGTGCCCGCGACCATTATCCGCGCCACCGCGTTTTTTCGCTCACTGGTGGGGCAGGTCAAGCGAGTCCGCGCGGGCAAACCTTTCCTGTTATTCAGCAGTGGCAACACCACCGCCTGCAAACCCATCTCTGATCGCGATCTGGCAAGGTTCATCGTGTCGAAGCTGGCGTCACCGCCATCGAGAACCGCGGTGCTGCCCATCGGTGGCCCGGGCCCGGCGCTCACCCCGCAGGATCAGGGGCGGTTGTTATGCGAGACACTGGGTCAGCCTTTTCGCACCACATCACTGCCGCCCGAGATGTTCGACTGGATCCGTTGGCTGATCAGTCCGCTGGCGCTGGTGTCGCAACGCATGCGAGACCGCATGGAGTTTCTCCGCATTGCCAAGTTTTATGCCACCGAGTCGATGCTGTGCTGGGACGCGACTGCTGGGCGTTACGACGCCGAGGCGACGCCCGAGTTTGGCGACGACACGCTGCAGGCGTTTTACGCCGGGCTGGTGTCAGGTGAGCTAAAAATGCCAGAGCGAGGCGAGCACAGCCTGTTCTGAGGATGAGGCCGGTCTCAGACGGGCAAAAACATCACCGTTGCAACATGTGTCTCAACGATTGCCACTGTATGAATAGGTGCCGCGTGCCAGGCTTGGGCCGCGCCGAGGGTTGGTGCAATGGCCAATGAATGCTGGTCGGTGCGCACGACCTCGACGTCCTGAAACCCCACCCACTCCTGCGTGAGCGGATACTGGCACTTATAGAAGCTCTCCTTCGCGCTGAAGAAAAGGGTGGCTTCAAGTGCGACTGTGTCCGGTGCAAGCGAACTGAGGTAATCCGCTTCTCTCTCAGTAAACAGGGTTGGCCAAAGCCTCTGCTTCACCCGGCCGATGGTTTCGACGTCTACACCGACCGATTGAACTGCACTGCGCCTGCCAACGGCGGCAAGACAGAGCGTATCGCAGTGTGACAGGCTGCCTGTGCGATCGCTTGGCCATACCGGGGCACGGTCCTCGGCGCGGCGCAGGGGTGCGGGCGGCAAACCGAGTTGGTCAGACAGCGCGCGTGTTAGCACTCGCCCGGCGGAAAACTCTTTCCGTCGGTTGGGTGCGGCGCTGGCAATGTCTTCCCACTCTTCAGGATGAGGATCACCTGACAGCGCTTCAAGCGGCGCCCAGGCGATCGCGAGATCAGGGCCTGCCAAGTCAGCGAGAAGAGGGTGAATGGTCATGCCGCGATGTTATCACCGCGATACGCTGGCACTGGCCATAGCGCCGCGGTGCGACAGTCCTGTCCCGAATCTGAGTCTTGGCCGGGCTGCTTAAATCTCTTGGATTAGTGCTCGGGATTTTCGCTGGAGTTGAGCGAGGGAGAGCGCTGCGACGCCCAGCTCAAAATCGCTAAGGCCACTGCCAGCAGTAGCACGGCGCCAGCCTCGAACAGCAGTTTGCTGGGCTCGGCCTCCTTGCCCTGTAGGATGATCAGTCGCGTGATGCCGGTAATCGCAATCAGCACCGGCAGCGTGACGGGTACGCTGTGCGTGGCATAGTAGGCATAGGCCATACCGATCACCTCAAGATAGATGAACAGTAGTAGCAGATCGGAGAGTCGGACACGGCCCGCGTCAAAAAATGAGGTGAGCTCGAGCGCCACTGCCAGCATCGTCAGCAGGCTGATGATGACCAGCAGGATCCGTTCCGCCGCGCTGAAAAAACTCAGAACGCCGCGGTCCAGCTTCTCGGTAGCTTCGGGGTAGTCGGCACCCAGCTGTTGTTTGGCCATGGCTATCTCCGCCTTGATATTGACTGTCGCTCTAGGCTTATACGGCTCATTTCTGAAACCCGTTCACGGGGCCTCGTGGGGCTTATTCCGCCGGGAATAGCAGGCTAACCGTGTGGATAGACTCTGGGCACCCAGCAACCAATAGGCGAGGGTCAGTGTTGGTTAGGCCGCGGCGCCCGAAACCTCGGTGTCGGTATACTCCAGCGGCGCGTCCAATTCAGAATCGGGGGTTATTACTGGCTCGTACTCCACCTCTTCATCGGAGCGCGGGTCCTGATCAAAGGCCGCGGGCGCCATGGCCGACGTGGCAGGGATGAAGGTGCCTTGCTCTTCGATGGTTACCGCGGTGCGACCCGGCGGCTGCAGGATGATGAATATGCCAGTCACCAGGCTCGCGACCCCGATAAAAGCAAACAGTGCCCCGTCACCAAGGCTGCGCATCGCCCAACCCACTGCCAGTGCGCTGCTCGCGGATCCGAGGGCGTTCAACAGTAAGACGGAGGAACCAATGGTCACGAATTCGTCGCTCTTGGAATTATCCGCGGCCTTGGCGAGGGATACCGCGTAGAGTGAGTTAGCGAAGGCACCAAAGGCAAAGGCACCGAGCAGCAGCGCATCGCGGGTGTCGGCCATCAGTAAGCCGAACGCTGACAAACCGCTGGCAGCACACAAGGCAGCCAGCACGTAGCGCCGGTCGATGCGATCGGACGCCATACCAATCGGATACTGGGCCAGGGCTCCGCCGATGATGTTGGCGGCGATAAACATTGGGACAAAGCTTGGATCATTGGTTTGCGCCAGCGCATAAATCGCGCCCAGCCCCCAGAAGCCACCCATGACCACGCCCGACCCCAACGCGCCGGCAAATGCGGTGTGCGAGCGACGGTACAGCTTAAAAAAGTTGAACCGGGTGGCTGGTACCGGTGCTGGTGCCAGAGAGCGGGTGAGACTCACGGGCACAATGGCCAAGCCCACCAGTAGTGACACCAGTATGAAGGGGTAAAGCGGATTGGCCTCGGTGAGCCCCAGCAGATATTGACCCACCGCCATCGAGATCAAGACAATCGCCGTGTACACCGAAAGCACCCGGCCGTGGCGATTGCTGTCACTCTGCTCGGCAAGCCAGCTTTCAATCACGGTGTAGGAGCCGCACATCACGGCACCGAGTACAAAGCGGACCAGCACCCAGATGATGCCCTCGTCAACAAGACTGAGGAACAGGAAGCTAGACAGGAAGATGGCCAGCAGCGCCGTGAAACTGCGAATGTGGCCCACCCGGGCGATGATGGGTGGAATCATCAGCGCACCGGTCACAAAGCCTGCGAAGTAGGCGGAGCCACTCAGCCCGATCAGCGTTTGCGACAGACCGAGCTCGCTGGCGCGCAGCGGCAAAAAGGTCATATGCAGGCCGTGGCCGGCCAACAGAAATGCCGTCGTAAGGAGCAGTGACGATACAGGCCGAAGGGTGCTCATAATGCGCGCTCTACTGTGCTGTGAGGTCATTCGGAAAGGCGCGCATTTTGCCTGCAAACCCGTGGCTCGCAAGTGACAAATTCGTGAATTTTTGGCGACAGCAGAGCGCCGCTAACGGCGTCTCATTTTTGCCCAGAAAACGGCCAAGAAAAGTGAGAGCAGTGACCCCCGATCAGGCCGCTAATTCGGCCCAGGCCAGCTTCTGGTGACCTCGATCCTGCAACAAGGAGTCGAGCGCTTGGATGTGCTTAGGCCCGACCTCGCAGCAACCGCCAATCACCGTGGCGCCAGCGTCCAACCATTCGGCCGCGAACTTCGCGTACTGTTCCGGGTCGAGGTCATGCCTGGCCTCCAACACATCGACCACACCGCCCGGTTCCAGTGCATCGATGGCCGTGAAGCCATTGGCATAAGCGCCAAAGGCAAACCGCGATTCCCTCAAGACGGGAATCGCTTGAGAGACGGCCTCCGGCTTGGAGCAATTAATCACCACCGCCAGCGGCTCGAAGGCGTCGATGGCAGCCAACGCGTCAGCGAGCGGCTCTCCGGAGCGCAAAAGCCGGCCGTCTTCATCGGCAACGGTGAGCCCAAGCATGATCCTGACACCTGCTTGATCTGCTGCGGTCAGCACCGCGGTCGCCTCGGCAATCGAGGGGATGGTCTCGGCAAGAAAACCGTCAACGGTCTCCGCCTGTAGCTCAATCAGCTCACGATACTCCCGAATGGCTTGCTCGAAGGGGAGCTGGGTATCGGGGCGGTAGCTGGCCACCAACGGGGGCAGAGATGAGACTAGAGCGGTGTCAGCTTGGCCGCTCGCCTCCACGCCCTGCTGCGCGAGATTGCGAGCAGCAGCTAACAAGCTACCGATCGGTGGCAGGCCTGAGCCCCGAGCCAGTCGAGTATGAGTGATCGCGTAGGTATTCAGGCAAGCAGCGCCAGCACCCGCTTCGCAGAAATCACGATGCACCTCGGCGACCAGTTCGGGTTGCTCCAGCATGACCTGAAGTGACCAGTGATGATGCGCAGGGGAGGGGCTGCGTCGAATCAATTCCTGCCCCAGGCCGCCGTCCAGCAGTAATACACTGTGGGTCATGTGTGTTCCTCGTCTTGATCAGGTTGTTTCCCGTTTTAGGGCGCGAGTATAGGACTCGGCTCCCGAGAGGTATACGCCACCCGTAGTGAGCAGCTCAGCGCTTGGAGCGATTTTTTAACGATCTCTGAGCCACCAGCGCCGACTTCCGCGCCGATGAGTATCTAGCGGTAAGCGACTCGGTATCGCAGCACACCGGGCCAGCCCCTCAGGCAGCTTTGCGGTTACTTCGAATTGAAAAGAGCAGCGCGTAAAAAACCGGCACGGCAAGGAGGGCCAGCACTGAGCCGAAGGCCAGCCCACCCATAATCGACACCGCCATCTCGCGGAAGAAGTCATCTCTCAAGAGCGGGGCCATGCCAATGATGGTGGTGCCTGCCGCCAACAGCACCGGGCGCAGGCGGCTCACACAGGCGGATACCAACGCGTGTTCGCTCAGCCCATCATCAGCAGAGCGCAGATTGATCTCCTCCACCATGATCACGCAGTTCTTGATCAAGATGCCGACCAGACTCAGCAGTCCTAGCAACGCGGGGAAGGTAAAAGACAGGTCGGTCACAAAGAGTCCGACAAAGACGCCCACCATAATGAGCGGCACGGTCATCCAGGTGACCAGCATTTGTCGCACACTGCCAAACAGCATCAAGGTCGCAATGATCATCACCAGCAGTGCGATCGGGAAGCGTGAGATGACCATGTCGTTGGCCAATTTCATCGACTCGTACTCGCCGCCCCACTCAATTTCGTAACCGGGCGGCAGGGGAATGGATTCAATGTCGCCGCGGATAGCGTTGAACGCACTGGTGGCGGTTTCACCCGGGGGCGCGTTGGCTTGAACGGTAATGGTGCGGACCCGGTTGCGCCGCATCAGGAAGCTGTCCTCCGCGCGGAGTGTGGCGGCTGACACCACCTGCCTTGCCGATACAAACGATTGGGTGCTTTCGCTCCACAGGTCGCGCTCCAGAAGTTCCGTAGGGGTTTCGGCCAGCGGCATGATGCGCGCGATAATCGGAACGGGTTTGTCCCCATCGCGCAGCACACCTACCGGGGTGCCGACGGTGCTGGACTCAACAGCCCGTGAGACGTCGGGCAACTGAATGCCTGCGCGTCGCGCCCGGGCGTGATCTGGAATCACGGCCAATGACAGCCGTTGTTCACGCCAGTCGATCTTGCGATCAATCAGCCGATGCTCAATGAAGTGCTGCATGGTCTCTTCGGCGAGCCCGCGCAGCTCGGTGCGGTCGCTGCCATAAAAGCGCGCCTCGATTTTGCTCGCGGTGCTGCTGGTGAACTCGAGGCGCCGCACCATGTGATGAATTTCAGGAAATTCAGACGCAATCAGTTCACCTGTTTGTGCCATCAGCCCCGTCACCGCCGCGACGTCCTCAACGTTCACTACCAGCTGCGCATAGGCGGGGTCGGGCCGCTCGGGCAGCAGAATCATGGTGAAGCGCACGGGGCCTCGCCCTGCCCAGGTTGAGACTTCGGTCACGCCGTCAAGACTGAGCAGCCGCTTGCGCACGCGATCTGCCATGCGATCGCTGGCGTGGATATCCGTGCCTTGGGTTTGGTAGAGATCCACAAAGAAGAGCGGCGTGCTGGTTGCCGGGAAAAAACCTTGTTTCAGCTGTGTAAAGCCCACAATGCTGGACAAAATGACGGCCAGCAGGGCAAACGCAGTCCAACCGCGCCGGGCAATACTCCGAGTCATGAGGTTGCGATATCCCACAAAAACCGGCCCAGCATAGAGTCGGCTCTCGGGCAAAGCCTCCGGCACCGCAGTGAGGAGTGCCATCCCGATGGAGGGCACTAGCGTAATCGCCAGGACCCAACTCAGCAGCAGCGATATGCCGCACACGGTGAACAGTGACCCCAGAAATTGACCGGTGGAATCCGAGGACAGGCCAATGGGGGCAAAGGCAGCAATGCCAATTATCGTGGCCGCCAGCAAAGGGAAGCGGGTCGTGGCAACCGCCGACATGGCCGACTCGCGGGGGCTGAGGCCCTGTTTGATGCGGGTAATCATGCCTTCCGTCACCACGATGGCATTGTCCACCAGCATGCCCATCGCGATCATCATCGCGCCCAGCGAAATCCGTTGGAGCTCAATGCCGGCTGCTGCCATCACGCCGATGGTGCCGGTCACCGTCAGTAACAGCACTGCGCCCACCATTACACCCGCGCGCCAACCCATAAACAGGCAAAGCGCGGCAATGACTGTGGTGATGGAGGCGGTGAGGTTGAGCAGAAATTGACTAATAGATCGGTCAACCAGGTGATGCTGCTCAAAAAGCGGAATCATCTCGATGCCGACTGGGAGAAGTTGCTGCAGTTCGAGCAGTCGCGCTTCCACGACTTTGCCCACCCGGACCACGTTCTGCGTCTCACTGATGGCAATCCCCAGGGCGAAAATGCGCTGGCCTTCGTGACGCACGATCAGCGAGGGCAGGTTGGTTTCTTCACGGGAGACGCTGGCCACATCGCCCAAGCGAATCATCGACGTCTCCCCGGGCAGGGCAATCAGCAGTTCCTCGAGCACCGTCTCACTCCGCTCCAGCGGAATATCGATGCGCATCTGCTGATCGCCCGACTCCATCATGGAGGCGGGGAACAGCTCCGAGGCGCTATTGATGGCCTCGACGATGCGATAAAACGGCACGCCGAGTTGACGCAGTTGCGCGTAGTTGAAATCAATCTGAACCTGCTCTTCCGGTACACCCTCGACGCGCACTTTGGCCACGTGCTCGACGCGCTTGATTTCCGTCTCGAGTAGCCGCGCCGCATTGCGAATAGTGGCGATGTCATAGCCGTCTGGGATAGTGAATCCATATAGCAAGCCATACACGTCGCTGAAATCATCCTCGACCCAGGGTGGGTGGGCGCCGGCGGGCAAGCGCATGGTTGCCTCGGCGACCCGCCGCCGCAGCTCATCCCAGATCTGGCCTGTAGCACTGGCTGAGACTGAGTGATTGAGCTCAATTTCGATCTCTGAGCGCCCGGGCAGCGATCTCGACACAATATTTTCAATCCAGGGCAGTTCCTGGATTGAGCGCTCCAGCACCTCGGTCACTTCCTGTTCCACATCGAGAGTTGACGCGCCCGGGTACTCGGTAAAGACATAGGCGATCTTGATCGGGTAGGGTGGGTCCTCTAGCTGCGCAATGCGCTGTCCGCCCGCCAGCCCGCCGACCAGACAGGTGAGCACGATGACCCACACATACAGCGGGTTGGCGAGCGCGAATTCAGTGAGCGATGATCGAGACATGGTTCAGCCGTCCCCGAGGGGCCGCACCTGCATACCTTCGTAGAGCCAGGCGCCCCCCGCAGCGACTACCTGCTCGCCGATCTCCAACCCGGACAGCACGGGCACCTGCTTTCGATTGGGTACTCCCACTTCGATGTGTCGCTTGGTTACTTGAGATGTTTCGCGCTCTACTGTCCAGACGAAGAAGTTGCCCGCCGCGTCACTCTGCACCGCACTGAGTGGCAGTTCGATAACTGAGACACCGTTGGTGGCCAGGGACAGCGAAACGGTGGCGGTCATGCCGGGCAGCGCGGGCCAAGGGGGTGTTTCCGTCAGCGAAAATCGCACATCGTACGTTTGGGTGTCTTGGCTCGCCTCCGCCTCGTAATCGAGCCACTGCGCTTCGAATAATCGGTCGGGGTCGGCAGTAAAGCGCACGGCAGCTTTTTGCACCGCAGCCGGATTCAGTCTTGCCATCAATTGCTCTGGCACGCCGATCACGACCTCGATACGTTCAACCGGCGCCAAGCGAATGACGGGTGAGAGCCTTGCGACGGGAGAGAAGTTCTCTGCCAGACGTTTGATCAGCCGCCCATCAAAAGGTGCCCGGAGTATCGTGTCGTTGAGATCTTTTTGCGCCGTTTCCACGGCGAAACCGGTGAGTTTGGCGCGCGCTATGGCCTCATCGAGCTCCGCCTGTGACACGGTGCCAGAGGTTTTGAGCGACTCGACGCGCGATAAGGTTTTCTCGGCCAGCTCGTGGTCAGCGCGGGCGCTCTGCAGCGCGAGCTCAAAGCGCTCGGGGTCCAGCTGCGCAATGACGTCGTCGGCCTGCACCAATGCGCCCTCTGGTAAGGGTAACCGCAGCAGCGTGCCGTCGATTTCAAAGCCCAATTCGACCGTATGTGCCGGTGCCACTTTGCCCACAAACTGGCTGGGTGCCGAATGGTCTCCGGCCCCTACTGTGATCACGCGAGCGGGACGCACTGCAGGGGAGGTTTCGACAGTGGAATCGGCCCCACAACCCGACAGCGCGGCTATTAACCAGAACGAGACGAATACATTTCTCAGCATCGCGCCAGCTCCTGAGTCAGCGCCTTGAGGTGTCTTCGGATCTCGTTGCGCTCTGCGGCGCTGAGTGACAACAGACCCAGCAGCTCCAGAAACTGGAGCCCCTGTGAGGCCAGAAAAATCGTGCGCGCCGACGCCGCCGTGGCCTGAGAGATGCCCAACTGGGCGAACACCGCTTCGACATAGTGTTGCGCTGGAGCGATCAGCTCCGGGTTCTCGGCCGAGGCCGCGATCAGCCCCTGTGCCATG
>Ga0181575_10000284_pt1 | contig 36869 bp, 38 predicted proteins | sample 101ome_23_FD_145599 | JGI IMG/M metagenome (GOLD analysis project Ga0181575, IMG submission 145599) | Coastal salt marsh microbial communities from the Groves Creek Marsh, Skidaway Island, Georgia - 101411CT metaG (spades assembly) | ecosystem: Environmental > Aquatic > Marine > Intertidal zone... | reverse complement strand
CGGCGATGAAAGACTATCTAGTTATGCTAATAGATATTTTAAATTATATGGCAAATGGGCCGACGATGGAAAAGAAGTACATTTCAAACTAGTATTTGACGATACTGCATTTGAACAAGTAATGGACGGAACATTAACAGTAACACCTAGATACTTAATGCCAGATATTATTACAGAAAATAATAGTACGTTTGATGTTACACCAGATCCTGTGCCAGCAGTGGTAGGCGATGGATTTATGGGTCCAGACGATAACTAAAAAAATCACTTGACATTTGTTAACTAAATAAGTTATAGTAGTACTTAATTATAAGGAGAAACTCACTATGGATGAGAGACTCGAGAAAGCCCTCGAATTTGCAAATTACCGCACAACGCTATCTAATCAAAAACGTAATATCAGATCACGTATGCAAGTATTACAATCGGTTCAGTATAAAACTGGATCGTTTGTTGCCGATGAAAAAACTATCAGTTTTGTTGATGCGTTATTACGGTCAGATAAAAAAAATGCTATTGTAATTGATACAAAAGAAAATCCAATTGAGATTGATGATCTGTCCGAGTTTAAAGATAGTTTAATTAGTGCATATACTGAAGCCAGTAATGAATACAAAATTCAAATGGATAAGATTAAAAAAGCACGTAATATTAAAAAAATTATGGATTGGTAAATGGCAAAAGAAGAAGAAAAAGGCGTATGCTTTTTTGCTTACAACAATAGCCAATTAGATTATATACGATTTGCACATGTTGCAGCAGGCTATGTAAAAGCAAACATGAAAAATAATAAAACGTGCTTAATGACCGATAATGGCGGATATGCATGGTTAAAAGAAAGTATATCAAGTGAATGGCACGAAGCGTGTTTTGATCATATTGTTATTGATGATGTTGAACATGAACAAAATTCAAGAAAGCATTTTGATAGTCCGTGGACAGAATTTAGTGCACCTTTCTTAAACAGCAACAAGCACGAAGTATTTGAATTAACACCTTTTGATAAAACAATGTTAATTGATACAGATTATATCATAAAAAATAACTTTTATGATTATATTTTTGATACTGATATAACAATATCTATGCATAAGACAGCAACATATTTAGAGCATCAGCCTCCGTATTTAAATGAAATTACACTAACAGATGGTGGCATACATCATTGGTGGAGTACAGTTGTTTACTTTGATCAAAGTGAAGAAAGTCGTGTATTTTTTGATACTTGGTGCCATGTTAAAGAAAACTGGGACTATTATGCACTATTATATCAATTCCCTCCTGCATTATTCAGAACAGATTTTTGTGTAAGTATTGCTGCACATTTATTAAATGGAAGCAATGAAGAATCTTACATACATGATTTTATGGGCATACCAATGCGTAACATGGATCAAAAAGATGATATTATCGAAATAAAAGGAATGAATGATTGGATATTGCTAAGTCATAATAGACAAGAACAGTGGAAAAACATACTTACTCGAAATACAGATTATAACTTACATGCTATGAACAAACGTGCAATCAGTAGAAATATTAACGAAATTGAAAAAAATTTACAAGAGGTATTGCTATGAGTAGAGGGTTTGTAACACTAGGTATTGATACAGATTTAGATAAAGTTAAGTATAGTTATGCTCTTGCATTAAGTATTAAAAATTGTGATCCTACCGCAGAAGTTTGTCTTGTTGTTGACAACGGAAAATCCGATTTAGTTAACAAAAAATATTTTGATGCGTTTGATTATATCACCGAACTACCGTTTGGTAATACTGGCCATGAAGATGGATTTCATGGAAGTAACATATGGCAAGTAATTCACTGCACTCCATTTGATGAAACAATATATGTTGACTATGATACACTATTTTTAAATGTAGATATTGACTTATTATGGGATCAATTTGAAACTCATGACTTAGCAATGACAAATCTAGCAAGAACATATAGAAATATACCAACTAACAAAATACTGTCGTTTGATATTGAATTAAAGTACGATCTTCCGTTATTGTACAATCAACTGATTTATTTTGATTCAGCAAGCGATATTGCACAAGAATGGTTTAAGTTGGCTGATCCTTATTTTCAAAACTGGAGAGAATTGTATAACAATGTGTTTACTGAATTAAAACCTGAAAGTTTTAACAAAAACATTGTATGTAATATCATAACAAAACATTTAGATTGTTACAACGATGTTGTTATAAATCTAAACAATTTTTACGATATTGATACTATAAGTCAATACATGTGGACATCTGATGTTCCACAAGAATGGACTGAATTATTTAACAGTTGGTTTGATATTAAAAACGGATTAATAATAGAAAACAGTTTAACACGATCCGGAATTATTCATTACAGAGATGAAAATTTTATAACAGAAGAAATTATAAATGAGCTTAGAAACAAGTTTAATAATACAAAAATCCAAAAAGAAGAAGCCGCATAATTATTATGTATACTTCAATGAGTGGACTGGAAACATAACCGTTATCTCTGGAAAATCAAGAGATGACATTAAGGATCCTTATTTAAAAACAAGTGATCCTGTTGTTGCTGATCTCATGAAAGGTATTAAAAATACTAAAAAATATATTGTAGCAGACTTAGTTGATGGATACAAACTAGTTGAAAAGAAAAACTATATACGAATAAAACAAGCAGAAAATTATCTTAGTAAAATTCCTTTTGTTAAGCCAACTGTAAACAAAGATGTTAACATTATTTTATATTTAAGTGACTATAAAGTAGAAATAAATGTTAGCACAGATTTAGTATATCAGTTAACTGGAAAGATTAATTCAAGTGAAGTTAAAATACAAAAAGACAAGACCTATGAAAAAATAACACTGTATATTATTGAAAAAAACAATCCTCTTCGTTTGCTTGAAACCATTGAAATAGATCCGATTGAACTAATACAAAAAGGATACATATTGTATGATTTTTCTAATTTACGGAATACAATAGCACTCGGTGACATTGATATATTAACAAGACGTATTTTTAAAAGTTATGGCTTGAAAATTAAACAAAACTATGTTACAGTAGATTATGGACTAGCACAAAATAACAAACGATTCCATACTTATGTTAAAGACAGTACAGCAGAAGAATTTGCAACGTTTAGTGTAAGTCCGAGTACACAAGGATGGATTATACGTAGTAATTTCAATGATCCGCATGATTATAAAATATACAAAGATATTAATATGTTCTTAACTGGTAACAACCCAAATATATTGTTAGACAGAATTAGCATACCATATGATAGCATTGGAAGAAATCAAGAATATATTGTAAAAACAAAAGTTGATCCTACAACTTGTAAAATATTATTAGGACCCGAAGGTAAAAATATTACCTTTAAATTTGAAGGATTGGAATATGCCGAATCTGGTAAGTATTAACGATTTTGATATAGTATACATCAGTTATGACGAACCAAATGCAGATGAAAACTATGCAGATCTATTAGAAAAATGTCCCTGGGCTAAACGTAGTCACGGAGTATGGGGCAGTGATGCAGCACACAAGGCCGCCGCTGCACTAAGTGAAACTGAACGTTTTATCACAGTTGATGCTGATAATATTGTTAACGACGATTTTTTCAATGTTGAACTAGATATGGATAGAATTGCACCTAATCATGTTATTAGTTTTGCAGCAAAAAATGTAGTAAACGGATTAGTATACGGCAACGGTGGTATTAAAATGTGGCCGGTTGACGTTGTAAATCGTATGCGCACACATGAAGCAGCACCCGAAAGTGATAAACGTGCACAAGTTGACTTCTGCTGGAACATTCACTATGTACAAATGAACAATTGGTATTCGTGGGTACACAACAATGGTAGTCCACTACAAGCGTGGCGTGCTGGTTTTCGTGAAGGTGTAAAAATGGGATTAGAAGACGGTGATGTAGTTGATCCTGGGAGACTCAAACATATCTTTCAAGAAAATTATAGACGTCTTATGGTGTGGATGACAGTCGGTGAAGATACTACAAATGGCTTATGGGCAATTTATGGTGCTAGACTCGGAGCATACATGACAAACATTACTAGAGAAGATTGGGATTGGCGTAATGTACGTGATTTTGATTGGTTGAGTAATTACTTTAATACAGAATTACTTCCGCAGTTTGAAGACGGTACTGAGTTATGTCCACGCACTGGTGTTAATTGGAATATCGATAAGTTAAAATCACGTACAGTAGAACTAGGTAACGAACTAAAGGGAAAACTAGACTTAGAAATTGCAGATATCGGAACAGAAGGTTCACGTTTTTGGAAAACTGTATATAGAAATCCAAGTCGGCTAGGTCCTCAGGTTAGAGAAGATCAAGTAAAAGACTCAGTAGAGGAATAAATGTCAGACGATTATTTTAAAAATGCTGAAAAAACTAAAACTAAACTTGACAAAATTAGTCCTACTATGTGTATGGCTAAATGGTTGCAGGTTAGTATGCACTTACCACAAGGATTAACACAAAGTTGTTACCATCCCCCGACTCATAAAGTTCCACTAAGTGAGTTAGCAGTTACTCCACGTGCACTACACAACACACATGAGAAAGTACGACAACGTAAAGAAATGTGGGAGGGAAAAAGACCCGAAGGATGTAGTTATTGTTGGAATATCGAAGACAATGGAAACATGAGTGATAGACATTATCGTTCAAGTGAAGATTGGATCGGTGCCGACGGATGGAAAGAAGTAGTTGACGGAGGCTGGGATGAAAATATTAACCCTCGTTATGTAGAAGTAAATTTTAATCAAGCGTGTAATTTTAAATGTACATATTGTAGTCCTCACCTAAGTACCGAATGGGAAAAAGAAATCAAAGAGTTTGGTCCAGTTGTGTTTAATAAAGAAACAAAACACAACGACATTGCTAGTCTTAGAAAAGCAGGATTAATGCCAATCGAAGGTGCTAACAAAGAAAATCCATATGTACAAGCATTTTGGGATTGGTGGCCCGATCTTTATAAAGATTTAAAAATATTTAGAATGACTGGTGGTGAACCATTGATGGATAAAAATACCTTTAAGGTATTAGATTATGTTAACATTCATCCTAATCAAGATATTGAACTTAGTATTACTAGTAACATGTGCCCTCCGGAACAAAAGTTATTTGATAAGTTTATGAATTCTTTAAAAGCAATAGAAGAAGTTAGAATATGGGAAGATCCTGAGAAAATCAATCCTTACACTGAGAACAATTGGTTTGTTGCTCCTGCATGTAAACACTTTAACTTATTTGTAAGTGTAGATAGCGTAGGTCCGCAAGCAGAGTATATTCGAACTGGTTTAAATTATGATACTATGTTAAACAATACTCGTCACATACTAAGAGAAACGACAGGAACGAGTGTTACATTTATTAACACATTCAATTTGTTGAGTATTCCAAAACTTAAAGACTTTTTACAAATGATATTAGACTTACGTATAGAGTTTGGATTTAAAAATCAACCTGAAGTTGTAGTATCACCAATTGACGAAACTGGTAAAAAGCGAGGACCGTTTACACGAAAAAAACGACAACGAGTTTGGTTTGATATTCCATATTTGAGAGAACCATTATGGATGAGTGCACAAAATGCTCATTATATTCCTGAACTTATGAATATGTTAGATGATTGTGTTAAGTTTATGGAAGATAATATTGCTAAAGAAGATTACGAAGATACTTATCACGGGTTTTTAAATCACGAAGTAGCAAAACTTAAACGTGATATTTCGTGGATCAAAAATGGTATAGACAAAGATGAACTAAGTAAAAGACAAGTGCATTTTTGGAAATATTTTAATACACTTGACAAAAGACGTAACACCAACTTTATTGAAACTTTTCCTGAATTAAGTGTTTGGTGGAAAGACTGCGATGCAGCACATAATAGCGAAAGAGAAAATATATGAGAAGACAAGACGAAGATTTTCAAGAATACAAAAAGAGAATGATTGATCCAATCAGTGATAGTTATTGTGCTGCAAAATGGTATAATGCTACTATCTGGTTAGGACATGGACAAACTGCTAGTTGTCACCACCCTCCCGGACATTGGATTCCAATGGAGGAACTAAAAGAAAACTACACTGCTATTCATAATACAAAACATAAAAAGAAAATGCGTGAAATGATGCTCAAGGGTGAGCGTCCGCAAGAATGCGAATACTGCTGGAAAGTTGAAGACATTGGTAGAGATAATGTCAGTGATCGTGTTTATAAAACAGAAATTTTTAAAGATGATGATGTTAGAGCAAGTGCCGAAATGCCATGGGACGCTGATGTAAATCTTAAAACACTAGAAATTGCATTTGACCGTGCTTGTAATTTTGCTTGCTCTTATTGTAATCCTGCATTTAGTAGTACATGGGTTAAAGATATCAAAGAAGATGGTCCGTACATGAATATACAAAGTGACGGACGTGGGCATTTTACTGATACTGCACCATGGGCTGCACGTAGTACAAAACTCGAAGAAGATAATCCGTACATTCAAGCCTTTTGGAAATGGTGGGAAAATGGACTTAGTGATAGTTTAGAAGAAATTCGTGTTACTGGCGGTGAACCTCTTATGCATAAAAGTATTTGGAAACTGTTTGATTGGTTTGATCAAAATCCGCATAGCAATATGCGTTTTGCTATTAATAGTAATCTTGTTCCTGAAAATGAACGACACTTTCAGCGTATGATCGATAGTACTTTTAATATTCGTAACTTTGAAATCTATACTAGTGCAGAGTGTGCAGGCCCACAAAATGAATATACTCGTGATGGGTTTAAGTATGATGTATGGCGCAGCAACATTGAGCGTTTGCTAAAGCAGTCAAACATTAAAAAACTACATTGTATGATGACTATTAATAGTTTATGTTTAGAAACAATTACTGAGTTTATGGACGACATGATGGAATTAAGAAAAGAATACGGCGAACGTGCTCCTGTTCTTTCGTTAAACATTTTACGTTTTCCAAGTTTCCAAAGTGCAGCAATTCTTCCTGTTGAACTTAAAAACAAGTTTAAAGAAAAAATTGAAACGTGGTTGCCATCACAAATGGATATGTTAAATGTTAGAGAAATTGCACAAGTACAACGACTTATTGATTATTTAGACGTTGTAAAAACTCCACATCGCAATACTGCTGAAACTCCTAAACTGTACAATGACTTCCGTTACTTTTACGAACAGTACGACAAACGCCGTGGAAAAGATTTCCGTGCTACGTTTCCTAGTTTTGTTGAATGGTATGACAGTATAGGGTATAACTCAGATAAAATTATTCCTAGTATTGATGCACAAGGCGATCCAGCAACGACTGAAGACTATGTAAATGATGATCTACAAGTAGGAGGTTGGAATACTGAAAAGGATACACTCGGAGCATGAAATACTTTGTAGTTCAGTTTGGTAATAAATCGTCTGAATCTCATTCGGTTGATAACAGTACATCATTGCTTTATCAACCGTTTAATAAATTTGATATGCCTGTTGAGCACGACGGATTTATTATAAAATTTAAATTAGATGAAACTGAATTAACCAATAAATTTATTCAAGCATGGAATGTAAGAAATCTAAATGTATCAACACATCGTTTATTTGTAAATGAGTATGGAAGTATTACACCGGAAATATATGCAGAGTGTAGAAAAGAATTAAACCAAATCATTGAAAGTATCGATCATCATGCGTGGGCTAGAAAAAATTATCCAATTAATACAGATTGGTATATTGACGAAACTATATCTGACAGACAATTAGATAAACTAAATGCACTGCATAGATATTTTGAAGATGTAAGTTATGCATTAAACAATAGTCCAGATGAATATCAACAACTATACCAATGGCTCGAAAGTATAAATCAGTTAGTTCATATATTAGAAAAGAATATAGATAACGATCCTAGTTTGTTAACAGTAATACGTAATTGCAAAGACGAAGAATTAGATTTGCCACTTACTAACAGCGACTATTATAGATTTTGCAATGAAGATCAATCTGGAGTTTTGTATTTAGACTTTGGAACTGTAGGTAAAGATTTAGCAACTTGTTTTAGCACAGCAGATATTGACTTAATTAAAAACAATGAAGTAAAGCAACAAACACATGTGCGTCCAATGGTAAATTTTAAATTTAACCGACGCAATGAAGATCCAGCGCAAGTTTCATTTAACTATGATCTGAGTATTCTTTCAATGTATGACTGGTGCAAAGAAAACAAATTAGAAGAATACATTAATTATCGTGAAAATAAATATTTTCCAGGAAGAGCCCGACTTGGAGAATTAGTTGATCCTTTGAGTTATAAGTCATTTGTACTATTGCGGAAACAATATCCGTATGTCACTGGAGCATATATTGAAGAAGATGAATCCGATGATTATACATGGAACTATCTAAACGGTACAGGTGCAAATCCTCTTTTTCAGCAAATTGCAAATTTTGTTAAAGAAAATCACTGTGATAACATTCTCGATATTGGTTGTGGTTATAGTCGGGTCAACGAGTTTTTAACAGACTATAATTATAATATTGCTGGTGTAGACACAGATGCTGAGTGTATTAAATATTGTCAAACTAACTATCCTAATCATGATTATCAAGTAGCGAATGCGTTAAGTTTACCTGAATATAATCGAGAGTTTGACTGTATTATTTTAAGTGGCATACTTTATTATTTTGGTAAAAATGGATTACCAAGCACCGATGAGTATGTACAAAGTCTAATAGAAAAATACAATCCAAAATGTATTATTATATCTGAACCACGTCCAAGTAAAAGTTATCAAAGTCCAGATTTTATTCCATTACTTGATCGTTGGGCATGGAGCATGAAAAATGTTGACATGGATATAAGAATGGGTAACAGAGCAGTATATTGTTTATATACTGATATAGAACGTCCCAAGAGAAAAATTAAAGCAGATTTTAACGCAGATAGTGAGAATCATGTACACCATTTACAACCCGATTTTAGTTTAGAACAACTACAACATCAGGTGTACTTGACAAATACAGAAGATTTGAGCAGTCAAAAAGACGGCGAACTTGTTCGTAATCAAAGAAATATTAAAACATATGTTAGTGTCTGTGCAGGATTTAAAAGTATGTACAAAGCACACATTGATAATTATTTTGGAAAAGAGTTTCAGTTTATATATGTTGATGTTGTTCCACAAAGTGTAGATTATAGAATGTGGCAAGATAACTGGCTTACAAAAGTAAGCATTACTGATAATAGTATTTTTGATCAAGCGTTTGAAGTTTATAAGGAAACAGTTGATAGTAGAATTCAACCACTTTGGGGAGGTTCACACACTAGCATCAGAGATGCAATTAATGAAGATTTAGATACATTAGAAATTACACAATATGATTGGTTAAACTTTTTGAAAAGATATTCAAGTATACCTAAAACTTATGTCAAACTAGATGCAGTAAATAATTGTAAATTGTTATCAAGATTGATAAATCAAAATAGTAATGAAACAACTACATGGTTTTGGCATAGTAATATTTTTGATTGGCATCAATTTAGATATAAAGAACAAAGTTTTTATGCTTGGAGCGAATATCTAAAGCGTCAAACAAAGGGTTTAATTTTAAATGGAAAACAACCTCCGTTTACTACTTCGTGATACTATACACAAGTATTTGCAGTTTCTAAGTCAAACAATACATGGTGTTAATATTAATACTCATGTTGATCTTTCGTTAAAAGAATTTGCGATTGATATTGCACAGTTAATTATAGACGGGGATCCAATTTGGAAAAAAAATGAAAATGATCATACTGCACTTACTTGGAAGTATACAAAATACAATCAGTGTATTATTGTTGGAGAAAGAAAGTATAAAATATTTGTCGGACTGAATGCAAAAATTAGTGGATATAATTTTCACAAAATGTATAAAACATTTAGTCATACTCGTAGTATGCAAAGTAGTTTAGATCTCAGGAGCAATGGATTTAGAGTTGAATGTTACGATATAATACCCGGGATAACAGTTAGAGATATAATAGAAGGTGATTTTTTTGGAGTATATGATAACAGTGATGTAAAACATTTGCAAGATGCTGAATTACTATGGGAATTATTTTTTGATTTTGTAAGAGATAATTATAAAGTAGACGACCACGGTTTTGTGTTTTATCCAAATGATAATCAATGCAGTAACTTTATTATTGACCCTACAGTAGAAAACCCAAAAATTGAAATAATTGATTTTGATCATGGTATATATCAACCGCCTGAGCAGGTATGTCGTAGTATAACAGATAGGTGGTTTAATTTTATATTTGATTACAATCCAAAGGAATTAAAAAGAGTGAGTCGTTTTTGGTTATGGTATGTGTTAAACAATAATCCAGAACAAGTAAGAAAAAACTTTCACGAAAGGCTTTTAGAAATTTATGGAAAATAAAAACTATTGTATATTACCATGGATACATATGCATATATGGCCAGATGGTACAACTTTTCCATGTTGTTTAGCAAAACATGATTATCAATTAGGCAACACAAACAACAAATCTTTTAAAGAATTGTGGAACAGTGATAAGATGCGTGAGTTAAGATTAAATGTACTTAACGATGTTCCAACTGATGGTTGTAGTAGATGTTACGAACATGAAAGTAATGGTGTTCGTAGTATGCGTATGAATATGAATCATCAATTTGAACATTTTAATTCAAGAACAGCATTAACAAAAGAAGATGGAAGTTTAGACGATATCTTTATGGGTTACATGGATATACGTTTTAGTAATATCTGTAACTTTAGATGTAGAAGTTGCGGGCCAGAACTTAGCAGTAACTGGCATGACGATAGTGTAAAATTAGGCAGACGCAATGGTAAAGAAAAACGTATTCTCAAAGTAAAACGCAGTTTAGACGAACTTTGGGATGATATGGAAAGTTGGATTGACACAGTAGAACATCTTTATTTTGCCGGTGGTGAACCACTTATTATGGATGAACATTATAAAATTCTTGAACATCTTATTAACATTGGCAAAACAGATATATACATTAGTTACAATACAAATCTAAGCAAACTCAAATACAAGAACAAAAATGTAATCGATCTTTGGAGACACTTTGATCGTATACGAGTTGATGCTAGCATAGATGCAATGGGAGAAGTTGGTGAGTATGTACGTACAGGAACTGTTTGGGAAGAAATAGAACAAAACGCAAGAACAATTACTCGTGAACTTCGTAATGTTGAATTTGGTATTACACCGACTATTAGTGCATTAAATGCAGAACATGCTCCAGATTTTTTTGATCATTGGGTTCAAAAAGGTATAATTGAACCGGATCGTATTCATGTAAATACACTGTTATTCCCAGAATACCTACGTGCACAAGTGTTACCACGTTACAAAAGAAAACAAATACAGAAGCGTTGGCAAAAATATATCGATGATTATGATTTAGAAAATGAAGATACACAGCGCAGGTGCTTACCAGAAATGCAAGGATTTATACGTAGCCTTGATACAGATAAAACAGAACTACAAGATAAATTTTTAGAATATATTAGTAGTATTGATAAAATTAGAAATGAAGATGTAATGCAAATAATACCTAGTTTACGTTGTTTAAAACCTGGCCCGGTTGGTCGTATAGTTAACCGTATAAGAGATTTATTATGAGCGAAACATTTTGTCCATTACTATTTCAACATCTAGCAACACACCCACACGGCGGAGTTACGCACTGTTGTATTGCCGATCATCGTGAAGCACGAAGTAGTTCCAAAGACAACGATAACAGATATTACAACTTAAATCATGATACTGTACATGATACTATGAATTCGGAGTCGTTTAGAAAAGCACGACTACAAGTATTAGATGGTAAAAAACCACAAGCATGTTTACGTTGCTATGCAGAAGAAGCAAAAGGAATAACTTCGAAACGTTTAGAGGAAATAAAAAATTATCCTGATTATACACTAGATGTAGCAAAAAAAGCAACAGATACTGAAGGTTATATACAAGATGTGCAACTAGATTTTGTCGAACTACGTTTGGGTAATGTTTGTAATGTTGCTTGTCGTACATGTAACCCTGTTAGTAGTAGTAAGTGGCGCAATGACTATGATGCATTGCAAAAAGATTTACCATTTAAAATTACAAACTATGATACAAAGTTTGGATTTCGCTGGCCCGAACGTGAAGAATTTTGGGAAGATTTATTACAGCACTGTGATAACGTAAAAACATTTTATATCAATGGCGGCGAGCCAACTCTAATTAAACAACACTTTAAGTTCTTACAGCGTTTAATTGATATGGGTAAAACAGATATCAAACTGTGGTACAATATCAACATGACAAATATGAACGAAGCAATGATCAATTTATGGAAACACTTTGACCATGTAAAAGTAAGTTGTAGTATTGATGACTTAGAAGAACGCAATGAGTATATTAGATACCCGACAAAATGGGCAGACGTTATGCGTAACTTTTTAAGACTTAAAGAAGAAAACTTTGAACTAGATATTACACAAACAGTATCTTGGATGAATTATAGTACCATTGGTGAGTTTTATGATTTTTTTCACAATCAACATGGTGTTTGGGTACATCATAATTATGTATACGATCCTGCTATTCTAAGTCCTGCAGTGCTACCTAAAGAAATTAGAGATTCAGTACATACTCGTGTAGGTAACATATTTCCGGAATGGAAAGTTAACGAATTAAAAAATATGTTTGGTGGCCCTGATAAAAAACAAGATTGGGAAAAAGCATTACTGTATACTAAAAGCCTAGATAGAATTAGAAATCAAAATTTAACAGACTTTTTAACAGAGTTTTCTAGTTATACAAATTCAGGATAAAAATCTTCAAACCGAGTATTTCTAATCTTGTCAAGATGTAAGTTGTATTCAACAAATTGTTTAAACAGTTCGGCATCGTGCTGCCAGTGATGTTCGATCCATTTTTGCATTGATATAAGTTTCTCAGGATCGTCGCCTTTTTCTTGTACAAAGTCAATACCTTGTTGTATGTTTTCAAGTGCAAGGTCACGTGCACGTTCTGGCATAATCAGTGCATTTTGTTTTGCAGGATTTACCAACATATTAAAAACAATTTGACGCATATCAGAAATAATGTCATCTTGCCAAAGTTGTTTTACAAAATCACCAATGCGAGTAACATTATATAAACTTAGTACACTAGTAACACTAGGACGTACTGTATTAATACCGTATGACTTTACTTCTTGAATATTTTGTTTTATATTTTCATAGTCACTGCCTGTTCTTACATAAGCAGCATGTTTGCCAAAATGATCAATACTAGCAACGGCTTCTACTAATCTAAATTGAGACCAATAATCCATAACATGTCTGTTTCCTAGTTTTAATCTAGTAAAGTTACTGGTATACAGTAATTGTACATTAGGATTTTTTTCAAGTAAATGTTCTAAAAAGTCATAGTGTTCACGTTGCATAAGAGGCTCACCTCCTGCAAAATATACTTTTTCTAAATTGTCAAGATATGGTATTAATTTTTGCCAACTGCGATTATACTGTACAGTATCGTCGAGCCCCATTTCAGTAGCCCATTGTGTACTCCAATGTGGACCACATGTTCTACATTTTAAATTACATAAATTATTAAAACGTATATCTAAGTAACGTATGTCGATTTTATTAAAACTACCGTCGATATCAGTTTGCTTTGCAAAATCAAATCCAATTGGAAATTCTTTGTTTAATCTTTGTCTTTCGGTCCAGTTTATACTTCCGTCTTCACGCTGATAACAAGCACTACAATATTTTCCAAGTAATCTGTTCTGTAGCATATGACGACGAACTTCACGATAACGTTCGTTATTCCAAATTTCTTCAGGTGTGCTTGTATTTAGATTTCCCATACTTTCGTTGTGATCGTGTTTAAGATTACTAGCACAACACAACTGAACGTCACCAGTTGGTTCAACGTGTACGTGTAGCCAAGGAGCCACACACATTGCTTTATTCATTTAAAATATCCCTTGCGATTTATTTCTTGATGCAAGTGTTCGGCAACTATTAAACTTTGTTCACCGTTTAAATGAGCACCTTTACTAAGTTCTTCTCTAGGAAACCATTTATTAACAGATTTCATACTACTACTAATACTACCATTGTGTTTGTTAAATATCCACGGATCAGTTTGTTTTTTATGTAAATTAGTAAATCCTTGATTACCCCACCAGGTAAACATACATACTTCTCTGTTATACTTTTTTAAAGTATCAATAATAAATCGATAGTACACGTGAGTTAAATTTTGTAATAGTAAGCCTGGGTCGTTTAATCCACTGGTCATGTTTTCACTAACATCAAGCCAAGCATTTTTTCCTTCGGTGGTTCTAAATCTATTTTCATGTTTTTCGTATAATTTTCTGTGTACATTTGTGATTTGTTGATTATTAGTAGTCCAGCCGGTGCCTTCTTTGCTGTACAAATAACTAAGAGTACGACCGTCGTTGAATGGATTTTTTTCTTGTAAAAATAAATCTAAATTTTTAAAATAAAATTCTTGATCGTGTGAATTATTAAAATAACTTATTCTAGGTTCGGCTGTTAGTTGTATTAAATAACGATCAAATCTTTCGATTTGACCAGTTACTTCCATGTAATTTATAATTGTAGCATACATCTGTAACCCTTCACCTGGATTAGGCATAGTATACATAATATCTTTTTGTCCTCGTAGATTCCAAAGATGCCATGCATAACTTTGCTCTCCTGCGTTCTGATCATTTATATCGTATGCTCCACTTAAATGACTACACCCGAGTACAAACATACGTTTAGGTGTGCTTTTGTTAAATCCTAACATTATAATCCTTCCCATATTCCAACGAGTTCAGGAAACGCTGTTTCTCCTAGCCCGGGTCTACTACGAGTAACCAAATCCATTCTGTGTTTTATACTGTTTCGTGTGTATTCGTCTGTGTCTGCTGGTTGCATCAAGAAGTTAACTAGCCAATTGTCTTTGCCTACTGCAGGGTTTGTTTGATATGCAGGATCCTCAACTGATTCTAATCTTTCTCGTACAATTTGTTTATATGCTTCAGGCAAATTTTTACAATGAAACGGTTGCATTACAAGATTGTTAAAAATTGGTGTTTGATGATCACGTGCAAACTGCCACATGTCAGGTGCACGATATATGTTCAATGCACTGATAGTGTAACTGAGTCCAAGCATGATTTTGTTTTCTCTGTGTAGTTTGATAAACTTTTGAAAAATATTATATGCATAATCCCATTTAGCAGGATAACGCATATATTCAAACTGTTCATGTGTGTTATCTAAACTGACCATTACACGTACCTGTTTGAAATGTTTAAATTTATCTACAATGTCTTGTTCGTAGTGTGTACTGTTTGTAATCCAAGTAATGTCTACATGCTGTGCAATATTATTGTCTATTAGATAATCAAGTAGCACTCGTTGCTTTTTAACCATAAAAGGTTCGCCGCCTGCAATTTCAATTTTCTTTACATGATCAATACTGTCATTTAAACCTTCCCAAAAGTCATCAGTATCTTGCCAACGCTGCGGCTGTACAGGAAAATCGCCTGTAAATCCTTTGATAATGCTGTTCCAGCGACTGCTACTAACAGGATCACAAGTAGCACAAGCCAAGTTACAAGTATTGCCTAGTTTTAAATCTAGCACTTCTAGCGGCGTGTCGATATTAATAACCGGCACACGTTCGCCTAAACTGTCGTAGTATAGTTTCCAATATTTAATTTCACGTAGTCTTTTGCTTTCGCCTCCACTTTTTTCAACTTCCCAACATTGTTTGCAGTCTGTTTTAAAGTTCATATCAAACTGCTCGATCCAATGTCGTCTGTCACTACTAGCATAAACTTTACCAATACTGCTACTACCAGCATGATAACGATCGCCGCTTTCGTCTTTAAATTCTTTGCTACTTATACAACACGGACTAAATGCACCACCTGTTGTTATTTCCATTGCATTAAAAGCATATGGACAATATATTTTACTCATCTTACGTATACTAATCCTCTGCCACTGCCACTAAAACTTTGAAAAAAACCATCACTATCAATGCCGCCGAATCCAAACACAGTGTCGCCAACTTGTCCATTGCCAAATCCAATTGTACGAGCACTATGTCCTACACGTGTAGGAGGTTGATTTAAATCAAAACTAATCATATTACTATTTTCTATTTCACTGGTGATACGAGTACTAGAGTATTCTTTCATGCTGTTATGCACATACATAATATGCGGATAACGTAACCATTCATTAAACGGTCTTTTGAAAACTTCAGCAACTGCCATTACATTATACTCTTGATCTGTTCGCAATTGATTGATAACATAATCGTGTGGCTTAACATTATCTACTGCGGCTTCTGTGCAATGTAAATTGTTATTCCAATCTACTACAGTAGTACATATCCATCCACTGCGATCTTCAAAAATAGTATACAAGTTAACTACAGTATTGTCAACTCTATATTCATAAAAACCATTTTGTAGATTTTCAAATCTATCTAAATATTGTTTACTGTTGTGGTAGTACATAGTTTACTGTTTCTCCAGGCTTCCAGTTAGCGTAGTGCATCTGCGATTCGTTCCATTCTTCAGCACTGTAAACTAAAACAACACTATCACGTACAATGTCTTTTTCAATTAGATTTACACCGTGCCAAGTTAAGTCATCGTACGGACTTATGATCATGCAACTATTACGTAGGTATTCCATCATTCCAATTGTTTCCCAAGTACGAGTACTGCGGTCAACACGATATGCTGCAGTGCCAGCCTCTGGTGTATCGTTATCATCTGCTAGGTATACTGTCATTGTAAACACTCGAGGATAACTGTCTACATGCGGTTTTAGTGTATAACCTGCTCCTGCACGTTGCCAGAAAGCATATACACTTCGTATAGTATCACTACGGCGAGGACTATCCTCAAACTTGTGTGCCAGTGCTTGTACAAATGGTTCGTGGTTAAACACACTGTGCACAATTTCATCTGTTTCTTCTACAGGCAATTGTTTTAACTGCTGATAAAAATCTTCAGGAAATAAATCATGTATCATAAGATAATTAAAGTCACTGCGAGTTAATTCTGTTGCGTTTAAACTTGCTAGTGCATGTTGTTGTGCTTGCTCTATATTCATTATGCTGTCCTTATTTTTCCTGCTCGATTAATTAAATCAGCAGAGTTTATATTATTAAATATTTCAAATCCTTGGATGCCTGTTGTTTGATATTGATGTTCTTCGATTTCGGACCATGTCCATGTGTAATCAAATTCTTGTCTAGCTACTATAGGAGTTGGCAAAAATATAGGTTTTGATCTTATTACTGTATTACTTAGCAATGCAAGTTTAGCCCAAGTTACGTGTGCTAGTCCTGGATGTACTTTTGCTCTAGTTTGATTAACATTATAATGCCAATCGTCGTAAAAATTTCTTTTTTCTAAAAAAAGTTCTTTGAGGTTATCTTCCATTGGTTGAAAATAATTTTTTGTACTTGATGTATTTCCGTAAAAAGCAGCATCCCAACCAATAAAAGGAATGCCTTCATTTACAACTGTTGAACCACTTTCATACACACAATCGTTTTTGTTAACTAAATCAACTAGTTCCTGTAGCCATTCGTTTGCACCAATCGGAAGAATACAATCACTTCGAGTTTTTATTATTAAATCATAGTTACTTTCTACTAGATTTACTGCACGTGAACTACTGATAAACTGCCCCGGAAAGTTATAATTGAAAATCCTAACATCAGGCCAACTGTAATAGTATTCACTTTTTGGTTCTATAGGTTTTTGTCTAACATGATCAATAAAGTCCCATGCTGCAGTTTCATAACAATCAACTGTACTTGCAATTGGCTTAATACTATCAATTGCATTATATGCAGTTGCTTGGTCAGTTCCCATGTTTGGCCAATTTGTATACCAAAAATGAGTATAAAAGTCAACTGAATAATCAGCAAACACTTGATGGCTCCAACCTGCTACGTGTTCTGCTAATCTAGGAAATCCGCATAATACAATTGCTATTTTCATTGACTGCTCCAATCAAAACTGCTAATTGCTTGATACAGATATTTTTTAAATTCAGCATCGTTGGCTTTTGCCATTAATTTGTTCATAGGGCTTGCTAACTGATTATTTTGCTGTTGTTGTGCAAAAAATCTATCAGTATTACGATGAAAATGGTCATCGATTAACTCACCTGATCTTACTAGTATCCTACTCATTGGTTCGGTTGTATAACTGCCACGCTGTAATTGTATTTTTCCGATTGCACTCCAAAGATTAAGATGTTGATGTGGTTCATCAAAATTCCAAACCTCAAGATATTTGCTCATTATTTTACGTAAATTATTTGCTGTCATATCATTGAATATAAACCAAGTATCATCGACGCAAATAGGTTGATCTTCATATGGCCATACTTCGTGCATTCTTGTTGCTTTAATTTCTATGTCTTTTGTTTCTTCTCCAAACAACCATGCTCGATTAAAATGAATTCCATATCCTTCATGTCTTTGCATTGTTTCTAATCTATGTATTAAATTTTCAGTGTCACGATGGTAGTTGCATAATAAATCCCAGCGCCATTTTAAAAAAACTTGAGGAGGGTTTGTTTGATCAAGTGCAATGTTAATTACTTGACTTAAACTGTATGCTTGATTTACAAAATATACAAATCTTGTAAACCATGTATAAGTTATCCACCAGTCGTCGAATTCAGTTATATCTCCAAATTTATTAAATCTGCAATTCCTTAGCGACTTAGCAACTCTATTAATTTTATTATATGGGTTACTATTAAACTGACTACAATATTCGATAAATTTATCATACAAATCGCAATATAGTAATTCAAGATGTCTGTTTGGATTCAGTGTACTTACTGCATAATCAATAACTGCAGTGTCTTGTATAGGATTACCGTAATCAGTTTTTAATGTAGGAGTACTCCAAGGATAACGGTGTGTATCGCTCCATGATGTACTATAAATTTCTGTTTCAATACCAGACTGGTTCCAGTATTCAATTTGCTTTTGTAAATGTTTTATAGTTTTAGTATCATTAACTAATCCTGTTAATAGTAATCCTACTCTCATACATTTTTCCTGATAAATATTATATACGTATTTATTGGAGATACAATGATTGAAAAAATAATTTGTTTCGGTTGTAGTTTTACAAGAGGTCACGACAGTGCAGCAACTGGTAGGACTAGTTGGGATCATAGAGAAGAATATTCACCGGGAAAAGACTGGCGAGATTATACAGATAGAAATTTTGCATATCCTGCTAGATTATCTGAACAGTTGAACATACCAGTGATGAATGCAGCAACATTGGGCAACAGCAATCAAAGTATGTTCATTGACATATATAAATGGTTAAACCCAGATCTAGCTGTATATACCGATTACGAATCACAGAATCTGTGGATAGCAGAACACATAAAGAACTTTAAACCCAATGGACGTACACTGGCTATTGTCGGATTAACTTCACCGTTTAGAGAAATAGCAAGTGTACCTCCGAGATTTACAGGAGTCGAAAAAGTAAAAACAACAGAATATCTTTTCAATGATAACAATCAATATGTTGTTATGAACTTGGCCTCACCATCGGGAGAAGAGTATGCATTAAAGCATCCTGACAGTGAGTTTGGAAGACAGTATCTAAACTATGTTGAACAGCAAGATTGGCTTAGATATTTAAAATGTCAACAATGGATATTGTCAATGGATGCACTGCTAACTCGTGCAGGTATACCTCATGTTTTTATTAACTTTTTAGGATTAAATGGAATATTTCCAGTTACTGATGAAAAAAGAAAAAAATATGACTTTTATATAAACACAGTTGAAGAACTGTGTTTATTTGATGGCGTGCCTATGCATGAAGTTGCAGGACGCAGTATTGATAATCATCCTGGATTTTGGAGTCAATATACAATACATCCTTCTAAGATGGGATATCAAGCAATTGCAAATGTAATGGCAAACTATATACGTGAACAGTATGAGTTGACAACCGATAAAAAATAAGTTATATTATACAAAATAGGATCCTCATGACAATCAAAAGAAAAATACCAATTTGGAACGATGACGGTAGTTGTGCAGAAGAAAGTGAAAACAAAACTTTCTGTATGGCACCATGGACACATACATATATTTCTCCACAAGGAGAACGTAGAATGTGCTGTGCTAGTCGTGAAGAACACAGTTTTCAAAAACAATATATTGATGCTACAAACGATGAAACTTACGGTGAAATAAAAGAATCAAAAACTGCAGCAGATGAGTTTAATCCAGTAACACTCGAAGAACACTGGAACAGCGAGTATATGCGTAATATTCGTAAAAAGTTAATGGCTGGTGAACGTATTTCGCAATGCGATGTTTGTAATGACGACATACTTAGTATTAGCAGTTATCGCAAATGGTTTACAGGTGTTCTTTTCAGAGACAAAATACAAGAAGCATTTGATAGTACTGATGATGAAGGTTACACAACAATGCCTACTATATCATTTGATTATCGTTATAGTAATTTGTGTAATTTTAAATGTCGTATGTGTGGCGAACAATTAAGTTCTAGTTGGGAAGCCGAAAAGAAAAAACATAATATGTGGTCACCAGAAAACCAACCTTTTATGCAACACGATGTTAAAAAGAAAATGACATTGTTTCAGCGTAATGTAGTTGAACCTGAATTTAAAAAAGCAATCAGTGACGGCATTGTAGAAGAAATTTATTGGGTAGGCGGCGAGCCTTTGATGTATGACATACATTGGTGGGCATTACAAGAAATGATAGATAATAATAGTGCAAAAAATTGTTACTTACGTTATAATAGTAATCTATCTAGAGTAGAATTCAATGGTAAAAATTTATACGATTACTTGCCGCAGTTTAAAGACTGGCTAATGTGTGCAAGTATCGACGGTACAGGTGATATTGTAGAATTTATACGCAAAGGCATACGCTGGGAAGAATGGTTAGATAATTTTAAACAAGGATTGTTATTGCCAGGCGGAAATGAAAAAATGAGATTTGATCTAACAATTACTGGACCTGGTATGTTTAGCATACAAGACTTGTTTGATCTGAGTCGTGAGTTGGATGTAAGTGTAGAAACAAAAATTATGTTTGCATTTCACCCTGATATTGTTATGAGTCCGTTTGCATGGCCACGACATATATTAGATCGTAAAATTGATGAACTACTAGCATATATGGAGCCACGTGCTACACATAGACAAATGAGTATAGTTAATACATTACGTGAAATGAAAAATAGACCTACCTTTGCTGAACAATGGCCAGATACTTATGAACAACAATTTAAAAATGGCAAAGGGTTCCAAGATAAGTTAGATCGTATCAGACAAGAACCGATTCGCTTAGAAGATATATATCGTAACGACACAGAGTTACACGATTGGTGGAAAAGACATGAACTTTAATTTAATTATGCCAATGGCAGGCGAAGGTAGTCGCTTTCGTGAACAAGGATATACAACACCAAAACCGCTAATAGATGTACGTGGTAAACCTATGTTTGTGCGAGCAGTAGAAAGTGTTGATTTAGAATTTGACAATCATATTTTTATTACTCGAAAAGAGCACAACATAGCAGATGGTATACGTGACTACTATCCACGTGCACATGTTGTTGAACTAGATGAACTAACAGAAGGTGCAGCCTGTAGTGTGTTAACAGCAGACTCTTATATGAACCCAGAAGATGCTATGTTTGTTACAAACTGTGATCAGTTTATAGATTGGGATAGTAGTTTGTTTACCGAACAAATGGATAACGACGGAGTTATTATGACTTTTGATTGTCCTGAACGTGATCCTAAATGGAGTTATGCTAGAACAGAAGATGATGTAGTTGTAGAAGTAGCAGAAAAGAATCCTATTAGTACATATGGTACAAGTGGACACTATTACTGGAGTCATTGGATTACATTTAAGAATAGTGCTAATAGAATGATTGCAAACAATGAACGTGTAAATGGTGAGTTTTATCTTGCGCCAACATACAATCAAACTATTGCCGTCGGCGGGCGTGTAGTAAGGGTTCCTATTGAACGCATGTATGGAGTTGGAACACCAGAGGATTTAGAGTTATGGTTAAATTCATAGCACATAAAGGTAACTGGCAAGGCATACAACCTGCGTGGGAGAACACTAAAGACTATGTAGAGTTTGCATATTATGACAAAGGATATGATGTTGAAATAGATGTACGTGCACATCGTGGAATACTATACTTAGGACACGACGAGCCACTGCAAGTTGCTAACACAAATTTTTTACAACAAACTGGTGTATGGTGTCATGCAAAGGATTTAGATGCACTGCAAATACTATTAGACATGCGTACCCGTTGCTTTTGGCACGACAAAGATACAGTTACACTAACCAACGATGGACACATATGGTGTTATCCGGGCAACTTTCCTCGTCATAAACGAGCAGTTTGGTTAGACTTAGAAGATATACCGTTACCAAAAGATACAACAGGTATATACGGAATATGTGGAGATAAAGTAAATGACAAAAACTAATAAAGTTGTTTGGGGGTGGACAGGTATGAGTCACGATGCTAGTCTAGCAGTATATGTAAACAAAAGATTAGTATTTGCTTCACACAGTGAACGTTATAGTCGTATCAAAAATGATAAAAACTTACACCATGATTTAATTAACGAAGCCTTAGAGTTTGGCAAACCAGAAAAAGTGTATTTTTATGAAAATACATTTTTGAAAAAAACAAGACAACTTTACGCTAAACAATATTCATTGCTAACAAAACAATCGCCAACATCACACATGAGATCATTTTATCCAGATGCTCCTAAAAGTATACCAACAGCACACCATCGTAGTCATGCCGCTGCTGGTTTTTATACTAGTCCTTTTAGCGATGCTGCAATTTTAGTTGTTGACAGTATCGGAGAATGGGAAACAATTAGTATATGGCATGGTGAGGATAATAATTTAAAACGTATACATAAACAAAATTATCCAAACAGTATTGGTATCTGGTACAGTGCAATGACACAACGAATTGGATTAAAGCCACAGGAACATGAATATATTCTCATGGGTATGGCAGCAATTGGCGATAAAGAAAGATTGTATAAAAGAATTAAACGAGATTTTATTAAAAAAATGCCTACTATAGATGATGGTAACGTTATTTTTAAACAAAATTGTCACCGTGGATGTTTAGACTGGGCAACAGATTTAAGAACTCCACAAGACTATGCAGATATTGCTGCAGCCACACAACGGATTTACGAAGAAATATTTCAAGGATTAGTACGTTACACAGCAAAATTATTACCTAAGACACGAAATATTGTTGTAATGGGTGGATGTGCACTTAATTGTAAAGCAAATAGTATTGCATATAAAAACTTTAGTCAAGTATGGATTATGCCTAACCCGGGAGATGCAGGTAGCGCAATTGGTGCTCCGCTAGCACATTGGGATCAGCACGTAAGATGGCCGGGTGCATACCTTGGACATAATATTGACGGCAATTATCCAGTTGATCAAATTATAAATGAACTTAAAGAAAACAGAATTACTGCAGTAGCAGCAGGCAGAGCAGAGTTTGGACCAAGAGCATTAGGAAATCGTAGTATTCTTGCTGATCCTCGAGGCGACGATGTAAAAGATTTGGTTAATAGTATTAAACAACGTGAAGCTTTTAGACCGTTTGCGCCTGCAATACTAGAAGAATATGCAAGTGATTATTTTGACGGACACACAGGTCCATATATGCAATACACAGCATGGTGTAAAGATACTGAAAAATTTCCTGCTATTATACACTATGACGGAAGTAGTCGTGTGCAGACTGTTAATCAAAGAGATAATCCTGGATTTAGAAAGTTACTAGAACGTTGGTACGAAGAAACTGGATGCCCTATGTTGCTTAATACAAGTTTAAACATTAAAGGCGAACCCCTTGTAAATACTCGTACAGATGCTGAAAGATGGAGCGAAAAATACGGAGTTAAAATATGTTTACCAGAATAAAAAATTTTATACTATGGCCATGGACATGGTATAAACGAAAAAAACAATTTAAAAAACGTTTAGAAGAACTAAAAAAGAAAGATCCTTTTATATATGAGTAAAAAATGTTAGATGTTGTTCAAATTAGTTATTACGAAGAAACCGCAGATGATCATTTTGAAATACTAAAAATGTTTGCTCCCCATGCAAAGCGTGTTGAGGGAGTAAAAGGCATTTTAAAAGCACATCAGGCGGCTGCAACAATTGCCGAAACAAACAATTTTTATGTAGTTGATGCAGATGCAATTATAGAAGAAACTTTTAATTTTGAATTTACACCAAAAAGTACAAAATTAGAATATGGACACTTTCCACAGACAGACTGCATATATACTTGGCGCAGTCGTAATCCAGTAAATGACTTACTTTACGGATACGGTGGTGTTAAATTATTTCCACGTAAGCAATTGTTAGAAGCACGTACATGGAACGTTGATATGAGTACAAGTTTGGGTTGTCCTTTTGTACCTCAATTTGGTATTAGTAATATTACAGCATTCAATACTAGTCCATTTGATTCATGGAAAAGTGCATTTAGAGAATGTACAAAACTTGCGAGTAGTATTATTCCAAATGGAGATAACATTGATAATCAATACAGATTAGATATTTGGTGCACTCGAGGAAAAAATAAAAAATATGGCGAGTATGCTATTATGGGTGCAAATCAAGGACGTGATTTTGGAACACATTATCGTAAAAATGATAAAGTATTAAAACTTATAAATGACTTTGACTGGTTACGTGAACAGTTTGAATTATCATTAGAGGAAGATACTTGAAACTAATACGAGTTGATATGCCAGACATTGTTGAAGAAACTACAGTTGACAAGCCAACACTGCTAATACACGAACTTCTGGATAGATATGAATTACTATATCCAGAAATAGACGAACTTGCTGACCTACGTAGAGCAGTCATTGATCGTGATTTGAGTAGCATATTCAGATTGTGTGGCGAAACTGACGAGTACGAAGAAATACGCAAGGCAGTTATTGAAGAAAATTTACATAGTATTTTTAGATTGATGGAAGAATATCCTGTTTCTGGGCACAGTGATGACCTTCGTAGAGCAGTTGTTGAAAATAATTTATATAGTCTATTCAGATTATTTCCAGAAGATGACGAAGTTGTAAACACATACCGAACTGCAATTGTTAATAAAAATTTGCGCAGTATTTTTAGATTAATCGGAAATGATAATTTGCGTAAATTAATAACAGAAGAAAACGAATGGAAACTTTGGCCAATACTAGAAGGTTATATAGACACACAGTTCACAACAGCATTCAAAAGTTTCTTCGTCAACGATATAGAAATAGACAAAGATTGTTTTAGTAGAGGACAATTACAAAGTAAACTGTGGCTGATACAAGAACTTAAAAAAGCAAACGTAGAGTTAGGCACAGTATATTTGTGTGCAGGTTGGTATGCTACACTAGCAACTATGTTATTTGAGAGTAATATTAAGTTGGATAAAGTTAGATCGTTTGATATTGATCCAAGTTGTGTAGATATTGCAGAAACATTTAATAAGCCTTGGTTTGTTGATAGTTGGAAATTTAAAAGTATTACGCAAGATATTATAGATGTTGATTATAATGAGCATACTTGGCAGTGTTGGAGTAATGCTAACAACAGGATGAGCAAACCGATACATGATATACCGACTACAATTATCAACACAAGTTGCGAGCATATAGAAAATTTTAAAGATTGGTATGCTAAAATACCTAAAGGTAAATTAGTAGTATTACAAAGTAATAATTATTATGAAATTGACGAGCATGTAAATTGTGTAAGTAACGTACAAGAGTTTAAAAAAATGGCTCCTATGAGTCAACTGTTATACAGTGGCGAATTAAAACTACCAAAATATACGAGGTTTATGTTAATTGGATATAAATGATTTATCAGTAAGAGAACTGCAAAAAGAAGCAGCACGTGCATTGAGCACTATGCAAGCCACTAACAATAACATTTACAAGTTTAATAAACTTGCACACCATAATAGTCATTTATGGTACAAAGCAGTTATCGAATGGTATGTTGAAGAATATGGAGATTTGCCTAGTCGTTACGGTCCAGGTAAAGATATTAAATTAATAATGGATGATTGATGTATAACTACAAAGACATAACTACAGTGCATTTAGAAATTACGCAACGATGTCAAGCAGCATGTCCTATGTGTGATCGCAATGAAAACGGTGGTCCTGACAATCGTCATATTACCAATGCTGAATTAAGTTTAGAAGATTGTAAACATATATTTGAACCAGAGTTTATTGCACAATTAAAAACAATGTACATGTGTGGCAACTTAGGTGATCCTATTGTTGCACGAGATACACTAGAAGTATTCCGTTATTTTAGAGAACACAACCCCACAATGTGGTTAAGCATGAATACAAACGCAGGAGCAAAAGATGAAACGTGGTGGCGTGAACTTGCCCAAGTCTACGGTAGAATGGGTACTGTTATTTTTAGCGTGGATGGTCTTAGTGACACTAATCATTTATACAGGCAGAATGTTGTCTGGGCTAACGTAGAACGTAACATGCGAGCATTTATAGATGCTGGCGGTAGAGCACGTTGGGACTTTATTGTGTTTGGACATAACGAACATCAAGTTGATGAAGCTAAAGAATTAGCTGAGTCATGGGGTGTAGAACGTTTTCAACTTAAAAAGTCAGGACGTTTCTTTACTGCTAAAAGTGAACAAAAAGATTTTCAACAAGCACGTAATCGCAAAGGTGAACAAACACAAGTAATTGCAAAGCCTGCTAAAAAAGAAAATATTAATTTAGCATTACTTAAACAAAAAGAAATTGAAAAAACGTATGGTTCAATGCATGAATACTATGACAGTTGTAGTATTAAATGTAAAGTAGCCGAAGAGAAAAATATTTTTATTACAGCGGAAGGTTTATTAATGCCATGCTGTTGGACTGCTGGACGCATGTACAAATGGTGGCATAAAGATCCTCGTGTAGAACAAATATGGGATCATATAGACGATGCAGGTGGAAAACAAGGTATCGATGTGATCAATAACGACTTGCGACAAGTAATGCAAGGAAATCTTCTTCGTAGTATTGAATCTAGTTGGCAGTTGCCTAGTTTAGCAAAAGGAAAGTTAGGTGTATGTGCTATGAAATGTGGCACGGAGTTTGATCCATTTGGAGAGCAGTTTAATTGAAAGATAATTTTTGTGTAATACCTTGGGTACATATGGCAAGCAAACCTATCGGCACTGCTCGTGTATGTTGTCTTATGAGCAACAGTCATAGTACTGGACAAGGTATTATATCTGATGATCAAGGTCGTCCTTATAATTTAGGAACAGACGAGTTTGACGAAATTAAAAACGGTGAACGTGTTAGAAAAGTTCGTTTAGCAATGCTTAATAATGAACGTCTGCCCGATTGTGATACTTGCTGGATAAAAGAAGATATGGGTGCTAGCAGTAGACGACTAGTAACTAATCGAATGTACAAAGACGAGTTTACTAAAGAAACAGCACAGCAGCACACAGACGCACAAGGATACACCGATTGGCAACCCAGTTACTGGGACTTGCGTTTTGGTAACTTATGTAATTTAAAATGTGTAATGTGTCATCCAGCCAGCAGTAATCAATGGTATGAGGATTATGTTCTTTTAAATGGTACAACTAAATTCGGTGACAGCGGTATTAAAATTAATTTAGAAAAAACAAATAATCGTTATCGTGACCAAGGGCAGTACGATTGGTGGAACAATGAACAGTTTTGGACAAGATTAGAAGAGAAAATTCCCTATTTAAAACAAGTATATCTAGTAGGCGGCGAACCTATGCTTATTCAACCACATTATGACTTTTTACAAAAAATCATTGATAGTGGCAGAGCAGATCAAGTAACACTAGAATACGATACAAATCTTACTAGTGTACAAGATCGTGCGCTACGTCTATGGAAACACTTTAAACGTGTATGGTTGCGAGTTAGTATAGACGATCAAAATGAACAATTTGACTATGTACGTTATCCTAGTAGATGGAAACAAGTTATTCAAAATTTAGATCGTGTTCAGGGTGATAATATCAAAATGGATTTTACAATAACATGGCAAGTGCTAACTGCATTTACTACTCCTAAGTTATTAGAATTATTAGAAAAGTACACAGGAAACAAAAGTATTCGTATATTGAGTACACCTGATTATTTCGATGTTAAAATATTACCTCCTGCAACTAAACAAGAACTGTTAGACCTTTATCAAAAACACAAAGAGCAGTATCCACATCATGAAGTTGGACACTTAATTAAATATATACAGACTAATTTAGATAACTATAATACACAGGCTTTAGATAAATGTTTTGATACACTAAGGATATTAGATAAAAGTAGAAAAACTAATTGGCAAAGCACATTTCAAATACTGTATAATCAACTACAAAAGGACCCAGATTATGACTTTACCCAGTGATACATTTTGTATATTACCGTGGGTACACCTTAGTACAAGACCGGACGGATCAATGAGAGTATGTTGTACGGCTAACGCTAGTAGCGTGGGTCCTACAAATGATAAAGAACATGGAGGTCAAGTTGGGATTTTAAAAACAGACGACGGTAAACCTAATAACTTAAATGTAACTGATTTTCAAACTGCATGGAACTCGAAGTACATGCGTAATGTTCGTAAACAAATGATGAATGGTGAAAAACCTCCTAGTTGTTTAAAATGTTATAAAGAAGAAGCAGCAGGACATAATAGTAAACGTATGTGGGAAACTGCATATTGGAGTCAGAGAGTTGATGTTGACCGTTTACTAGAAAATACTACAGAAGATGGTGAAGTGCCTCCTGAACTAACATACATTGACTTGCGTTTTGGAACTAAGTGTCAACTTGCATGTGTTATGTGCAGTCCGCATGATAGTTCTGGATGGATTAAAGATTACAAAGCAATCTTTCCTGCTGTACAAAATGAGTCGCTTAAAGAAACAATGCAGTGGCATGATAAAGGCAGTACTAACGGTAGTAGTTATAACTGGCACAAACAAAATCCTACGTTTTGGGAACAGTTTTATTCTCAAATTCCAAACATGCAACAGATTTATTTTGCGGGTGGCGAAAGTTTAATCATTGAAGAACACTATGAAATATTAGAAGAATGTATCAAACAAGGACATGCTAAAAACTTAGAACTACGTTATAACTCAAATGGTGTAGAATGGCGTGAAGATTTATTTGATTTATGGAAAGAATTTAAATTAGTACGTTTTCATTATAGTGTAGACAGTATACACGAAATGAACAGTTATATACGTTATCCAAGTGAATGGAAACGTACAGAAGAAGTATTTCATATACTAGACAAAGAAACCAGCAATAACGTAGAAGTAACAGTTGCTTGTGCAGTTCAAGCATTAAACATTTATTACATACCGGATTTTATTAAATGGAAACTAGAACAAGGATTTAGCAAGATTAATATGTGGCCGTTTGGAGCAGGTGGTATTAACTATCACTTTGTGTATCATCCTCCACACTTAAATGTAAAAGTTTTGCCAGACTGGTTCAAAGCAGAAGTGCGCAAAAAATATGAAAAATTTTATCCTTGGTGGGAAGCTAATTGGGAACTTGGTGTGCCGAGTTGGCACAAAGGAAAAGTAGATTACGAAAAATGGCGTAGTGCAAGTTACGGTATTGATAGACTAGAAGGTATGCTAAAGTTTATGGAATCAGAAGATTGGAGTATCAGACTTCCCGAATTAAGAGAATTTTTATCTCTTTGTGATCGTCAACGTAATAATAGTTTTAGTGCTACATTCCCAGAAATGAAAGATATATTTAAGGATTTAAATGAATCGTAAAGACACTATAACTGAATGGCTACAACAACCTGGCAATAACTTTTGTGCTATGCCTTTTATACACATGGCTATAGAAGCAAACGGCGATGTTCTTCCTTGTTGCATGGGCGATCCTTTAGATACAAAAATACAAAAAAAAAGTATCGGGCAATTGTTGCAAGATCCGAGTCGTATACAAATGCAACAACAATTTATTGAAAATAAACAGTTTGCTAATTGTAGTATATGCTGGAAAGATAATAGCAAGTTTAGCCCTAGAATTTCATTTAGTACTAGTTTACAAGCAATAAACTATACTCATCGGATTATGCAAGGTGCTGCACCTAAGAATGAACTCACATGGTTAGAAATAAAACCTGGAAATCGTTGTAATTTAAAATGCAGAATTTGTGGAGTTCACAACAGTAGCAGTTGGGCAAAAGACAAATATAGAATACAAGATTCAAACAAAACTTACAAGCAAACTGAAATTTATCAATATCAAAAGCAATGCGAATGGGTTGATGAAGATGAGCAGTGGTTAGATGTATCAGGCTTAGAAAAAATAAAACACATCCATGTCATGGGCGGCGAACCTTTTATGATAACTAGACAATTTGAATTTTTACAAAGATTTGCTGACACTTACGATGTTAGTGATGTACAATTGTGGTACAACACCAACGGAACACTTGCTATACCTGAACAATACACCGACTTGTTAGATAGCATGGGTTCAGTTTTTATAACAGTAAGCATAGATGATATAGAAGATAGATACAGTTATCAACGTCATGGTGTTGCTTGGGAACAAGCTAAACATACTATTAATCAATTGTTTGAATTAAATACAAAACAAAATTATCAAGTTCAGCTAGATCCAACAGTGAGTATATATAATGTATTATATTTGAATCAGCTTGTAGATTATTGTTTAGAACATAATTGGTATCTACCAGGTAACCACGAACACTATGTAAACAACACAAGTTTTAATAATATTAGAACATTGAGGACTGATCAAAAACAGAAAATAATTCAAGTATTGTCACAATGTAAACATTCAAATCATATAATTGTCAAATCAACGTTAGATTTTATTCTGACAGACCAATGGAGTGAACAATTAGAAATTGATAGAATAGACACAATTAAAAAGTTAGATGCTATGAGAAATGAAAACTTTGCACACACATTTCCGGAATTAAATCGTATATTGGAGATATATTAATGAAGCCTGCTTGCTATATGCCTTGGCATGCTGTAGCAGTAACAGCCAGTGGCAAATTAAAACCTTGTTGTCAGTGGAGAGGTAGTGCAGGCGATTTTGGTGTAGACAATATGCAAGAAAGTTTAACTGCACTAACAGATGTTAGAGCTAGTTTGCTACAAGGCGAATTACCTAAAAGTTGTGGCAGTTGTTCAGAGCGTGAACGTATGGTTGGTACTAGCAGAAGATTTTGGTTTGATGAAAAGTTTACTGTACCTTCGGGAACTCGCAGTGTAAACGATCCTGTCGAACTAATACAAGCTGATATAAATCTCAGTAATGTATGCAACTTAAAATGTCGCATGTGTGGCAGTTGGGCTAGCAACAGTTGGTTTAAAGAAGATCGTATATTAGCACAACGAGATCCACGTTATCAAAAAGACTACAGTGCAGATATACAAACAGTAAGACAAACTGAACTAAGTGATTTACAAGAACTACTCAGTCACAGTCACACACTACAACGTATTGATTTCAAAGGCGGTGAGCCTATGATGGCTAAAAATCATGTAGAATTTTTAAATGAATTAGTACGTCGGGGAGGTGAAAATATTGTACTTCAGTATACAACAAATGGCACAGTAGTCAACCCAGGAATACTTGATGCGCTAAGTCAATTCAAACAAGTTCGTATTATGTTTAGTATCGAAGGCACAGGCAAATTATATGAATATATCAGAGGTGGATCATATACGTTTGAACAATTAGAAAAAACACTTGACAGATATGCCAGTTTAAACACAGTGCAAATAGGATTTAATGTTACTATACAAGCATACAATTTATTAAATCTTAAAGAACTGTATCTGCGTTTGTTTGAGTTTGATGCTGAGTACACTAACGTCAGTGCTAAAAGTGCATTTACTACAGTGTGTAACAGTCCTATATATCTCAGTCCTTTTGTATTACCTGCACAATTGCGTGAACAGGCTGTACAACAACTTGAATCTATATCAGATTTTGCTACACTGTGTAAACAATTAAGCAGTGATGAGATCCATAAAAAACATTGGGACACTTTTGTTAATTTTACTAGAGATTTAGATGAGTTAAGAAATGAAAACATTCTCAGTGTTGTTCCTGAATTGAAAGATTATATTGACAAATGAAACAGGTAATATATATTGCAGGAGATAGTTTTACAGCAGGAGAAGATATAGGAGATTTTTTAGTCCCAAATGCTGTTAGTAGAACTCGTAATGACTTTAACGACCATTTAATGGAAAATGTTCAATCGTGGCAAAAATATCGAGATACTTGGCTACATCAGGATCCGAACCATATTAAACAATTTATAGACTTTAATGTTCAGAATAGATGGAGTACACAATTAAGTCAGATATTAGATATATCAGTAATTAATAATAGTATAGGCGGAAGTAGTAATTACGAAATAATGTATAAAACACTACACGATATACTAGATCTGCAATCTCAAGGTATCGAAATAAAAGATGTTATTGTACAAACAACTAGTTCTGACAGATATTCGTATTATTGTAAGAATTCTTCCTCTCCAGATATTGAAAATCATAAAAAATATTTAATATCTAGTTTTAGTAGACATAGTAAAAAAAATAATTTATATACTTCAGATTATTATTCTAGAGAAACTTGGGAAATGTCAGCATATAGATATTTTGTTGATTTAATGTTTTTTGATAATACCATTACTAATATATTAGGCAAAAAACCTATCTATGTAGATAGTGTGTTTTTAAAGAAAAATAGTCTTTTGTCAGAATATATGCATCTTGTAATAGATAATAATTTTCTTGTTGGCCGAAAACAAAAACATCTTGTTAGTAAACAAATACTCGAGTTTGCAAAAGACTTTGTGAATAGAAGAATAGAATTAGCAATGGATGACGAATTAACATTTGACGAAGCAGTATGGACAACTAATTTTCATTTAAACAGTAGCGTACATAAACGATTTGCACAGAGAATAGCAGAAAGGTATTATAATGTCACTAGTAGCAGTTGAAGATAATCATGCACCAAAAGACGATTGGCTTCGTGTAGAATGGAATTTAGGCAAACGTTGTAACTACGATTGCAGCTATTGCGGTAGCGACATCCACGATCGTACAAGTGAACATATGCCTTGGGATGTTTACACAAGCACAGTCGACAAACTAGTGGATACCGCAAAAAGTGTAGGAAAAATAACACGGGTTAGTTTGACCGGTGGAGAGCCTTTTGTACATCCACGTATAATTGAAATGCTAAAGTATGCTAAAGACCGTGGTATCAATCGTTTTAGTGTTACAACAAATGGAAGTGTTGGACTACAACGTTATATTGACAGTTTACCTTATATCAATTATTATATCTTTAGCTATCATTTTGAATTTGCTAAACATGATCGTATCATGGACACAATTATTGCACTAAATAATCATGTTAAGCAAAACACAGGCAATAATCAAGTACATGTCCACATAATGTATTTGCCGGGCAAGTTAGAAGAATGCAAACAACTAATTCAAATGTTTGATGAAAATGATGTTCACTGGGTTATCAGACGTATACGTCCTAAGATCGATCCCGTCACTGGTAGTTGGGCATTACCGGGTGCTAGTGGGTTAACAGTGTATGACGGGCACAGTGATGATCCATATTATAGCAATGAGGAACTAGAATGGTTAGCGAGAGTTTAGAGGATTTTATCAAACAGCCAAACAAACCTAAAATTTCTATAGAACTCGAACTTACTAGTATTTGTGCAGTTAGTTGTCCAGGATGTGTTCGAACATACCGAGATTCCAATGACCCAATACATGGATGGTACAAAGGCGATATGTCAATGGAAATATTTGAACAAATATTAAAAACATTTGATAGGAAATATTACAGTTTTAATTTGTGTGGATGTTACGGTGATGCAATTTTTCATAAAAACTTTTTAGGTTGTGTAGATAGATTAATAGAACAAGATTTTTTATGTACACTAGTTACTAGTGCAGCTAATCGTCCTGCAAAATTTTGGAACGAGTTTGTTGCAAAAGATTTAAGTAAATGGAATATAATTTTTAGTATTGACGGCATCGAGTCTAACAATCATCTTTATCGCCGAGGCGCAAGATGGCAGTCAATTCAAACAGCAGTTGAAACTGTAGGTAAAAATTATAATCGTTTTAGGGGTTTAGAATGGAAACATTTGGTATTTCCGTATAACCGTGACACTGTATCACAAGCTAGAGAAATTGCAGAAGCAAACAACTTCTACTTTAATCCAGTTGTAAGTACTCGTGGTGAGCATATATACGATGTAAAAAATGAAAAGGACAAGCATTTATGGATTTAAAAAATGCAAAATGGAGAAGTAATTTTTGGCCAAAGTGCATTTATAATTCAGTGCTGCCAATGATAACACCAGATGGAAGATATCTACCTTGTTGTTTTTTACATGGTGATAATCATAGCCTACGTGAATGGGCACAGAGACAAAATTTAGATATAGATATTGATATGAGAATAGATGGCAAAAAAACAAGTTCTGAAATATTAAAGTCTCCAAGTTATCAAAGACTTAGAAAAAACTTTACAATAGATGGTTCTGACTTACCATCTACATGTTTTGACAACTGTACTATTAATTCATATGAATCAATTGCTGGTCCCAATGGCGGGAGTAAGTGGAAAAAATACGATGGCGAGTAGTTTCAAAAATATTATAGTACATCGTGAAGATGGTACTAGTGAAGAAAGCAATGTAAATGATTTACTAGCTGAAGAAACAAACCGTTTCCAAGGATGGTTATGCTGGGCAGGCATGCAAAATGTTACTATAGACAATCAAGGTACCGTGTATCGTGCAATTTGTCGTGTAGGCGGTCCATTGGGTAATATATATGATGGATTTACAATGCCAGATGGACCTATTGTATGTACAAAACAAAAATGTACTTGTGCAGCAGATATACAGTTGAGCAAAGCCCATCCAGAACATATAAAAAAATTAAGAGTAGGCAAAAATGAACTATAAGGATAATAGCCCAGAAAATTTTAAGCCTAGTGAAATACTAGAGCCATTGGGAGTTGAAGTTAACGATGATACGTTTTGCATTATGCCGTTTATGCATATGAGTACAACTACAAATGGCGAATATCGATTGTGTTGCCGCAGTCAAAAAGTTACAGAAATTAATCACAATCGTATACATGAAATGTTTCCTGATCTGATCACTGCCCCTACCGGAAACCTTACTCCTAAAGATATATGGCAAAGTAATACATATAATGAAATACGCAGTGATCTTGTCAATGGTGAACGGAATAGACGATGCCGTGCGTGTTGGAAGTTAGAAGATAAAGGTATTGTAAGTTTAAGACAAACTCAAAATTTAGAACGTGTAGAACGCTATGCTGATTTTGTTAAAGAATGGGTCGAAACTGGAAATGTAGATTGGCGTGTTCCTATTTTTGAATTTAAATTAAGCAATATATGTAACTTACGTTGTCGAATGTGTTGGCCTAAAGACTCTACACCTTGGATGCGTAGTTGGGATCGTGTAAAACATTTACATCCAGACGGTGACAGAGATTATCTTGATACAATCATTGAAGTCAACAACATGCGGCGTAATCCGATGTTAAATCTGTTTAGTTCTAGTACTATGTTTGTTGATGATTTAATGGAAAACTTAGAACATATTGAAGAAATGGAGTTTGCAGGCGGTGAACCATTATTGGATCCTTTGCATTTTAAATTAATAAGTCAAATACCAAATCCCGAAAATGTTATATTAAAATACAGTACTAATTTAACAAATTTAGAATTTAAAAACGGACGCAATGTATTAGATATATGGCGAAATTTTGCAGGCATCAGACTTACTATTAGCATTGATGGTTATAGAGAACTTAATAGTATGATACGTCACGGTAGCGATTGGAATACATTAAAACAAAATATTAAACAGTGCAAACAGGTTTTAGGAAATAAGTTACAAACTATCAGAGGTTCTACAACTATTAGTGCTATGAATGCACTGTACTTAACAGAAACAATGGACGCTATAGAAAACGATTTAGGAATACGTTGGCACACCAGTAGATTAACTGTGCCAGAATTTTTACATGCAAATGTATTAGATCCTGTGCAGTTAACACAACAGCGTGAGCAATTATTAGAACGTATCAAACCACTAGAAGATACAGTTGAAGATATCAAAGATTACGAGCAAAAATTAATTACAATAAACAAAATTAGACATATCAGAGATAGTGAGCGTTGGCTTAAAGAATGCATAGACAACAATCGACACACAGAATATTGGAGCAAATATCAAGAATTTATGAATATAATGGATGAGGAAGATACACATGAGCTTTTATGATTATAATATAATAACTAAAAATCGAATAGGCTTTGGATGGATTGACAACAGTGATAGAATTAAAAAGGCCACAGCATTAGCATTAAGTCAAAATATTACTGAGTATTGGATAGTCGAACTAGGAAATTATAATGCTACTGTAATGATCGACACTTCACATGAGCAGCTATTAACTCGTGCTTACGAAGAAAATTTAAAATTTATGGTGATCAGTACATTGGGCGTT
>Ga0181575_10000267_pt1 | contig 38290 bp, 29 predicted proteins | sample 101ome_23_FD_145599 | JGI IMG/M metagenome (GOLD analysis project Ga0181575, IMG submission 145599) | Coastal salt marsh microbial communities from the Groves Creek Marsh, Skidaway Island, Georgia - 101411CT metaG (spades assembly) | ecosystem: Environmental > Aquatic > Marine > Intertidal zone... | reverse complement strand
CGTAACAAGCGCAGTGTAGTCCTCGATCTGAAACAACCCGAGGACAAGGAAGTTTTCCTTAAGCTCTGCGATCAGGCTGACGCCGTGATTGAAAACATGCGGGCCGGTGTCATGGATCGACTGGGTATCGGCTACGAGGTCATTGCGCAGCGGAACCCGAAGATCGTCTATGCCTGCGTGCGCGGTTTCGGTGATCCGAGGACGGGCGAAAGCCCTTATGCGGACTGGCCTTCGCTCGATGCGGCGGCGCAAAGTTTTGGCGGCCTGGTGCATGCCAATAACGGTCTGGTGACCCCGGCCATCGCAGATATCTTCCCCGGCACGTTGATGGCACTTGGCGTCGTCTCGGCGGTTCACCATGCCCGCAATGCCGGCAAGGGTCAGTTCCTTGATGTCTCGATGTACGATGCCATGCTGGCCTTCCAGAAAAGTGCGGTCGCCCAGTTCGGTTTTACCGGTAAGCCAAACCCGGCCGGTCTGCAGCGGGCCATGACGTTGTACCCGTTCGACCTGTTTCCAGCGAAAGACGGACGCATCGCCATTGCCGTTGCCCAGCCGCACCATTGGGATCTGCTCTGCGCTGCGATGGATCGAGTTGACCTTATGACGGATGAACGCAGTGCCAGCAACAAAGCGAGGCTTGAACATGTCGACTGGGTCGAGGAACAGATCTGTGCGTGGACATCAAACCACACCCGTCAGCAGATCATGCAAAAACTGGACGGAGGCATACCGGTCGGCCCTGTTCAGGACATGTCGGATATCTACGCGGACCCCCATGTTGTCGCGCGCCAGATGCTCGAATCCTGTGCGCCAGGGGGTGACAATCCGGACATCACGCTCGCCGCCAGTCCCATCAAATTCACCGAGACACCCACTGGCTTGTACCAGTCGCCGCCCGGCCTCGGCGCCCACAATGAGGAAGTGCTGGCTGAGTTCGGCATCGAGCTTCCGGCGTCGGAATAACGAAACCGGTGAATTCCTCTGGTGCGCGTCGCTTGATGGGCCGGCATTGATCAGTCTGGTCACCACGCCGCGCATCATGTATGTTGCCGTGCAAATTGATTGCAGAGAGTTTTCATGAAAGCAGCCGAAGTGAAAAAACCGGGTGGCCTCGATAACATCCGGATTGTCGAGCGCGATGACCCGACGCCGGGGCCCGGCGAGATTCTGGTGCGGATCCAGGCATCCAGCCTGAACTATCATGACTTCGCTGTGGTGGCCGGTATGCTGCCAGTTGAAGATGGCAGAATCCCGATGTCAGACGGTGCCGGTGAAGTGGTTGCAGTAGGCGAGGGTGTCACCCAGTTTGGTGTTGGAGATGCGGTGGTTTCGCTGTTTTTCCCCAACTGGGAGCGAGGCGAGCCCGACCTGGCCTGCCTCTCGGGGGTGCCCGGCGATCATGCCAACGGTTTTGCAACAGAACTGGTGGCGATGCCGGCAACAGCCTTTACGCGCGTGCCCGAGGGGTACTCCATGGCCCAGGCGGCAACGCTGCCCTGTGCTGCCCTGACGGCATGGCGTGCGGTGATGAGCAAGGCGCAAATCAAACCAGGCGACTGGGTGCTGACCCAGGGTACCGGTGGCGTGTCAATTTTTGCTTTGCAGTTCGCCAAAGCGGCAGGCGCAAAAGTCATAGCAACTTCATCCTCGACAGAGAAACTCGCCCGACTCGAGGAGTTGGGTGCTGATCAACTGATCAACTACAAGGAGGTTCCTGACTGGGGCGTCAAGGCGCGAGAGCTGACCGGCGGTCGCGGTGTGGATGAAGTTGTTGAGATCGGCGGGGCTGGCACGTTGGGCCAATCAATTACCGCCTGCCGGATCGGTGGGCATATCTCGCTGATTGGGGTGCTCGCAGGCTTCGCGGGTGAAGTTCCGACGGCACAGTTGTTCTCGCAGAATATCTGCCTGCACGGGATCACGGTCGGTTCAAGAGAAGAGCAGGAAGACATGGTGCGCGCCATTGAAGCCAACAATATCAAGCCGGAGATCAGCGATATCTTTCCATTGGATCAGTTGAAGGCAGCATTTGAGCACCAGGCTGCGCAGAAGCATTTCGGTAAAATTGTTGTTGAAATCTGATTCGGTTTGACAGGCGGCGCCCCGGGCTATGACTTGAGCGCCCCGTCCAGTATCGGGTCGTTATCTGGTCGGCTCATACTGAAGGATTTCTCAAGCACAGCGTACTCATCGTAGCCCATGCGAGTCAGCACGTTCATCGCGGTGGTGTCGACCCGCCCATTGTTGATGTACCGGTCATCGATATGAATACCGACCACCTCGCCAAACACCATCTGGTAGAGGTGATCGCCCTTCCGGGTGGGTACCGGGCGGCTCTCAACAAACAGGCATTCGATTGCCGCCGGTGCAGCCGCGACCCTCGGTGTTTTGATTTTCGTCGAGGCGATGAGTTCAATGTCGGCCGACTCTGCCTCGCTGACACCAGCCGGCAAATGGGCTGAGGTAGCATTCATTGCGGTCGCCATCTCAATAGACACGATGTTGCAGACGAATTCCCCAGCAGCCTTCGCATTAGCTTCTGAGTGTTTTCGCTCCAGCCCGAATCCCACACCGCCGTTACCGTCACCTGGCTTGAGTTCCGGGGTGGCGCTGAACATAACGATATCGGGGTTGTCGGCAATAGCCTGGAAATAACTGTAGGGTGCGAGGTTCACCAGGCCCGATTCTGTCAGGGTTGAGATCCAGCCGATGGGCCGGGGCGCGACCAGCGCTTTGAAGGGGTTAAACGGCAGCGGCATCTCGGCGCTGCCCTGCATGCGGGCTTCAGAATCGTAGAACATGTCAGCAGTGTATTAGAATGTTGGTCAGGTGATCTTAATGAACCGCGATGTGTAACGCACCAACTCCGACCCCTGAATTTGCAGCCGCACCACTCTGGTTCGAAAAGGGGCACTAAAATGTTGCCGAATCCACTGCTGGTTGCGACAGATCTCGACGGAACCCTCCTTGATCACGACACCTATGCCTATGAAACGGTGCTGCCGCTGCTCCGGGAGCTGCAGTCCGCTGGCGTACCCATTGTCCTCGCCACCAGTAAAACCCGGCCTGAGGTTGAGCAGTGGCAGGCCCGGCTCGGCCTGGCATCCCCGTATATTGTCGAAAACGGGTCAGCGGCTGTGTTCGCAGATGGAACAGAAGCTATTTTTGGTGCTCGACTGCCTGAGCTCGTGACATTTTTGGCGCACTATGCGGGCAGTATCACCAGTTTCATCGACTGTCCGCTTGATGAAGCCGTGAAGCTGACGGGCCTGACCGAACCTGAAGCAAAATTGGCACGAAATCGGCAGTACTCTCTCCCATTCATCCTGCATGAGCCAGCGCTGGCCACTGCAATGCAGAAGAAAGCAGCTGCGGCGGGTCTGAAAATTCTGCGCGGCGGACGCTTTCTGCACCTGCAGGGACAGTGTGACAAGTATCTGGCGTTGCAGCATATCAATTCCGTGTTGGACGAGGAGGTAAGGGGTGTTCACCGTGTTATTGCCCTTGGCGACAACCAGAATGACCTCGAGATGCTGCAGCATGCTGACGTGGCTGTGGTCATGAATACAAAGACAGGACATCAGCTCGAGCTGGCCGGCAGCAAAGTAATTTATACGCAGGCGACGGCACCCGAAGGCTGGGTCGAAGGCCTGCGAGCCGCTTTGGCGTCGATCGCCTAAGCGCAGCAGAGAAGAGGGAAAAGATGGCAGACAGTTTTCAGGGCGGTCGCATTACGACGCTGCACAATATCGTTGATCGACCGCTGGAGGCGCTGGAAGAGGAGCTGATCCAATTCTCGGCGGACACACCGATGGGGTTGATCCTGCCCTCATTGTTCTCGGAACTCGAAGGCCCGGCACTCGCGAATATCGTCAACGAACTCACCAAGGTCCGTTTTCTGCAGCAGATCGTGATTGGCCTCGATCGCGCGGATGAATCGGAGTATCGCAAAGCGATCGAGTTCTTCAGCCGTCTGCCGCAACCGCACCGGATACTCTGGAACGATGGCCCTAACCTCATGGCGATCGATCAACGCCTGCAGGAAATGGGGCTGGCCCCGAACCAGCTGGGTAAAGGCAGGAATGTCTGGTACTGCATGGGTTACATGCTCGCCCGTGACGAGATCGAGGCGGTGGCCCTGCATGATTGCGACATCGTGACCTACGAGCGTTCGCTGCTGGCTCGCCTGATTTACCCGGTGGCGAATCCGAGCTTCCAGTTCCAGTTCAGTAAGGGTTACTACTCCCGTATAGCTAACAAATATATGGGGGGGCGAGTATCGCGCCTGCTGGTGACGCCGTTGATCCGGGCCCTCGAGCACACGCTGGACAAGAACCATCAGGAGTATCTCCTCTTCATGGACAGCTTCCGCTATCCGCTGGCGGGCGAGTTCTCGATGCGCAAGGATGCGATGGCAGGCTTGCGGCTGCCCAGTGACTGGGGGCTGGAGGTCGGCGTTTTGATGGAGATGCTGCGCAACTATTCGACACGGCGAATCTGTCAGGTAGATATCGCTGACATTTATGATCACAAACACCAGAGCCTGTCACAGGACAATGACCAGGCAGGTCTCTCGAAAATGTCGATTGATATCACCAAGGCTTTCTTCCGCAAACTTGCGACGGACGGTGTGGTTTTCAATAACGGTCTGTTCAGAACCCTGAAGGCAACCTACCTTCGCATCGGTCTTGATCTGGTCGACAGCTACCGCTGTGATGCTCGTATGAATGGTCTGGATTTTGACGTCCATACTGAGGAGCAGATGGTCGAGCTGTTTGCAGAGAACCTGATGAAGGCTGGCGACGCTTTCATCAACAACCCGCTCGAACAGCCTTTTATCCCGCACTGGAACCGGGTTGTCAGCGCCATTCCGGATATCTACGAGCAGCTGATAGATGCTGTTGAAAAGGACCATCAAATGTATGGCGGTTGAAATTGTTAAGGCAGAGGGCGCGGCGGCAGACGGTCGTGCTGTGCTGCGAGAACGAATCCAGCTGCATCTCGATCTGATTTATCCGGAGCTCGACCCGGGCTTCGCCGAACGGCTGATCGACGTCATGGGTTATGTTGACCCGGTTGAGTCGCCTGACCCGCACGAAAACCGTTGGGATGAGTCCGAGACCATCGTCATCACCTACGCCAACTCAGTGGTGAGTGACGACGAGAAGCCGTTGCACACCCTGCAGACCTTCCTCTATGGGCACCTCCATGATGTCATCACCAGTGTCCATATTCTGCCCTTCTTTCCCTACAGTTCTGATGACGGTTTCTCGGTACTGAACTACCGCCAGGTGAATGAATCCTTTGGTGAGTGGGAGGATATCGAGGCAATTGCCGGCGAATATCGGCTCATGTCGGATCTCGTCGTCAATCACTGTTCAGCTCGCAGTGAATGGTTTGAACAGTTTAAGCGTGATGAAGCGCCGGGCCGCGACTACTTTGTCATGGCGGACCCGGCAACTGACTTAAGCGAGGTGGTACGCCCAAGAACCAGTCCGCTGCTGCGCCAGGTCGAGACAACCACCGGCGAAAAACACGTCTGGTGTACGTTCAGCCATGATCAGGTCGACCTGAACTTTGCCAATCCGGAACTGCTGCTGGAAATGGTGGGGATTATCGGTTTCTACCTTGATCGCGGGGTGCGGATTTTTCGGCTGGATGCGGTCGCCTTTCTCTGGAAAGTGCCGGGCACCAACTGCCTGAACCTGCCCCAGACCCACGAAATTGTCAGGCTGTTCCGCACCTTGATCGAGCACCGTGATCCGGAAGCGCTGATCATCACCGAAACCAACATTCCCAACCGGGAGAACCTGGCGTACTTCGGTAATGGCAATGAATCGCACATCATCTACAACTTCGCGCTGCCGCCGCTCTTGCTGCACGCGATGATGACGGGTACGGGTCGCTACCTGAGCAACTGGCTCATGAGTATGCCACCCGCCCAGGACGGCACCACCTATCTCAATTTTATTGCCTCACACGACGGGATTGGTCTGCGTCCGGTTGAAGGCATTCTCACGGACGATGAAACGGATCAGCTGCTCACCACCATGCAGCAGTTTGGTGGGCACGTCTCCTGGCGCAATCTTTCCTCTGACGTCATGAAACCCTACGAGATCAACATCAGTTTGTTCAGTGCCATGCGCGGCACGATCGAGGGTGAGGATGAATGGCAGATCGAACGGTTCCTGTGCGCACATGCCATTATGATGGCGCTGGAAGGTATCCCTGCTTTTTACCTGCACTCGCTGACCGCGACGGCAAATGATGAAGAGAAGGTCGAGTATTCCGGCAATAATCGTGCGATCAATCGTCATGTCTGGCAGGCAGATACGCTCTCGGCATTGCTGGCCGACCCGACAAGCGTGAACAGCCGTGTGCTGGCCGGCATGAAACGCCTGCTCGCCGTCCGCTGTCGCCAGCCGGCCTTTCATCCCAACGCGACCCAGTACACGCTGCATCTCGGCGAAGGGTTGTTCTCGTTCTGGCGCCAGAGTCGGCGCCGCGAGCAGAGTATTTTTTGCGTTCACAACATCACTAACCAGCAGCAGACGTTCCCCTTGGGTGGGTTAAACCTGGTTGAAACCAATGACTGGTTTGATCTGTTCACCGGGCGGGAATATGTCAATTTCAGGGAGGAAGTGGTGCTCGAGCCCTACGAATTCCTCTGGCTGACGAATCATCGGGTGGCTTAGTGAACGACGGCATTGCGCAGCTGGACTGGATCATCATCTTTGTCTACCTGTTCGGTTTGATTGCCTTCAGTGCCTGGCTTTCGCGGCGCCAGCATACCCGCAGTGACTATTATGTGTCCGGCCGCGATACCGGGCCTGTGCCCATCGCGGTGTCGATTATGGCGACGCAGTGCTCCTCGAACAGCATTCTTGGGGCGCCGGCCTTTGTTGCCTTCGCTGCCGGTGGCGGTCTCGTCTGGCTGCAGTATGAACTCGCGGTTCCACTGGCCATGATTGCCATCATGGTTTTCATGCTGCCGGTGTTTTACAAGCTGAAACTTATTTCAGTCTACGACTATCTGGAACGACGCTTCGACCTGACCACCCGGTTGCTGCTGTCAGGGCTGTTCCAGTTCGTGCGGGCGTTTGCAACGGCGGTCACCGTTTATAGCATTGCCATCGTTGTGGAGTTGATTACCGGTCTGGCATTTTTCTGGTCGGTGCTGCTGCTGGGTGCTATCACAGTAATCTATGATGTATTGGGTGGCATCCGGGCAGTCATCTACAGTGATGTGCTGCAGATGGTGATACTGGTCGGGGTGCTTGTCATGCTGCTGGCGCTGCTGGTGAGCGAATCCGGTGGATTTGTCGCCATGCTCGACGCGTTTCCGGCCGAGCGTCGCGAACCGCTCGACTTTGCGAGTCATGGTTTCGGGGACGGGAAAGACTTTGCGTTCTGGCCCATGTTGTTTGGCGGCTTCTTTCTTTATGTTTCCTACTATGGCTGCGACCAGAGCCAGGTGCAGCGGGAGCTCTGTGCCAGAAGTCAGGCGGAGGTTCAGCAGGCACTGTGGTTGAATGGCCTGATGCGTTTCCCATTGGTATTACTCTACTGCTTCGTCGGCGTTGGCATTGGTGTCTATGCTGCGGGTAACGAAGCCTTTGTCGCGAGTCTTGCGGTAGCCGGCGACAGTCCCAATTACAATCTCGCCGTGCCGGTTTATATCATTGAGTATATGCCGGTCGGCATTGTCGGTATTGCGCTGGTAGCGTTGTTTGCCGCGGCCATGTCGTCGCTGGATTCAGTGATCAACAGCCTGTCGGCTACCACGATGGAAGACTTCGTGCGCCGCTTCCACGCGGAAGACAAATGGAATGATGCGCGTGAACTGCTCTATTCAAGAGGCCTCACTGTGGCCTGGGGCGTGATCACGCTGTGGATGGCGTTCCACGTTGATGATATTGCTACGACCGTGCTGGTAGCGATCAACAAGATCGGCTCGCTGATCAATGGTCCGGTGCTCGGCGTCTTCACCATGGGATTGCTGACCACCCGAGCGACAGGCCCGGGTGCCTGTATTGGGCTGCTGGCGGGTTTCTTGCTGAACCTCGGTTTCTGGCAGTTTCTACCAGAAATCTCCTGGCTCTGGTGGAACGTCTTTGGTTTCGTGACAACGGTTGTGGTCGGTCTGCTGGTGAGTAGCCTGCGCCGGCAAGCAAGACCGGGCGAAGATCTCGTCTGGTCACTGTCTGGCCTGACTTCGCTGGGTTTTGACGGCGCCTGGCGCATCCGTTACCTGACGCTGGGGATCTGGTTCCTGCTCCTGACAGGCGCTCTGCTGATAATCTGATATTGACGGTCTATAGGCGGTATATCCGGCGCACGTTGTCGCCAAGTACCATGGCTCTGGTTTCTGGTGATAACGCTTCAGCATAACGAGTCAAGTCATCGACCCAGGTATGCGGATGATCGGGGTGCGGGTAGTCCGTCGCCCACATAAAGCAGTGGGCGCCTACCTTGTCGATAGTGTAAGGCGCGATGGTTTCGTCCGGGTCGCCAGATACAAAACACTGGCGTTGAAAGTATTCGGTGGCAGAAAGCTTGACGCGGCCGCGACGCAGTGCATCGTCAACGGCATCGAGTCGGTCCAGCATGGCGCCAACCCAGCCGGAACCCGCTTCGAGAATGCCAAGCCTGAGGCGGGGAAACCGATCGAGTGTGCCCATAGAAATGTATGAGATGAAAGCCTGCTGGACGATAGCCCGCAGCCACATCATTGATGCATAGAGCACGCCCTGCTGTGGCAGGTCGAAGATCCCTTCTGCCGGTTTATCATGGGGTGTAAAAGTGGGGTGAACGGCAATCGGCACGTCCAGTTCCTGACACTTCGCATAGAGCACATCGTTCACATCGGCGCCGTGGGGTATGCGATGATGATGAAAAGGGTTGACCCACGCCCCCTTGCAGCCGTCTTTCACCGCCCGCTCAAGCTCCGCCGCCGAGCCTTCAGGATCCAGCAGGGTCAGGTGGGCGATGGGCACGAGCCTGCCGCTGCTGTCGCGACAGAAGTCTGCGATCCATCGGTTATAGGCGACGCAGTAGGCGAGGCTGAGATCGGGGTCTGTCAGCTCCCATTCCCACAGGAGACCCAGCGTTGGGTAGAGCAGTGACTGCTCCAGGTTCTCCTGGTCGAGCAGCGCCAACCGCTCCTGCAAATCGCAGGCACCAAACGGCATGCTGTCGGCATATCGCCGCTCTGGGCTGGGGCGCTGATCTTCCTCGCCCATCGCACCCAGCAGACCGAGAGACCCCTTGCGCGAGCGATGCGATGGCCGTCCGTCGACTTCAAGATACTCAAAGCCCTCATCATCGATGCCGATGCGCAGGGCCCTGGCCTGGTATTTTTCGGGCAGATAGTTTTCCCAGAGGTCCGGCGGTTCGAGGACGTGCCCATCAGCGTCAATGGTGCCATCGTAGGGGAATCGCTTGATCTCGTAGGCCATGGTTTGCTCCGTGTGTTTTTGTACTTGCCTCGATGGTTCTGGGTCCACCGGCTGTGTTATAACAGGCAGGTGATGTAACCACTGTAATTGAGTTCTCCGGATGTTCTCAACCCTTAGTCTGCGGCGATTCGATGCAGCCCCGGCCCGCACCCTGTTGCAATACGTGATGGTGCTTGTGGGCGCCATCTGCACTGCACCTGCATCTGCCGAGGACGACTATCTCAGTATCAAGTACTCTCAGAAAAATCAGGTCAGGACCAGCCTGGTCTGGATTCAGCATAAGGCCGACCTGATCGTGAACGTCAGGAAGCCGGCTGACGGTAAGCGTCGGGTCAACATTGAAGGGGCGAGGGCCGTTGGTCAGTCGCTCATCGACAAGAATCCAATCTATGGCCGCACCGGCAAACTCTTTTTTAAGGACCCGGAAGGTGAGATACGGTCCTGTTCAGCCTCTTTTGCAGGCGGTGATTCGATCATTACTACCGCAGCGCACTGCGTCATGACGGCCGACGGAGACTGGAACCGCGATTTCATTTTTATCCGGGCTTATGGATCCGCCAACCAGGAAATTCATGCCGTCAGGTGCATCGCGATTCCCGGTATCTGGGGCGAATTTGTTGAAGACACAACATCGTTCGACTATGCCTTCATTCGCACGGTAAAACCCAGTAAGGTCGGCAGCTTTAAGGTCAGTGCCGAGCCGCCGCCGGAATCCCTGCAGCTCGTTGGGTATGCCGATAAGTTCGTGAAGGGGCGGGCGATGCTGACCATGAACTTCATGGTAGACGACCAGGCCGCCGATCGATTGGGTTCAAGAAATAATGAGCTGGGACACGGCAACAGCGGCTCACCCTGGATTAACCGGTTTTCTCAGCAGTTGCATAGCGTGTCCTCGTACTATGACCGAAGTAACCCCAGGGATCTCTGGGGGCCGCGCCTGACAGAAGCGTCGATTGAGTTGCTGGCCTACACGGAAGATGGTTGCTGATGTGGACTCGGGGGCGCCCAAATGCATAAACATTGTCACGGTGGGATGCTGCAAAAAATGACCGTCAGGATTGAGTTACTGAGAGCGCGTAGGGAGCCCTGCAAATGACCAGGAAGTCCATTCTTGTCGTTGACGATGCGCCCGAGATTATTGATCTCGTTGCAGCGATCCTGGGCGAAGACTACCAAGTGAAAGCGGCTATCAATGGTGAGAAGGCCCTGCAGATCGCTGCCAAAGCTGCCCCGGACCTGATCCTGCTTGATATCATGATGCCAGTCATGGACGGTTTCGAAGTGCTGGCGCGATTGAAAGCAGACGAAACCACCCGGGACATTCCTGTGATTTTTCTTACCGGGAATTCCGATGAGGCTTCAGAGACCCATGCCCTGCAACAAGGCGGGTCAGACTTCATCTCGAAGCCGATCAGTCCCGAGGTATTGAAAGCCAGGGTGGCGACCCAGATGTTGATCAGTGAGCAGCGCCACTCGATTGAGCGGGAGAAGTATGCTTACCAGGACCTGCTGAATAACATGTTGCCGTTGCAGATTGTTGATCGCCTGAACCGGGGCGAGGAAATTGCCGACCAGTTGGATGATGTTGGCGTAATGTTTGCCGATCTCGTTGGGTTTACTCGCATGGCAGGTTCAGTATCGGCACCGATCGTTGTCCGTGAGATCAACAAGATCTTTCTTGCGTTCGATGAGCTGGTTGATCGGCCCGGCGTCGAGAAAGTTAAGACGATCGGCGATTGCTATATGGCGGTCTCGAACCTGGATAGCACTGGTCCCGACGCCCACGTGGCGCTGGTTGACTTCGCGTTGGAAGCGATTGCCAAGTTACAGTCCATGCACCCCGAGCTGGTGCACCCTTTCGAGCTGCGGGTCGGCATCCACTGTGGCCCGGTAGTGGCTGGGGTCCTGAAGGGTATTCGTTCGGGATTCGATATCTGGGGCGATACTGTCAACATCGCGCAGCGTTTTGAATCAGCGGGTGAAGCGAACCGCGTGCATGTGTCGAAGACCCTGGTTGAAAAGCTGGGTGACCGTTTCAGTTATGAAGAACGCGGTAATGTCGAGCTGAAAGGCAAGGGCGTGATGACCAGTTTCCTAGTTAGCGGGGTTGCTGCGCGCCTCGAATGACTGCTGATAGGGCGTGGCCGTTTCCTCGTAGTCCTTCATGACAGCCAGGATGTCTGCCTGGCGCTCAGTGAAACACTTGACGACTTCCGGGTCGAAATGCGAACCCGCCGATTCCTCAATCATCATGATGGCGTCTTCGATCTTCCAGGCTTCCTTGTAAGGCCGCTCGGTTGTCAACACATCAAAGACATCGGCAACAGCGACAATCCTCGCTGCCAGTGGAATCTCGTTGCCGGACTTGCCGTGGGGGTAGCCGCTGCCATCCCATCTTTCGTGGTGATGTTCAGCTATCGTGCTAGCCATACGCATCAGGTCTGAGCCCTCGTCGCCGATGATCCTGGCGCCATGGAGCGTATGCTTTTTCATGGTGGTCCATTCATCATCGCTCAGCGGCTCTCGCTTGAGCAGCAGGCTGTCGGGTACACCAATCTTGCCGACATCGTGCATCGGCGCTGCATGAAACAGGTTTTCGATCCATTCCTCATCGTCAATCATGGCCTCAGCGAGGATTTTTGCGTAGAGGCTCATGCGGATCGCGTGCAGACCGGTTTCATTGTCTTTGAATTCGGCAGCCTGGCCCAGTCGCTTGATCACCTCGAGACGCGAATCTTTGATCTCCCTGGTGCGTTCGGTGACTATCCGCTCCAGTTCACGGCGCTGGTCATATAATGCCAGCTGTGCGCTGACACGGGCACGGACCAGGGCCGGACTGACGGGTTTGATAATGTAATCGGCGGCGCCCATGTTGAGACCGGTCTGTTCATCCAGCTCGTCGGACAGGGCCGTGACAAAAATCACGGGGATATGGGTGGTGTTGGGGTCTACCTTAAGGGCTTCGATGACCTCGTACCCGTCCATTTCCGGCATCATGATGTCGAGCAGGATCAGATCGGGTTTCGGGTCGGTGCGGGCGATCTCTAGTGCTTTTGCACCGCGGGTCGCCGCTTTGACGCGATATTCCTCGCGGAGAATCGCAGACATCAGGTCAATATTTTCAGGCGTATCGTCGACGACAAGGATCGTAGCCTGCTCTGCCATTTAGCTGTCTCCCGGCTCAGATAGGTCTTTGTAATAAAGTGCAAGCCGGTTCAGCACAGCTTCGGCGCGGTCAAAATCGTATTCTGAAACGGCCTTAAACAGATCATCGAAGTCGCGTTTCTCTGAGACTTCAACGGCCATAAGCTGGTGGATGAGCTCTGTCACGCGGGTATCACTTGCCTGGATCAGGCGCCGCATCTCGACGATCAGCTCAGCGATATCCTCATCGGACATCTCTCGGGTTGCCGTGCCTTCTTGAACGGATTGCAGAGCCACCTTGATATTGTTGAGGATGGTGTCGAGCTCCAGACTGAGATCGCTGGCGATGCGCTCGCACTCGGCATCGGAGGTGCTGGCTTTGTAGGCGCCCTCCAGCAGCTGCGCAGTTGCATGCACCGAATTCGCCCCAATATTGCCGGCTACGCCCTTCAAAGTGTGAGCAAGGATTTCCTTGTTCTTGTTGTCCGACTCTGCCTGCAGGCGTTCTCTGAAGTCCGCATTGCTCTCGATAAAGCGACGCAGCAGGCGCAGGTACAGGATCGGATTGTTCTGGGTTCTGGAGAGACCCGTTTTGGTGTCGATGCCCTCGATATCAGGAATGACGATTTCGTGGGTGGTTTCCGAGTCCAGCATGGTACCGAAAATAGGTTTACTGGGTGTGATGAGTTCACTCAGCGCAGAGAACAGTTCAGAAACCACAATGGGTTTTTTCACTGCGGTATTCATGCCGGCATCGATGGCAAGCTTTCGATCGCGACCACTGATGTTGGCGGTCATGGCGATGATGGGCAGACTGGTGAGCTGCAGTTCATTACGGATGATACTTGTCGCCTCGTAGCCATCCATCTCGGGCATCTGGCCGTCCATCAGCACGCCGTCGATACTCGGATCCTGTTTCAGCATTTCGACGGCAATTCGGCCGTTGTCTGCGGTCTCCGCAAGAATCCCATTAGAGCTGAGGATTTCGACGACCAGTTCCTGGTTGATCGGGTTGTCCTCGGCCACGAGAATTTTTGCCCCTGCCAGGTTCTTTACGAGATCAGATTCCTGCAGCTGCTTGTCGATTTCAGCCTCGTAGTGGTCGATGGTCTCGTTGATGATATCTTCAAACTCGGGAAAGAAATCACCTTTGCGCAGGTGGACCCGAGCGCCGCCTCCTTCAGAATGCCGCACCAGGCGCATAACGCGCTGCATGTGATGCAGCGGCCCGGCGATCCTGTGAGACAGGACCAGACCGAAGGCCATTAGTAAAATGAAGACAACGCTTGAGACGCCAAGATAGACCTGGGTCAGCAGAGTCCGCTGGTCATCTATGAAGCTGAAATACGGGTGATCAGGGTCGAGGCCGAGATCATTGCCCTCGGCGATCAAGAGGTCGTAGTAGTAGAAGTTGCTTACGTATAAAACGCTAAGGCCAATAAACAGTGCCAGCCCGATGTATCCCATGAATCTGAGCTGGAAACTGGGATTGATCAGCAGTTTTTTTCTTCTGAAGCCTTTACTCACCTGTCGCCTCTGCCGCTTGGGCAATTCAATCTGTACGATTGCGATGCTGGTCTTTTCCAGGCGGTTACGCCGCCCGCGAAACGACTTAGCGTAGTTCGATTATTCTAACAAAGTATGCCATCGATGGCAGTGATATAGAGGCTATCCAGTTTGTCAGCTAGATGGCTCAAGGAAAGTGTTCCGGCAGCACGGACACACTGAAAACATAGGTCGCCAAGGCGGTTCTCGCTGCCCCCTTTCAGCTTCTGCAGTCGTCGCGCTAAGCCATTTCACGGTGGTGATATAACCCCGCTGGGGTACTATGTTATAAATGCAGCAGCATCGGTGTGTTATTGGAGTCGCTACATTTTTTCTTTCCTGCTACAACACGAGCACGACGAGTACGGTTACGCAATTCCTCGTTTGCTGATGGTGCTCATCGTCTTTGCCGTCCCTGCTGATGACGCTGCGGCCGATTACCTCAGTATCAAGTATTCACAAAAATCCCAAATAAGAACCAGTCTTACGTGGATGCAGACCAGGCCCAATCTCATCACTCAAGCACGTAAAAGAGCAGATGGCTCAATAAGGGTCGGAGTGCCTGGCGCCAGGGCCGTGGACCAGTCCCTGATCGATAAAAACCCGATTTATGCCCGGGCGGGCAAACTATTTTTCACCGATCCGGAAGGCAGTATCAAATCCTGCTCGGCTTCATTTGCTGGCAGTGACTCCCTGGTGGCAACGGCGGCTCACTGCGTGATGACGCAGGAAGGTGACTGGAATCGCGATTTCATTTTTATTCGGTCCTATGGTTCATCTGACCAGGAGATCTATGCGGTGACGTGTATCGCTCTGCCAGGTGTCTGGGGCGAATATGGCCAGGATACAAAATCCCACGACTATGCCTTTCTGCGAACGTTTGCATCCAGCAAGGTGGGGAGTTTTTCGCTGAACGGCGGTGCGCCACCTGAGTCTCTACAGATTATCGGTTATGCTGACAAATTTCTTGAGGGGCAAGGCATGTTGACGATGAATTTCTCCGTTGATCACAGCAACTCAAACAAACTTGGCTCGCCCAGGAACGAACTTGGTCATGGCAATAGCGGTTCGCCCTGGATCAATCGGTATACGCAGGAACTCTTCAGCGTTTCTTCTCACTACGACGAGAGCGGCGCGGCAACCCTGTGGGGTCCGAGGCTGAGCGATGCTGCGCAAGAACTGATGAAATATGCGCAAAATGGTTGCGAGCGCATGTAGACAGGAGAGTCTGATGGCACATCAAAAACGTCCATTCAAAAGAAGGCAGTACCTGATTAACCCGGGCTTCCAGCTGAAGTTCATGCTTTACCTTGCCCTTGCTGTGCTGGCAGTGCTGACCGTGCTCTACACCAGTAACTACCTCTATTACGATCAGTTGATTGCACAGGGTAAGGATATCGGGCTGAATGCGCAGCACCCCTATTTTAATTTCATTAATGAACAGCGCCTGTTATTGAACCGCGTTTACTTTTTCACTGCAGCCGTTGCCTTCGTGCTGCTGATGGTTTTCGGTTTGTTTCTTTCCCACAGAATTGCGGGTCCGATTTACCGGCTGGAGAAATACATGAACCAGATCAGAGCAGGCGAAGAGGGGCTTGACCCTGTCAGGTTGCGTAAGGGGGACTTTTTCCCGGAACTCGCCGATATCGTCAATGGATTGGTCACGTACTTTACTGCTGATGCGAGAGAGCAATCAGAGACCGGTGATCAGCAAGCTGAAACCCGTTCAGATTAGATGAGGCCAGTTATTTGTCTGGCAGGCCGAACACCAGCAACAGGTTGCCCGGCTCGTGGTTATAGAGACCGTAGCCCGAATTGATCACAACGTAACCACCCGCGACCGCTGCGCCGGCACCGCTCATACTGCCACCGTGGCCAGTCAGGCCGTTGACACCGACGTGTTCCGGACGGCTGTCATATGACCAGATAACGTCTCCCTTTTTGCCATCGTAAAGTCGGATGACGCCGTCGAGGTGGCCGGCAATGACGCCGCCGGGAATCGCGGTCACCGGCGCACTGACACCGGGGTCGCAGAACTTGTGCTCCGGCAGGCAGACGTCTTCCTGCAGATGGCTCCAGAGACGCTCACCATCATCAATGTTGAGGCCATGCACGCCGGGTCTGGCTTTGGCGGGGTCGAGGTAGTCGCCGTTGTAGGTGTTGTTCATATCATTAATGGGGGCGTAGACCCTGCCCTCGGCTGCTGCCAGACCGAAGTGTACGCCGCCCTGGATGCTGCCGCGGCCGACACGGTTCTGCCAGACCAGGGCGCCTTCCTGGTCGGGGTCAAGGCCGAAGATCGTGCCGTTCTTGTGACCGGCGATCAAAAGGTCTTTGCCCTGGCTGTTCGACACCAGCAGGATGCTTGATCCATGGTCATAGTCAGGGCCGTCCTCCGGTGGGCAGTTCGGGTTGTCCGCCATCATGCAGGCAACGTTCCAGGCATCGCCTGCCGTAGACTGCCGGGTCCAAGCGCGCTCGCCGGTTGCTAAGTCAATAGCGAGAATCGCATCTGAGTTGCCGTCAGCGGGTGAGGAGTAATTCTCGCCCGTACCGATGTAAACCAGACCGCGCCTGGCGTCTATTGTCGGGCTGGTCCAGGTCGGTGCCCCGGAAGGTGCCAGTACCCTGGTACCCACGCTGGTTCGGCTGACTTCAACCGGCTCATCGGCAATGGTGTAGTGGCGCCAGTTTACGGCACCATCAGCGGCTCTGAGCGAGAGCAGGCTGCCCCGGAAGGTGCAGCACTCGTAAGCAGGGTCTGCCGCAGGAATCACTTCCAGCGATGAAACCGGCACAAACAGCGTGTTCTCATGCCAGGCGGGTGTGCCCGTCAGTGTCGCGCTCGGGTGGTCATCCGCTTTCAAGGTCCATAGCAGTTCACCATTAAGTGCGTTCAGCGCATAAACCCTGGCAAGAATGTCGCCAAAGAAGGCCAGGGGTGGTAGCCCCTCAGCCTGGCTGTCAGCAAGGACGATCCCAGTCCGTACCTCTGCCGATGCGGTAAAGGTCCAGCGGGCACAGCCTGTCTCAAGATCGAAGGCGTAAACGGTACCGTCCTGGCTGCCTGTGAACAGCGTATCGAAAGCGACAGCTGGCTGTGAGCGGGCTCTGAATGCACCGGGGTAGACAAACGACCACTTCAGCGTCAGCTGTTTAGCTTCAGACGCAGTCAGGCCTGCAACTTCAGGCGGCGAGAAACGTGAGGTATCGTGGCCCCAGTTAACCTTGGGAACACTGCCAGCTGCAGTGATTTGGCCGGTATCGCACATGGGTGGTGCGGGCGGTGCGAGATCAGTCTCGGATTCAAGATGCTGGCGGGTAAGGTATTCCGTAATGGCGAGGATCTCCTCCGGGGCGAGGTGTTCCGCCTGGGAGCGCATAATGCCGTCGGTGAGTGCACTGTGAATTGCGGCTGGGCTCATCATCTCGAGCCATGAAAAATGCGGTGCTTTGGCGACCGTGCCGGCATGGCAGTCCAGGCAGTTCTCCTCGTAGAGCCGGTTCCCGGGATGGTTCGCTCGGTCAAAGTCTGCAGCACCGGTCTGCATTTCATCGGTTGAAGTGAGGACGTCGACCTCTGGTTCTGCTGCAACTATGGCCGGTTCGGTGGCCGCGGCAGATGCTGCAGGACTCTCAGATTCAGGTGCCTCACAACCGGCCAGCAGCAGGAGTGCGACCGGGAGGAGGGCAAGGCGCATCAGTCTTGCCACGGGTGTATCCTCGTTTTGTTCTTGTTGTTCAGGCAGTGTCTCCCGTTGCTGCCTTAACTTCAAATCCAATGTTCGGGAAATGCACCATGAGGTCGCCCGCTGTCTCGTCCGTTCGGGCGATCACGATCTCGTCGGCCTGGTAGCTGATCAGCTGACCGGCGACGGGGATACGGCCGTAGTCATTCGGTGCCACGGTGACAGCATCACCGGCCTTGAGCGAGCCGGCGAGTCTACCGTCAATGGCGGCAGCGGCAGGTGCAAGGGGTTCGACCTCGGTGCCGGCCGCCAGTGCCGCCTCTGGCGTGATCTCGACAAACTTACCGTGGCCAAAGGCCTGCATGCGCTGCATGAAGCTCTGGACATTGGCCCAGGGTGAGAGCAACGCCTGGTTCGCTGTATTACCGGCAATAAACCAGAGACAGTGATACAGGCTGAAGTCAGCAATCGAAGGAGTATCACCGAACAGGAAATCCTGGTTCAGCGATGACTCGAGACTCTGCATCAGCGCGATAAAGTCCGTCTCAGCCGCTGCCGGGTCGACGCTGACAATCGGTGCGCCGGCAGACAGCTCAGCCCGGTCTTTCTGGAAAGCCTCGATCTCTGCCTGCGACATGGCCGACATCTGTGCCATCACCGCTTCCGGCCGGAAGTTGAGCGCGACCGTCGTGCGGAACAGTTCCGTATCCGCCCAGCGGGCCAGGCGATCTGCGCTGAAGCCGTGGGCATAGATTGAATGATCGTCAGCGAGCTCTGCCAGCCGACGACAGATGATCTCGGTGTCGCAGTAGACATTGGCACCGATCTGCATGATGGGTGTTTTGCGGTAGCCGCCGGACAGGGGCATCAGGTGGGGGCGCGGCATGATCGGTGGAATGATCACTGACTGCCAGCCGAGGCCGAGGTAGCCGAACAGGCAGCGGATCTTCTCGGAAAAAAGGCTGGAGTGATAGTGATGGAGTATCGGTGTCGGCATAAATCCTTTCCGGACGTTAACAGGTTTGATTAGAGGATAATCTCACAGCTGCCCAGTTGGCTGCATCCGCGGTTTGTTCATATACTGCGCCTCTTGGATCAAACCCATAGGCACGAAGCACGCGATGCAGACCAGCTTTTCCGTTGAGGATGAAACTTTCAGACAGGAAGTCCGGGACTGGCTGGATCAGAACCTGACACCGGAACTGCGCGAGGCGGGCCGCAAGAAAACCAGCGTCTGGCAGGAACCTGAATCCGCAATGGCCTGGCAGCAGTTGCTCTACAAGCAGGGATGGCTGGTGCCTGACTGGCCGGTGGAGTATGGCGGTACTGGCTGGACGTTGAGTCAGCGTTACATCTTCGCGCAGGAATGTGCCCGGGCAGATACGCCAGGCATCTCGCCGATGGGCCTGAAAATGTGTGGGCCGATGTTGATCGGCTATGGCACCGATGCGCAGAAGAATGAGTATCTGCCTAAAATGCTCTCTGGCGAGCACGTCTGGTGCCAGGGCTATTCAGAGCCGGGTTCAGGCTCGGACCTGGCCTCCCTTAAGACCAGTGCGGTTGCGGACGGTGATGACTATATTGTGAACGGCACCAAGATCTGGACCAGCTTTGCCCAGCACGCCAACATGATGTTTGCCCTGGTGCGCACCTCCACCGAGGGCAAGCAGCAACAGGGAATCTCTTTCCTGTTACTCGATATGCAGACGCCGGGCATTACCATCAAGCCAATCATCAACCTCGAGGGCACCCACGAGCTGAACCAGGTGTTTTTCGATAATGTCAGGGTGCCGAAAGCCAACCGGGTGGGTCGTGAAAACGAGGGCTGGTCCGTCGCCAAGTACCTGCTGCAGTTCGAGCGGTTTTCTATGTCATCGGTAGAGTTGCGCCGCCTGCTGGCGCGGGTACGAAGGCTCGCTGCAGAGACAACCAGTGATGGTCGGGCTCTGGTTAAGGACGCAACCTTCATGGAGAAAGTTGCCCGCCTCGAGATCGACTGCCTCGCCATGGAAACCTCAGAGCAGCGCGTGCTGGCAGAGCTCAATGCCGGCAATTCGCCGGGCTCTGTTTCTTCAGTGTTGAACGCCATCAGCTCGGAAACATTGCAGCGGGCTGACGAGATCAGTATAGAACTTGCCAGCTACTATGGTCTGCCGTTTCAGCTGCCGGCGCTGGATGTCGGTGGCCCCGAGCCGATCGGCCCCGAGGTTGCGTTGCCCATGATGCCGACTTACATGAACAGCCGCATGCGGACGATCGCGGGGGGCTCGTCGGAAGTGCAGCGCAATATCGTCGCGAAAGCGATCCTCGAGCTATAGCGCGCAGGTGGTGAGTGCGGGTTGTCGCGCTCCATCACTCTCGCCACTCAGTTTATGGATACCCTCGGTAAATTTACCGATCAAGGGGCGCAGGTAAGGGTGCCGGTATATCGGTCAGGGCCCGCAGTATTAGAGTGCGTTGTGGCTGCCGTCGCAGAGAGGCTGGCCTTTGGTTGCCTTGCAGCCGCAGAAGTAAAGTGTGCGGGACTCGGGGGCCTCGTATTTCATGGGCAGAATGTCTGTGTCCTGGTGCGAACCATCACAGAAGGGCTGCTTGGCGCTTTTACCGCAGGCGCACCAGAAGTAGCTTTTGCCGGCTTCAACTTCCACGGGGTAGGGCGCCTTTTGGGCGACGACAGGGTCGGACATGATGAGTCTCCTCGATGGTTTCGTAGTAGATAGCTGGCTATAGCCTCGCCTTTTTCAGGATATTTGTCACCTGTTGATGCGGCAAAGTGTCAGATTTTGCCCGGCAGCCAAAGACGACCTGCATCGCATTGCCGGAAAAATTCCAGCGTCAATTCTCATAGATTAGAACTGGAACTCTGGTTGCTGTGCGGCTTGGTGATAAAGCGCCTGGCAAGGGTCGGTCGTGCCCCGCACCAGTCGATTCCACAATCCGCTTGCCAGTAACGAGGCGCCACCGGAAAAGTAGGCAAGGCCGGTGGCGAGCGCTGCGCTCCGGGTATCAATACTGTATTTGGGGCTGGCCAGGCTGCCGGTCATCGTGATCCTTGGTGCGACTGCCCCTGCAGCGCTGACCCCAATGCCGGTCCTGGGCCTTGTCAGCATGGTGAGGTTGGGTTCCTCTGCCCTGAGGTCGATATCGCCGGTAAAGAAGGCTTCGACTCGTTCGGTTCGGAAAGCGATACCGGGATGTACGCTGGCGCGGCCGTTTGCGATGGTAATGGCGCCGGCGGAGCAGTCAAGCCGGGTGGTTCTGCTTCTGCTGCGTCCGTAGACCCGGTCGGTCAGGGTATGCAGTATATCGCCGAAGATGCCCTCCAGCAGGCCGGCTTTGATTGTGCCCGCTCCGCCTTTGAACAGCAGTTTGCCGTTGGCGTTGGCCATCATTTCGGCGATGCTCGGCCCGGTCGTGTCAAACTGCAGGCGCGCACTGGTGCCCTTGGATGCCTCTGGGTCTCCGGCCAGCAGCCAGATGATGGGGAGACGCGAACTGGTTGAGTCGAATGACAGAGAAAGCCCATTCGCAGTGTCGCTCGCACTGAAACGAGTTGAACCGGAAACCTGGCCCCCCTTCCATTTCAGGTCGCGGCTCGCAAGCGTGCCCTGCTTCAGCGTCAGCGTGCCATTTATCCGGGTCGAATGCTCTTCAGTTACCCAGAGGCGATCAACGTCCAGGCGTATTTGGCCCTCGACGCGATTGAGCCAGCTTGTGTTCAGAGGTGTAGTGGCAAACAGCCGGCCGGACGGGGATTCAGTATCAGTTGATTCCTCCAGCAGTGAGGGTTTGATCAGTGGCAGATAGAACGATGGTGAGCTGAGGTTCAGATCGAGCCAGGGCTTTTCCCTGTTCTCGAAGTCGCCACGGCCGCTCACCATGGTCTCACCCGCCTTCAAAGTGAAATCCTGCAGTGTCAGGGTGTCGGTTGCTCCGGTCAGCGTGAAGTCAATTGCGTAAGGTCTGTCGAGCATGGGGAAGTCGCTGCCGGTCAGAGCCAGGAACTCATGGGTGCTGGGTCCCTTGAGTTGAAGCGTACCTTGGCTCCGGCTCAGGTCCGGCGGGTTGTCGATAACGAGGTTACCGCTAAGCCGGTGCGCGCCAACCTCGATCGCCAGGTCACGGATTTCCAGCAGGTCTGCATCGTATTTAGCTGACGCGTCAGCGCTAAAGGCCAGCGCGGGCAGCGGGTAGTCAACCCAGGGGCCCAGCAGGTTCTCAAGGCTCTGGCCCTCAGTGCGGATTGATGCGGATGAACCAAGAAATCGCGGTCGGTCGGTCAGGTTCAGGTGACCAGACACGGTGGCCTGTGCAATCGTAGCGTTGATGTTTTCGAGCCGCCAGCCGTCTCGACTTCGATTGATCTCGGCACTCGCCTTGAACGGGGCAGCCTTCTTAGAGACGCGTTCAGCGTCCTCGAGCAAAGCCAGCAGATTGTCACCTGATAGACGGGTCGTTAAATCAAGTCCGGCCAGCCCGTTCCGGTCGGTCAAAGTGCCACTGGCTGTGCCATTGAAGTCATCACTGGTGAGTGTCAGTTCTTTCAGTAGCAGTTGCTCACCTTCACTGGTCAGCGCCGCATGAATGACAGCGGGTGTATCTCTGAGAGGGCCGGTTGTCTCGAACAGGGCGTTCGCCAGTGCTTTCAGGCTAGCTGTCGTGATTTCCAGATCTGCGTTGATATCCCTGGGTTTCGTGTCGCTTACCGAGAGACTGCCCTTGAGTTCAAAGTCAGGCGTGGAGAGATTGAGATCGATGACCTCCCAGCCGTGAGGCTGCATCCTGACTGTCGCGGTTCCTTGGGTTTGAAGTGTTGAATTGACTTCCATCCCGATACACTGACCCAACTCGGCGAGGGTTGCGCCCTCTGTCCGGATTTTCAGCTGACGCGGCTTTAGTCCTTGTGGGTCAAACCACAGGCCGTTGACCGACAGGGTGTGGCTGGCGCCCTTGATATTAAGTGTGAGCATTTCTGCACCCGCGTCATTAACCGAGACCGCGCCATGCCAGTCCATCGGTGTTGTCGGCAGTCTGCAGTTCGGCGCCAACGGTTGAATGACATTCGGGCTGAAGTCTTTCCCGGACAGGCTTAACTCGAGGCCATTCGCCGTGGTGAGATCGGGAATTGTCATGGCGCCATTCAGGGTTCCCTCTGCCAGCTGCATCTCGAGTCTGTCAAAGCTGAGCGTCTGACCATCCTTGCTGACGCTGCCAGAGAACTTGAAGGGCAGCGGCTCGAACGCCAGATAGTCGAACAACGCGCCGTATTCATACAGCGAAGGCCCCTGCAGCTGGAAAGTTGCATTGATACTGTCGAAGGGAGAGGGGTAAGAAACGGTGCCTGCGACATCGGCCTCGAAGCCCGCCGCGGTTGCCTGCAGCTTTAGATTGAGACTGCGACCAAGATCGACAATACCAACATTCAGGTCGAACGCACCGTCTCTGAATTCATCAATGCCGAGCAGGGGTCGCAGCGGTTTGGTCGACGGCCCGGTCAGCGTGAGTTTAAGGTCTGCACCGGCTAGCTGAGCGGGGTTGTCCATCCTGCCACGGACTGTCATCAGGATATCGCCCCAGGAGATATCTAGCTGGTGGGACATCCGCGGCAACTGTCGGTCGGGCAGCCCGTATCGCCCTGTTGCCTGCAGCGCCGCATCGTTCAGCAACATGTCACAGCTGACGCTGACAACGAGCTGCCCGGGTTCAGTCACTCCGGCGCAGTTGTTGACCACCGCTGTGATGTCCTGATCATCGTCAGTGTAGCTGAGGGTCACCGCATGGAAGCGCCAGTTGCGTATTACCGGCACGATCTGGTCGTTTTTTGTTTGCTGCAGTGGCTCGCCGCTCAACTTCAGGTTTGCGTTCGAGACTTCAAGGTTTGGAAAGTAAAGCGTGCCGCTGTCGATCAGTTGAGCCAGGTCTATCGCTACCTGGATTGACTCGATGGTTGCCTCTTCGGCGAGCATGACATGACTTAACCTGATACCTTTCAGTGCGATGTCGGTCACCCGGCCCGGCGACTTAATTTCCAGCTCATCGATCGTGATGGCAGCGCCGAGCCTCTTGCTGAGCAGGTCTGCCGCGATGCTGGCGCGACTTTGCCAGGCCAGGGTTCCCAACAGCGCAGCCAGGAGCAGGGTGATGGATGTGATGACGAGGATGGTTTTCAATGCCGCAGTTTCCGGGCGGAATGAAAGGCATAGAATACCCCAAGAGCGACGGTTGCTCATTCTCTTCCGGTCCACCATCATCTGCCTGTTTGCATCATTGGCACCGCTGTGGCGATGGAACCGCTGTCTCCCAGTGTTTGACGATGACCCCGGCGCCGCCATTGATGGGAGCCGACATTGATGAGAAAGGTGGCGTGGCCGGTCCCTCGCCCTTGAACAGCGCTACCGGAAGGAGAATTGCATGTCAGATAAAAACGAACGACCAGCCTGGCACGCCCGGCGTGAAATCAGCCCGTTTGTGTTGAATGACGATGCCGTTGGCGCTGTCATCAACAAGGCGAGCCATGCTGTAGTCTCCTGGGTGACCAGGAACGCTGAGCCTGTTTCCGCTGTGATGCTCTACGTTGTGATTGACGGCAGGATCACGGTGACCTCAACCACGAACCGGGCCAAATACCATGCCTGGCGCCGCAACCCTGCGGCGTCATTTTGTATCTGGGATCCGGAGACGATTCAGCGTCAGGTCACGCTGCGGGGTCGAATCGAGATCATGCAGGACACTGAATTGTTGCACCGATTTACAGAAGCCTATCTCACCCGAGCCCGGGGCGGACGGCCGCCGTCAGCAGAAAGGCTGACGGCTGAAATCGAAAAGTTCGAAGCGCCGGACCGGCACATGATGCAACTGTATGTAGACAAGGTGCTGAGTCACGACCTCACACGGTTGCTTGAAGTTGAGGCCAGCGGTGAAGATGTCTGGCAGTAGTGCGTGACCATTGAGCGCCAGGAGCGGATATTGACACGTCGTCTGACTATGATCGGAATTCTCCTGTATGCGCTGATGGGTGCATTTCCAGCGATAGCGAACAACGAATGTGTCGATGCCTCCGGCAATGTCAGTGACCCGGCAGAGTCCTGCCTGGCTGAGCAGAAGAACAGGACTTTAAATAGCGACAGCGCCGTGTCTGACGCTGCTGTAAGCGGACAGACTTCGGGTGACGATGTGCCTGTGCTGGTCGAGCTCCCCGGGATCGGCCAGGTTGCCGTCATGGCCCACGACCAGTGGCAGGTCAGGGTGCAGGCACAGGGCAGCGGCGCTCTGCTGGCGTTGGAAAATCGCGGAGTCATGCGGGTCGAGCTGACCTACACCCCGCGCGCCGAACCCATTATCGTCGATGACGGCGTCCTGAGGGCGAATGTGCGTCGGCTGGCAGCGGACTATGTGAGTGATTCCATCGAACAGGCGGTCAAAATGCGCCGCCTGCCCACCTCCGCGGGCGTGGCTATCCTGGCCAACTTTAATCAAAGGGCGTTTCGCGAAGCAGCCAGCGCTGAAGGCGCTTTCCCCAGCACGACTGTGGGTCTCCTTGAGCACAATAAGATCGCTATCGCGATCAAGATAGAAACCTTCGGCACTGATACCGTCGCGCATGATGATGCGCTGGAAGTGCTTGCGGGTCTTGTCGTTATTGAGTCCTGAATTCAGCACCACCGCTTTTTTTTGCGGCGTGCCCGGTTCAGAATGAGCGCATGTATGATGTGATTGTTATCGGCGCAGGCAGCAGTGGTTCTGTTATTGCCAGCCGTGTATCCGAAGATCCTAACCGTACGGTGTTGCTGGTGGAGGCGGGGCCTGACTATGCCAACCCTGCGGATACACCCTTCGATCTCATCAACAGCCACAACAACTCCTATACCCATCATGACTGGGGTTTTGACTTTGAACCCACGCGTGGACGGTCGGTCGCGTTTCCGCGGGGACAGGTGGTGGGTGGTTCCAGTGCGGTGAACACCACTATTGCGTTGCGCGGGATTCCGGAAGATTTCGAAGAGTGGACGCAGCTGGGTTGCCCGGAGTGGCACTGGGGTAATGTGCTGCCAGCCTATAATCGTCTTGAACGTGATCTCGACTATGGTCAAGCAGCCTACCACGGCGATGCCGGGCCGATCACGATACGCCGCTACCCCGATGAAGAACTGGAGCCGCAGCAGCTGGCTTTCCTGGAAACCGCCGGCCGGCTCGGTTACCCCGCCTGCGCCGACGCCAATGAGCCATCGGGGTGGGGTGCCGGTCCGCACCCGATGAACAAGGTCGGCCGCCTCAGGGTCTCCTGTGCGTTGGGTTACATCGCGCCGGCACGGGCCCGGCCAAACCTGACCATCCTGGCAGGTACGCGTGTGCTGCGGTTGTTGTTCACGGGCAGGCGAGCGACAGGGATCGAGGTTGAGCACATCGATGGCCGTGTCGCGACAATAGCAGCGGGACTGGTTGTTGTCTCTGCCGGCGCCATCATGTCGCCGCATCTGCTGATGCATTCCGGTATTGGTCCGCGCGATCAGCTCGAGGCCTTCGATATCGAGTGTGTTGGCGATGAGCCGGGTGTCGGTCAGAATCTCTCTGATCACCCCGCGCTGGCAGTGGTCTGTGAAGTCAAAGATGCATCGCTCATCGATTTTGACCGGCCCATCATCCAGACCATTCTGCGCTACACCGCACCGGGTTCAGACAAGCGCAATGACCTGCAGATTGAGCAGATCAGTTTTGCCGGCCGACCGAATGGTCCACCGCTGTTCAGTATTGCCGCCGTGCTCGAGTACCAGTACGGGCGGGGTGAGCTGCGCCTGCGTTCGGGCGACCCGCGGGCAGCACCCATGATCGATAACCGATTTTGCGAAGATGAGCGGGATACGCATCGGCTGGTTGCCTGCATGCAGGATACGCTCAACTTTGCCCGCACGGGTGAACTGGCAGACATGATCAAAGCCATTAGCTTCCCCGACCCGGCCCGGGGTGATGATGATGAATCCCTGGCGGCACTGTGCCGCAAGTTTGCCGGCAGCGGTTACCATCCCTCGGGAACCGTGAAGATGGGTGACATTCAGGATTCGTCAGCAGTTGTTGATCAGTTTGGCCGGGCGCACCGCTTTGAAAATCTTGTCGTTGCGGATGCCTCGATCATGCCGTTCGTGCCGAGGGCGAACACCAACCTGACCTGCATCATGATTGGCGAGATGATTGGCGAGTGGATTCGGACCCGCCCGAATGACTATCGCTGGTAGCGCTACAAATTTGACGGAGCAATGTGATGAATGACCTGACCCTGCGCAACGTGCAGCTGCTCGATGGCCTAGGTGGTGAAGCGTATCCCGCCGACGTCGGCATCCATGAGGGTCGGATCGCCGAGGTCGGGAGCGCCAGTCCGGGACGTGAAGAGATTGACGGGCAGGGTATGACCCTTGCGCCGGGCTTTATCGATACGCACTCGCATGATGATGGTGCTTTCTTCCGTTATCCCGGGATGGAATTCAAGCTGGCCCAGGGCGTGACCACCGTCGTCGCGGGCAATTGTGGTTTCAGCGCCATCCCGCTCGAGCCGGGGGTCGAGCCCGGTAAGCTTAGTGGCGGAATTCTCGCTGGCATTGAAAGCGAGTTCACCGACCTCCATGGCTACTTCTCGGCAGTACTGAAGCGCAAGCCTGGTATAAACAATATGATGCTGGTCGGGCACAACAGCGTTCGTACCCTGGTGATGGGAATGGAAAAGCGGGCGCCAGGCAGCGACGAGCTGCAACAGATGAAAGACCATGTAGCGCGCGCGATTGAGCAGGGTGCCTGTGGTTTTTCCAGCGGCCTGATTTATCGACCCGGGCGCTGGAGTGACACTGATGAGGTTGCCGCGCTCGCTGCTGAAGCAGCGGCAACGGATGCGCTCTATACGACGCATATGCGCAATGAGGGAGACCATCTGCTCGACGCTGTCGATGAAGCCTTGCAGATTGGCCGCGAGGCTGACGTCCACCTGCATATCTCGCACCACAAATCAGCGGGCCCGGCGAACTGGGGTAAGGTAAGCGACTCCCTGGCCCGGGTTGACGCGGCGCTGGCGGCGGGTCAGCCCGTGACCCTGGATGTCTACCCCTATACTGCTGGCAGCGGTCGCATGATCGAGTACTTCAATCTCGACAACATCAACCGCGAACTGGCCGAGGTCATTCGAATTGCCAGTTGTCCGGCTTTCCGGGAGTACGAGGGGCGGATGCTGCGCGATATTGCGGCAGCGGAGGACAGAGATATCTGCGATTTGACCCTGAAGATTCTGACGGCCCCCAAAGGTGACCGTACGATCTGTATCCAGTTCATTATTGATGAGCAGGATGTGGTCACGAACCTGAAGTACCGTGACATGATGGTGGGCTCTGATGGTATCCCCGACTTGAAGGGTAAACCGCATCCGCGCCTGTTTGGTACGTTTCCACGCATCCTGGCGAAGTATGTACGTGAGGACGGTATTCTCACGCTGCCCGAGGCCGTACGCCGTATGACTTCGCTGCCGGCACGTGTGTTTGGGCTGCAGGATCGTGGTGTCATTCAAGTCGGAAGCTGGGCAGACCTGGTGTTGTTTGATCCAGCTGAGATTCAGGACCTGGCGACATACGATGCACCGAAGACTGAACCCGCCGGTATCGCGCTGGTTGTCATCAATGGTGAAATCGGTTTCCATGATGGCCAGCATCGCAAGGCGGGCTCGGGCAAGATGCTCCGATATCGGCGCGAAGCTTTTGGTGACTGAGGGTTCAGGAAGCATTTACCGTTCTGGTCACCTGATGTGGTGGTGAGCGCGGGTTGCTTGAGGAGGCGCTGAAGTTTGGAAGTTATTCTGCTGCTGATCACTGGTCTGGGTTTGCTGCTGCTTGGCGGCGCAGCACTGGTGCGGGGTGCATCGGGTATCGCTGAAGCCTATGGTATCTCGCCGTTGATGGTCGGCCTGACGGTGGTGGCCTTCGGTACCAGTGCACCGGAACTCGTTGTCAATGTGATTGGTGCTATCAGGAATCAGTCAGAAATCGCCTTTGGCAACGTAGCAGGTTCTAATCTCGCCAATCTGGGCCTGGTTTTGGGTTTTGCCGCCCTCATCACGCCGATCTCAATCCAGGGGCAGATCATCCGGCGCGAACTGCCGTTGCTTCTGCTGGCGACGACAGTTCTCGTTGTGATGTGCCTGGACGTGATGCTGCGGTCAGAAACGGCGGCGATTGATCGCGCCGATGGACTTATCCTGCTGCTGCTGTTCGGTATCTTTGTTTACATCACGATCAGCGACTTTCTGGGTCAGAAGGAAGACCCGCTGCTGGTGACAGTCGAGCAGATTACGCCGGATCTCATCGGAAACCCTGTCGTTAATTGGCTGTATGTTGTTGCCGGCTGTGTTGGTTTGATGCTGGGTGGTCAGCTTACGATCGATAATGGTGTGGCGTTGGCGGCGCGCCTGGAGGTCTCACCAGCGATTGTTGGCATGATGGTGGTTGCCATTGGCACCAGCCTGCCGGAACTGGTGACCTCCATCATCGCGGCGATGCGCCGTGAGGCAGACCTGTGTGTCGGCAATGTGATCGGCTCCAATATCTTTAATGCCTTGTTGGTACTGCCGGTAAGCGGCCTGGTGCGCCCCTTGTCGATTCCCTCCGGTGGTACGATAGATTTGCTGATGTCTCTGCTGTTGGCACTTACCCTGATACCGATCTTTATCGCGGCCGGCGGTACAATGGGGAGGTTCATTGGCGCAGGGTTCATCGTGGCTTATTTCGGCTACATGACGGCTCGCGCCACGGGGATGATCTGAGTTCAGTCAAGGCCGTCAGCGTTGTGATGAACGAAACCCATAGCGGCGGGGCTACAGGGTAGGAATCGAAGCTTGCTGTGAATGGGCGAAGTCTGCCACGACCCTGTGCCAGTTTTCGGCGTCTGAGCCTTTTGTCTTTAAGACCTCGAGGCCGTGGTGATAGTCGTTGTCGAGCTTGAGCTGCCAGACGACCCGCCCGATGACAAAAGTTGGATCACGTTTTGGCAGGTCCAGACACACTCTGACCGCACGTCCAATGGCGATACTTTGATCCAGCACAACCTGAAAACCCGTCACGGACAGGTCAATAGCCTGGCAGGCGACGATCTCGCCGGTGTCATGCTGATCTGATCTCTCGCCTGCCTCAATAATGACAGACGCATCAATCCTGTAGCGGGTGGAACGTCTTTGCTCGGTCCTCACTGTTCTCCTCCATTGTGCCGCCAAGCGACCTCAAGCCTTCGACCGCGTCACAGAAGGCGGCCATATCTGCCGGCACGGTGGTGTCGTCTTTTTCCGGCGTATTGGCGGGCGCTGCGTATTTCGACTTTCCAACTTTACGCTGCTTATTCTGTTGCCTGCTGTCATTCAGCTTTTTCAAGAGATGCCGTTGGAGTTCCCCCTGGCAGGGGATCTTGTAGGCGCTGCCGGAGGACAGCAGGTAAGCGAATTCAGCAAACGTCGCTTCGAAGGATTTCACCCCGGCCCGAGATGTGAATACGAGACGCTCCAGTTTTTCCATCTTCAGCAGTAGCCTGATGTGGTGAGGCGCCCCTTGCTCATTGTGGATGGAGAACCAGTTGCCTTCGTTCACGCGTTTAATCAGTCTTTTCAGTGTGCGAGAAGTTCTCGTCTGGCCGGTGAGCTGGTTGTCAGCGGTAAGAGCTTGATACTCAACGGCGTTAACAGCATGTCCCTGCATGATGGCCACGTGAACGGCCTCAATTGCCAGGAGCGAATCCTCAACGGCATCTTCATCATGTTCGATTGATACGAGGGAGCCTCGAAGCTCATCTGAAAGATTCTCGACAATTCGAAAGTACTGATTGCGTTGTTTCTCGATGCCACTATTTTCCGCAGCGAGGAAGACCGGCAAGTCGGATGATTTAGCTCGGGGTTGTCGCGGCGGGTCAAGCGTGGCTATCAGTGTTCTGGTCAGCTGATCTGCCGTTTTCCAGTGCTCGCTGTTAACACCCTCACGCGTTGCGATTAACACCAGCGACTCGAACCAGACCCCTTGCAGGAAAACGACAAATGCCTCAGGCATCTGTTTTCCCTGCATGGCTTCGTTGACGACGTGTGCAGCCAAACCCCTTGAATTTTCCAGCCTCAGGCGGCCAGTCTCAGCTTCGAGTATCCGTGTTTCCAGGCGCGCAACCATTTGACGTTCAGTTTCAATCGTACGCTGGACCTCAGCATGCAGCAGTCTTATTACGTGATCTGCCATCTGGCGATTGTTCGCACTTGATAAGTCGACGGTCACGTGGTGGACGGACAGCAGTGTCATTTGCTTCAGTTTGGAGAACTGCCGGAACAAGAGTACGACAATAGAAAGCAGGTCCCGCTGAAAAGACCTGGGCAGGGCGGCACTGTGGACAACTTCGTGCACATGATTGTCGATGAACTGGGCCAGTGGCAGCAATTCTGCTGGCAAACCCCCGGATGCCAGCGCATCCGCCAGCAATCTATGCTCACCGGTGTCGAGTTGAAGTTCGTAAAGCAGCGCCAGAATATCGGCGGTGCAGATGTTGCCAAAGGTGGTCTTACCGATATCCGCTGTCGACAAATTGCCTTTGATGAAGGTGTCCGGCAGGACGTCGCCTTTATTTTGGGTGGTTGTCCTGTCCTGTAGATCAAGATTCAGCATGCACGGCAAGTTGCATAAAACTTATGACTGGACCATGAGTTATCGGCAGCTCACTGCAAAACTTAAGCCTTTTCCTCCGCTCTGTATCTGTTCGCCCTAAGGGTCCCTGGTTTTTCGGGGCTTCCTGGCCGTTGGGTTGTTCAGGACACCTCGAGTTCTTGCTTTTCAGCCAACGCTGAGAAAGTGCCCTGGCGTCGTAACTGGTAAAAGAACTTGACCAATTCAGTTCGGGTGGGGAGGTCGATGTCGCGTTTGATGTCCTTGCCGTCACACAGGTAAGACAGCTGGAGATCGTTGCGAATAACACCTGACATTACTGAGCCCAGCGATGATGCTTCGTCCACCTTGGTAACGATGGCGCCAGTCAGCGGTATCCGTTCGAAGGTTTCAAAGACCTCATTAGTCATCGGCTCGGCAGAAGTGGCCGACAGCGCAAGGTAAGTATCGATATGAGTGCCGTTGCTCAAGAGGGTACGGATTTGATCTGCCAGTTGCAGATCCCTGTGGCTCATGCCTGCGGTATCAATCAGTATCAGGCCATAGCTACCGTGTGAAGCGAGTTCGTTGATCTTTGTCGCCAGTTCCTCCGGCTTTTTGACGACCTCGATGGGCAGGTTGTGGTCGGCTGCGAAACTCGTTAGAAGTTGGGCGCTCCCAATATCCATGGCATCAGTCGTGATCATTGCGACTTTGCCTTCACCGTGACGCTCGATGTAGCGACTCGCGAGCTTTGCAACTGTTGTCGTTTTGCCGACCCCGGTAGAACCGAGAATCGCAACAATTCCGCCTTTCGACAGGATTTCGTCGTTGCCAATCTTCAGGGTCAATGCGAATGCTTTCATGACGGTCCGCCAGTCATATTGCATGTTCTTGGCGCCAGACACTCTGGCCAGCATTTTTGTCAGGACATCCGGCGCGAAATCTGGCAACTGCGAATCCTCTGGCACTGACTCGGGCTGGACGAAATCGAGACTGGGTTGCTGCGCCTGCACCTTTTCCAGGAGTTCCGTCTGGTCGCCTGTTTCGGTCAAGGTGGTTGTCAGGTATTGCGGCTGTCTCTCCTGATCATCGTTCGGCGCTCGGTACAAAGTTCTGGCCGCTTTCAGGTTTTCCAGCTCTTCCTTCAACTCACTTTGCATGGCGTGCAAGGCCGCGCGCATATCGTTGACGCCAGAGACTTCCTTTGCCAGAAGTTGCTTCATCTCGAGAATATCTGTCGCCCATTGCTCGCTCTCGTCATCTCTAGTAGCGCGTTGTCGTTTGATTTGCACCAGTTCCTCGCGAAGCGACTTCTGCAGGTTGGCGAGTTCTGCGTGGACACCTCGCGTCAGTGGGTCGAGGCTGGCTGCGTTGGCTTCTCTCTCTTCACGATGCTGCCTGAGTGCACTAAGTTCACTCCGCAGCTCGTTCTGCAGTTCCGCCATCTCGGCCTGCATTGCTGCGGCTTGCGGCGCCGCCTCTGCATCAGCCTGGGCGCGTTGTGACTGGTATTCTGTCAATCTCAGCGTCTCGTTTTCGAGCGCCGTTTTGAGTTCAGTGAGGTCCTCGCACAGGTCCCTGATCTTGGGGTCAGTTTCTGCATCCAGCTGACGTCTTGTGTTGCTGTATTCAGACATAGTGATCATTTGCTGTTTCAGCTCGGTCTGAATCGTCTCGAGGTCATTGTGCAACTGTTCGGTCGCTGGCTGTATCGATTTCTGGTAGTTTTCCTGGGCTTCGCGAAAGCGGTGCAGATCTTTCAGCTCGGTGGCTAGTGTTTTCTGAAGCTCACCCAGCTCCTTCTGCAGCACACGGGTCGCTGGGTCCGAAGTCGCATGAAAGTTTTGGCGCTCTTGCCGGTAGTCCTGCAAACTGCTGAGCTCGGCCTGCAGCATTTCATGAGATGCGATCAGTTCCTGCTGCAACTTCCTGCTGGCGGGATCGTTCTGTGCATCAATTTCTGCACGCTGTAGTCTGTACTCGCACAGCTGTGACAGCTCTGTCGACAGTGCTGTCTGCAACTCCGCAAGATCCATCCAGCGTTTGCTGATCTGTGGATCGAGTTCCTCGTCAATGGCCGCACGCTTTTGTTTGTAGGTTTCGAGTTGAGATAACTCCTCACTCAACGATTTTTGCAGTGATTGCAGATCCAGCTGCAATTCCCGGGTAATAGGGTCGGTTTCAGCATCCGCCTGGATCCTTTGCTGACGATACGCGCTGATCTCTGCCACTTCCTGCTCGAGGGTTTGCTGCAGGACTGCGAGTTGGGTCTGGAGTCTTACAGTATCAGGGTCCGGTTCCGCCGCTATAGCGGCCCGCTGTTGCTGATACTCCTTGAGTTTCAAGAGTTCTTTCTTGAGTGCCTTGCGCAGCATGAAAAGCTCAGCCTGAGCTTCTTCTCGCCAGACATCGGGCTGAGCGTCCAGCTCACGGCGTTTCTCCCGGTAGGCTTGCAGATGTTCAAGTTCCGCCTCGAGTGATTCTCGCAGTCGGGGGATGTTGTCATCGAAGTCAAAGTCCATGAGCTTCTGTCCTCTGGTCTCAGTTAGCGCTGGTTCATCGACCAGCCTTGGATCGGTTTCCGGTGTTGAAGCGTCGTGCAGTTCGTTCGTGGAATCCCCGCCATTCTGCCCGGTGATTTGGGGGGTGGGTGGTACCGGTGCTGATTCTTTCAGGAGATCGTTCAGCAGGTCGTGGTCGAAGTTTGTGGCGACGAGCAGTTCGAAGCCCTCGTCGCAAGCCTTTGACTCAAGTACGACGGCGTCGGGCCCGGCTTCTTCGCGAACCCGTTCGCTGGCCTGGTCCTTTTCTTTGACGATTAAACGCTTCAGCTCCACTTTCTTCATTCATTCCTGGATGTCAGCAAGGAATCAGCAATTTCCATTCCAGTTTTTGTGAAAATGGCTAGAGCATAGATGCGGCGAGCCTCCCAGCCGTTTTGCAATTACTGCTGGGAGAAAAAAGTGGGTTGTTTGGGGCTGGATCGTCAATTTCTTGACGCTACCAGCTATCTGCTCGTACTTCGCGACATCCGTCTCAGAAAATGCTCGCAGCAGCACGAAGCAACACATGAGCAGCGACATTGCCAAAACTTAAGGTGCTTTTGGATTGCCAGGAATTGGGCAGGTCAGACGTAGGGCCTGAGCAGTTTAAAGACGTCTGGTGTTAGCACGACATGCCTTGGACTTTGCAGGTCGGGCAGGTAGTGGCCAAGACCCGGCAGGCGCAGGCAGCCATCAGCCTCGGGGTCGACAACAGACTGTGTTTTAAAGTCTTCTTCGGAAAGAATAAAACTCTCATCAACCAGGTGCTCAGCGAGTGCCGAGAGTCGCTGAGCCTGTCTCGTGGTGTAGCCGTCTCGTGGGATCCACGAGATAGCCATGGGCAGGGCTTCCTCATCCAGCATCTTCATGACGTAGTATCCCAGCCGGGTAATCAAGACAAACTTCCCGGTCAGAAATGACAGATTCAGTGTGTGGGAAAACGTTAAAGACAGCGGAATAAGGTGAAAAGTGATTTCTTTCATGGTGTGAGCTTGCTCGCGGCGAATCAGTCGCTCAAGCAGGTGCAGGCTGAGTCTGCATGACGAGTAGATTTCGGTGCCTTGCCCAAAGTCGGTTCGAACACACTTGACGGGATCCATGACGATCATCTGTAAATCAAGCACAGGTTCTGCCGGCAGATTGTCGTCCAGCGAGCCCTCAACCATATCAATGAGCGTGTACACTTCGAGGGTTTTCTTCGATGAATATGATGGCCTGGCGGTCGTGTGAAAGACAATCAGGTCGCCGTAGGCCGCATTGAAATTTTCGATGAATGCTCTGACGTGCTTGGTGAAGCTCTGGCCAGGCAGCGTGCGTTTCTGACGATAATAGTCGTTGCGATGCCTGAAGGCAGCGCGTAGTTCACGCTTCAGGATCGCGCGCGCATGGCTATCATCTCGGATGGGAGTTCTGTCGACGGAAGCTCCTTCAGTCACGGCTTTACTCTTAGAAACTGCGTACAGTGGCACTATAGCATCAGTATAGATGGAACGGCCCCGGGTAGTTTGCTGGTTGCACTCTTCTGTTCAGATTTTTCTGTCGATGTTCTGAACCAGCAGTGACCACCCGATCGCGCCTACAGTCGGCCAAGATGCTTGATACACTTAGAGCCAGCTTTAACTGTTGATTTTCTGCATCAGCATACTGTGACCGCTTGCATTGATTACTACTCAAGTATCATGCCAGGCAGCTAGTGGATTTTAAGTTTCTGATTTGTATAGGATTATTTTTTTAGTCAGACGGCTGCAGAGTTTCGCCTTACCTGCCCGGCGTCAATGTTTCGTAGAATTGCGGTGACTTTTGACACCAGCCGACGAAGCCGAATGGGTTTGGGCCCGGGTCAGCCTTGTGTGTCCGTTGATAAGTTTGCAGGGCGAGTATGACCACTTAACCGACAAGCATACGGTCGATAATGTTTGCCAATACCTGGAATCGAACGGGCTTAAACACCACTTCAACGTTAAGATTGTCAATGTTCTCTGGCACTTCCAGGTGCCCGGTAGATACGATGGCTGGTGTATCAAACCCCAGGTCCCGTAGTTGCCGCACCAGCTCAAGCCCTGTCATCTCAGGCATTGAATGATCTGTCAGGAGCAGGTCAATCGAATGGGCCTGGTTTCTCATTATATCTAGTGCGTCTGACCCATTACTTGAGAGGGTGACATCATAACCCCGGGCGCTGAAATACTCGGCGTAAATATTCGCAAGTTCCGTTTCATCTTCCACGACCAGTATCCGGTCACCGGGCTTTTGCGCGGGTGTGCCGGGACGTTCTGTGCTTTTCGCTTCAGGGCTGAGTTCGAGATCACTGATGGGTAGATAGACTTCAAAAGATGTGCCTTTGCCCTCGCTGCTCTTAACAGCGAGATGGCCCTGGTGGTCGGCAACGATGCGCGAGACCACAGCGAGGCCAAGGCCGCTGCCTTTGCCCACTTCTTTTGTGGTGAAGAAGGGGTCGAAAATGCGATCCACTAGGTCTTGCCGAATGCCCGGACCACTATCAGACACCATGATTCGAGCCCAGTGTCCTTGTTCATGGTTGGGCGCGACAAGAGGACAGTGATCCTCCCGCGTCAGCTTCACCCCCAGAAGTCCACCGGATTGCTCCATTGCCTGGTAAGCGTTGGTGTACAGATTGGTGACGATTTGCTGGATCTGGCCGCCATCAGCCTCTATTGCCAGGGGCTCACCAACGTCTGTGTAATTAATGTTGATGCTGGCAGGAATCGTTGCCTTGACCATTTCCAGTGCATCCACGGTCAGCCTGCACAGATCAATGATCTTTGTCTCTGGTTTTGTGGTGTTGCTGAACATGAGTATCTGCTGCACAAGTTTGGCTGCTCGCCGGGAGGCAGTCAGTATTTTTTGCAAGTTGGCTTGATTGGTGGCTTCGTTGCCGAGAGAGATCTCGGCTAGACCCTGGATCGTCGCCAGGACATTGTTGAAATCGTGAGCGATTCCGCCTGCAAGCGTCCCTACTGTCTCCAGGCGTTGTGCATTGACGAGTTGCGCTTCCAGCTGACTTTGCCGGGCACTCATTCGAATCGCGTTGATGATGGTACCGCAGGTTGTTAAGAACGGATTCAGAAAATCAGCGATGGTAGAGTCGTATCCATCGGGTCGATTCGCAATGCCTACCAAACCCAACATGGTTTCGCCGTGATAGATGGGCAGCCCAAGAAAGGCATCAAGGCTCGGGTGCCCGTCGGGGATGCCGCCTGCACGTGTATCCTCTAAAGGGTTGTTGGCGATTTCCAGCTCGCCGCTTTTGAGCGCGGCGCCAAACAGCGTCTCGAGGTTTGTGAATTCCAGGCCACTGTCAACGTTGTCGTTATATAATGCGCGAGTTTCGTCGCTTCAGGCGATATCAGTAATGGCATGAGTCTTCAGGTATGGCAGTTCATCCTTGTAGAGTACCTCGCCGATGAATCCATACTCGCTGTTTGTCAGCGTGAGCAGGTTGGCAAGCAGATCTCGAAAAGCCGCTTTTGATTCTGTATCGATAAACTTAGTTTGGGCCTCGTGGATCGCAGCCAGTAATTGAAGTTGCGGGTGCATGGAGCAAGTCGCCTCGCGCTTAAGTTAAAGCTCTAACGATTCGGATGGCGATTCGTTGTCGTGAAGTCTGAATTTCATCGAAAAGGTCTCAAGTGCGATAGTGCAGTTGACCTGTTTTTCCCCATCCGGGTTAAACCTGTCATTAAGGCGCATGAGTTTCGGTATCAGTCGTGTATTATGCCTATTTTTTGCTGTCACCATCACTCAAAAGCTGCGGACCATTGCCAACAAGCCGCTTGGAGCATTGTTGAAGCGCTAGATGCGGGTTGCGGAGGATGAGGCTGGTCCTGGCGCCAACCCAAAAGAGCACCATTGCATGAGTTCGTGTGGAAGTAGAAAAGGCGTAGCGTTATTGCTTGGCGCCTTCCTGTACGCAACTTCTGTTTTTGGCGCAGAGTCCGTTGTTCTGCAGTTGAAATGGCGACATCAGTTCCAGTTTGCTGGCTACTATGCGGCAGTAGAGAAAGGTTACTTCGCTGATGCCGACCTCGAGGTAACCTTCATGGAACTGTCGGAACGAGCTAACGCCGTGCAAAGCCTGGTGTCTGGCAAGGCCGACTATGTTGTGACGGATGCGAGTCTTCCTGCTGACCTCGCCAGTGGCCGCCGAGTGGTCGCCCTGGCTGCGACATTCCAGCACAGTCCGCTGGCTTTTCTGGTGCTGGAAAGCTCAGGCATACGCAGCTTCCGTGATCTTCGTGGCAAAAACTCAT
>Ga0181575_10000265_pt1 | contig 38375 bp, 36 predicted proteins | sample 101ome_23_FD_145599 | JGI IMG/M metagenome (GOLD analysis project Ga0181575, IMG submission 145599) | Coastal salt marsh microbial communities from the Groves Creek Marsh, Skidaway Island, Georgia - 101411CT metaG (spades assembly) | ecosystem: Environmental > Aquatic > Marine > Intertidal zone... | reverse complement strand
AACCCGGCCGTGATTTCGCGGTCTATTACCCGCACAGGACCTGGCTCGAGAGCCTTCAGCCGGAGTAGAGCCTTCAGCCGGAGTAGAGCCTTCAGCCGGAATAGAGCCTTCAGCCGGTGTGGAGCCTTCAGCCGGTGTGGAGCCTTCAGCCGGTGTGGAGCCCTCGGCCCGTATTGAGCCTCCTGCCGTTGTCGAGCCCTCAGCGGGAGCATCAGGCAGGATGCGGCACAACCTGTAACAACTGCTGGCGAGAAACTAACAGTACCAAGGACAGAAACAAACAGTGCACCAGATCATCGAACTCCAGAAATGGCTTGAAAGCCGTATCATCGGCCAGGAGAAACTCGTCAACCGACTGCTCATGGCCCTGCTCGCAGATGGCCATTTACTGGTTGAGGGTGCCCCCGGGCTGGCCAAGACCAAAGCCATCAAAACCCTCGCTGACGGCATTGAGGGCGAATTCCACCGAATCCAGTTCACGCCGGACCTGCTGCCCTCCGATGTCACTGGCACGGAGATCTATCGAGCCCAGGACCACAGCTTTGAATTCCAGAAGGGCCCGATCTTTCATAACCTGATTCTCGCTGACGAAATCAACCGAGCGCCAGCCAAGGTCCAGTCTGCATTGCTTGAGGCCATGGCTGAACGCCAGGTCAGCTACGGCAGGCAGACTTTTCCCCTGCCCGGCCTGTTCCTCGTCATGGCAACCCAGAACCCTATTGAGCAGGAGGGCACATACCCCCTGCCGGAAGCACAGCTCGACCGTTTTCTGATGCACGTCAACATTGACTATCCTGATGCGGTATCCGAGCGTCACATCCTGCAACTGGTCCGCGGAGAGTCTATGGCAGACGCCGCATCAACACCGCCGCAGCGGGTCTTACAGGAAACCATCTTCGCCGCCCGCAAAGACCTGATCACTATGCACATGGCGCCAGTTGTCGAGGAGTACATCGTCCAGCTGACAATGGCAACGCGAAACCCGGCCGCTTACGGAGAGGACCTGGCAAACTGGATTGACTATGGTGCCTCGCCGCGCGGCACCATCGCTCTCGACATCTGTGCCCGGGCGAACGCCTATCTTCAGGGCAAAGATTTCGTCTCGCCGGATGATGTCCAGGCTGTACTGCACGACGTGTTCAGACATCGCCTCATCATCAGCTTCGAGGCAGAGGCCATGGGCATTGATGCAGACAAGATTCTCGACATTTTGGTACAAAGAGTCGCTGCCGCATAAGGATCAGGGCCCGTGGCAATCCGTAACTTCCGCGCAGAGAGCAACATTGCTGAACTTCACGAGTACCGGGGAGCCTACACCGATGTCCGCGATCTCATCAGGCTTCGTTACGCCGCACGGGAAATCAATGATCTCGCCGATAACAGGACCTCGAACCCACTGGCGGGGCTGCTCTCTTCAAGTTTCCAGGGTCGCGGTATCGATTTCTCTGAAGTCCGCATTTACCAGCCTGGTGACGATGTCCGCACAATTGACTGGCGCGTCACCGCACGTACCCAGACACCTCACACAAAACTGTTCCAGGAAGAAAAGGAACGTCCCGTCCTGATACTGGTGGACCAGTCCGCTTCCATGTTTTTCGGCAGTCAGGTGACGTTCAAGTCTGTGCTGGCGGCCCGCACCGCGGCGCTGATTGCCTGGACCATGCTTGACCGCGGCGATCGTGTTGGCGGCATTATTTTTTCCGAACAAGGACACCGCGAAATTCGACCGCGGCGCAACAAGCACGCTGTGCTAAGGCTCCTGAACGAGCTTAATGAGTTCAATCACCAGCTTTCCCGCGAGGCAGCCACGCGACCGGCGACCTACAGCAACAATTACTTTACCGAGGCCTTGGCCAATGTCAGGCGCGTTACCAAGCATGGCAGCGTCATCTTCGTGATCAGCGATTTCGCCAACTTCAGTGAGGAATCGCGCATCCACTTTCAGCCACTGGCGCGGCACAATGAGCTGATTGGCATCCACATTTCTGACCCACTGGAACAGAGTCTGCCGCGTCCTGATCTCTATACCATTACCGATGGTGTCCAACGATCTCGGATCAACACAGTCAGTCGCAAACATCGCGACGCCTACACCCAGAGTTTTCAGCAACGCATCGCCACTGTTCAGGAAGAATTCATGCGGGTCAAATCTGAACTGCTGGCGCTGCGGACCGACCTGTCCATCGTCGAAGGACTGAACCGACAGAGTTCAGCGGCGGTGCAAAGCTGATGGCGGCAGCACCAGCACAACCGGGCATCATGCAGCAGCAGGCAGACCCGCTCGCCCGGCTGCGCGACATTCATCAACCAGGCATGATTGAAACCTGGCCCCCCGCTCCCGGCTGGTGGATTCTCGCCGGCCTCGCCCTGGTGGCATTGATTGCTCTCGTTACCTGGCTGTTTCTGCACTGGCGTAGAAATCGCTATCGGCGTGAGGCTCTGAAAGAACTTGCAGCACTGGAAGGCCACTGGCAGGCAAATGGCGATGACGCAGCCTACCTGCAGGCCCTGCAGAAACTCCTGAAACGAGTCGCACTCACCGCGTTTCCAAGGGAACAGGTGGCCAGTCTTACCGGCGAAGCCTGGCTGCAGTTTCTTGACAACTCGACCAACAGCCACGATTTTTCTATCGGTGAAGCAGAGGCCCTGATTGACGGCAACTACCGACCCGATATCAGCATCGACGTGCCAGCGCTGCAGATCATCGCCGCGCGCTGGATTAACGATCATCAACGGGAATTTCTGCTTAAAAATGCAGGGGCCGCAGCATGATCGAATTACTTTGGCCCTACATGGCACTGTTCCTGCCGTTGCCTGTGTTGGTTTACCTGCTGGCGCCAAAAGCTGATCAGCGTCAGCCTGCGCTGCAGGTACCTTTCTTCGGCCAGGCGAGCAACTTTGACAGTGGCATCACCGGGAGCAACCGCCGCTCGCTGCTGCGGCGCGTCCTGCTCATGCTCACCTGGCTGGCCCTTGTCCTGGCGGCAACAAGACCACAGTGGATTGGTCAGCCGGTCAATTTGCCCACGTCCGGCCGCGACCTGTTACTGGCCGTTGACATCTCGGGCTCCATGGGCACAGAGGACATGGAGCTGAAAGGGAGCATGCAGACGCGACTGGCGGTCGTCAAAGCAGTGGTAGGCGACTTCGTAGAGCGACGCCAGGGGGACCGCCTCGGACTCATTCTGTTCGGCACCCAGGCTTACCTGCAGACGCCGCTCACTTTTGACAGGAATACCGTGCGCACCTTGCTCACGGAAACACCTCTCGGTATCGCTGGTGGCAAAACGGCGATTGGCGATGCCATTGGCCTGGCCGTGAAAAGACTACAGGCAAGGCCCGCAGAGAATCGAGTCCTGGTCCTGCTGACCGACGGCGTCAACAATGTCGGAGAGGTTGACCCGGTGCAGGCCTCTAAACTGGCTGCCCAGGAAGGTATCCGCATCTACACCATAGGTTTCGGCGCAGAAGAGATGGCCGTACCCGGCTTCTTCTTCAATCGCACAGTGAATCCATCTGCAGAACTCGATACCGAAACCCTGACACAGATTGCCAGCATGACCGGCGGCATTTTCCAGCGGGCCAGATCCAGTGATGAGCTAAGTGAGATCTACCGAGCCCTGGATGAGCTTGAACCGATCGAGCAGGATGCGGAAACCTATCGTCCGGTAAGATCGCTGTACTGGTGGCCATTGGCCCTCGCCTTATGCCTCAGCTTGACAATGGCTGCACTCCACCCGGTTTTGACAACCTGGGTTTATGGCCTGCTCGCCAACCTGGCTGACAGGAAAAAACAGGGGGGCACGGCGTGACAGAACTGATGACTGGTCTATCCTGGCTGCAGGACGTTCAGGTTAATTTTCATTTCCTGCGACCCGAATGGTTCTACGCACTGATCCCCGCAGCACTGCTATTCGCCCTGCTGCGCTACCGCAACAGTCATCACAGCAACTGGGAGACTGCCATCGAACCCCACCTGCTGGAACATATTCTCGACAATCCTGACAGCCAGGTGAGTCGCAGCCCGTTTACCATCCTGTTGTTGGCCTGGCTGATCGCCACGATTGCCCTCGCCGGCCCCGTCTGGCGCAAGACCCCGCAACCCGTGCACGAACGTGAGGATGCGCTGGTGGTGATCTTCGATCTGACTCAATCCATGCTGGCGACAGACGTGAAGCCAAACCGTCTGGTCAGGGCCAAGCGCAAGCTGATAGATCTGCTCGAGATGCGCGATGAAGGTGTCACTGCGCTCGTCGTCTTCGCCGGCGACGCGCATACGGTCTCGCCACTGACGGACGATACCAACACCATTGCTGCCATGATTCCCGCGCTCGATCCCAGCATCGTGCCCGCCCCCGGCAGTCGCCTGGCCTCAGCCCTCGAGGTTGCCATTGAACTATTCGAGAATGGCGGTGTTGCCAGCGGCCGTATCCTCATTATTACGGATGAGGTTCGCGACGTCGTCGCGGCTCAACAGGTCTCGCGCCAGTATCGCAACGCCTACCCCGTCTCCGTCATGTCGGTGGGGACTGAAGAGGGTGCGCCCATTCCCGTGGCGGATGAGCGCGGCAGGGTCAGCTTTCTCAAAGATCGTCAGGGCAATCTGGTTATTCCCAAGGTGAATACGCGGAGCTTGAGAGACTTTGCAGATCTCTCCGCTGGCAGGTTTTCGCCAATGAGCCTCACCGATGAGGACCTGGAGTTCCTGCTCGCAGAGCAGCCGCTTGCGCAGGAAGACCAGTTCCGGGAAATCGAGCGCGATTTCGATGTCTGGTTCGAGGAGGGCCCCTGGCTCCTCTTGCTACTCCTACCTTTGGCATCACTGGCTTTTCGTCGCGGCTGGCTTTGGCTACTGGCCTTACTCGTTATCCTGCCCGGGGAACAGGCGCAGGCATTCGGCTGGGACGACCTCTGGCAAACCCGTGATCAGCAAGCCAAGCAAGCCCTGGATGCCGGCGACCCGGCGCGCGCCGCAGAACTATTCGAGGATCCAGCCTGGCGCGCCACCGCCAGCTACCGCAGCGAAAATTTCGAAGCTGCGGCAAACCAGTTCGGAGAGATCAAATCCAGTGATGGTTACTACAACCTGGGCAATGCACTCGCCAGGCAGGGCCTGCTGAATGAGGCGATCGAGGCTTATGATGAAGCGCTGGGCCTAAATCCGGGAGACGAGGATGCCGCTTTCAATAAGAAGCTGATTGAGGATCTGCTTCAACAGCAAGAGGAGCAGCAGCAACAGCAGGATAACGAACAAGACCAGGAAAACCAGGAACAACAGGACAGCGAGCAGGACCAGGAACAGCAGCAACGGCAGGAACAGGAGCAGGAATCTCCCTCTGATGAGGAAGACCAGGAACAGCAGGAAGAGTCACAGCAGGAGCAGCAATCAGACGAGCAGCAGAACCAGGAAGCTCAGGCTCAAAAAGCCGCCGAGGAAGAGGCGGACCCGCTGGATGAAGAGGAAAAACAGGCACTGCAGCAATGGCTTCGTCGAGTCCCGGATGATCCAGGTGGGCTGCTACGCCGGAAATTTCAGCAACAGTATGACGAACGGGCAAAATCCGGAAAGGTAGCAGGTAATGACAATTCAGCAGACTGGTAGCTCTCTACTCATCCTTATTCTTTTTTTGCTCGCCCCGGCACGCGCGGATCTCGTAGCAACGGTTGACCGAACCATCATTTCTGATGCGGACCTGTTCTCGCTGACCGTTCGCGCGTCTGATGCGACGGCGGATACCGAACCTGACTTTTCAGCGCTGGAAAGAGACTTCGAAGTTATCAGCATTTCGCCGAAAAGAAACAGCCAGTTCAGAATCGTCAACGGCCAGACGTCAAGCGTCGTCTACGTCGACTACGCCATCGTCCTGGCCCCCAGACGGCTGGGCGACTTGATGATCCCTGCCATCAGGGCAGGCAGCGAGACGACCCAGGCGATTCCTGTCAGAGTGCAGCAGCAATCAATCTCCCAACGTCAGCAGATGAACCAGTATGTCTTCTTCGAAACCAGTGTCGACAAGAATGACACCTACGTTCAGGGCCAGATCCTTTACACAGTTAAGCTGTTCTACACCGAGGCGATCGGTGGGGACTTCCCACAGCCGCCGATTTTGCCGGAAACAGTAGTTGAGGTAATCGAGAATGAGCGCCGCTACGAATCCGTTGTCAGCGGCAAGCGCTACTATGTGCTGGAAAAACGCTACGCTGTATTTCCCCAGCGCAGCGGCGAACTCGTTATCCCCCGTGAGCGCTTTCGCGGCACCCGGGGCCGGGGTGGCTTCTTCTCGCAGAAACAGCAGGTAAGTGCGACCTCTGAGTCCCATACCATCAACGTCAGGCGTGTACCCGAGAATTTCTCAGGCGACAACTGGATTCCAGCCAAGGCGCTGGAGATCTCGGAGTCATGGACAGAAACCCCGCCACAGTTCCGCGTCGGCGAACCCGTCAACCGCGTTATCACACTCGCAGCAAAGGGGCTCTCCAGCAGCATTCTGCCATCGGTATCAGATATGTCGGTAGAAGGTGCCAAGGTCTATGCGGACCCGCCAGCGACGGAAAACCGGGTCGGAGCGGATGGGCTGACTGCGATCCAGCAGACGACCATCGGTATTGTCCCGACGCAGGACGGTCGTCTCGATTTACCTGAGATCCGCGTTCCCTGGTGGAATACGGAAACCGACCGAGAAGAGGTTGCACTGATCCCGGCCGCGACCTTTACGGTATTGCCTGCACTTGGCGAAGCCGTCGATGTGCCCAGCGTCACGGTACCCGTCACCGAGCTCACACGCCCGACGAATATCCAGGCAGGGTCATCACCTATCTGGCAGTGGGTCGCTGTGGTGCTCGGCATTCTCTGGCTGCTCACCGCCTGGCAATGGCTGATGCTGAGGCGCCGGGTCGCTGTGCTGGAGTCCGCCACCTCAAGCCGGTTTGCAGCAACGACCTTCGTCGACCCCGACGAGGCCAGGGAATACAAGGGCCTGAAACAGGCCTGCCAGCGAAATCGCGCCGCTGATACCCACCGTCAACTGTTCCTATGGTGCAAGGCGCGGTATCCGCACTTCGACTCCGCAGACCAGTTAAAGCTCATGGACACTGATCTCGCCATCGAAATAGATTCGCTGGAACGTTACCTTTACGGCCACGACAATGCCGGCAGCTGGCGCGGTGCGGAACTTCTCAAGTGTATTGACCGGTTGAAACAGCAGCCCGTCGAGGTCACTGACAACAGGATGCTCGCTGCACACTTGAATCCCGTTTAACCCAGATCTGGGGGCGCGCTGACTGGCTGCAAGTCGCCCGAACAAACTCAGGTCCGGCTCTGAGGATCTGCGGCAAATTACTGATGTAACTTTGCCGCGGACCTGAATAAACTTCGGTTTGACAATAAGAAAAACAATCTGGAGCAGCAATGAGCGATCAGGCTTCTGCGCAGAGTATGCGCAAGGTGGCGACCACTTCCCTCGCCGGTACCAGCATCGAGTGGTACGACTTCTTTATCTATGGCACTGCCGCCGCACTGATTTTTCCGCGGGCGTTCTTCCCTGCTGATATGCCGGAAATGGTCGCGCTGATTGCTTCGTTCTCAACGTTCGCCGTCGGCTTTATCGCCAGACCTGTGGGCGGCATTTTTTTCGGTCACTTCGGTGACAAGGTGGGTCGTAAGAAAGCGCTGGTCACTGCGCTGATGATGATGGGCGTCGCTACCACCGTGATCGGTCTGCTGCCTACCTATGCCACCATCGGCGCCGCAGCGCCGCTGGCGTTGATCCTGCTGCGCTTTATCCAGGGACTCGCAGTCGGCGGCCAGTGGGGTGGTGCAATGCTACTGGTGACAGAAAACGCCCCCGCCAACCAGCGTGGCTTTTACGGCGCCTTTGCCCAGGCCGGTGCGCCGGCCGGTATCATTCTTGCCAATCTGGCATTTCTCGCCGTCAGCGCAGCGCTGCCAGATGAAGCCTTCATGGAATGGGGCTGGCGTATTCCCTTCCTGCTCAGCGTCGTCTTGATCGGTCTCAGCATCTATGTCCAGCTGAATCTCGAGGATACCGCCGCGTTCAAAGACCTGCAGGAACATGCTCATGTGGATCAGGCACCGAAAATCCCCAACGGACGCTCGCCAATCCTTGAAGCCATTCGGCTGCACCCAAAGGAAATCATCCTTGGCGCCGGCGCCTTTCTCTCAGTCCAGGTCAGCTTTTACATTTTCGTTGCCTGGATTGTTGCCTATGGCAGCAACCCCATGGGACTTGGGTTGCCAAGGGATACCATGCTGCTGGCTGTCTTAATCGGTTCCATCGTGCAGATTCCGGTGCTGTTCCTGGCATCGGCCTACTCTGACCGAAATGGTCGCAAGGGCGTATATATTGCCGGTGCGGTGTTGCTGGGGATCTGGGCGTTTGCGATTTTCCCGCTCGTCAATACCGGCGACTTGCTCTGGATCTGTGTTGCCATCGGGATCGGTCAGATATTTCTCAGCATGATGTACGGTCCACAGGCCGCTTTCCTGGCAGAGCTGTTTTCAACCCATGTCCGGTATTCAGGCGCTTCTCTCGGTTATCAGCTGGGTGCGATAGTGGGCGGCGGCATTGCTCCGACCATTGCGACGTATCTCTGGGGTGGTTTTGGTACGGTCTGGGTATCCGCCTACATGGCTCTCGCGTCAGTACTGACCATCATCTCGGTGCTGCTGCTGACAGAAACATCGGGACGGGACCTGTCCAGCCATCATCTCGACGACTGAACAGATCACGCCTTCCATCAGGCAATGATGCACTTACCGTTATTGATTGAGATAACGTCCCGCTCTTTGATACGGGTTCGGAAGCTGACAACATCGTCATCCTTCCACATCTCGACAATATGCGTCTCGCCAGGGAAAACCGGTGACGAGAACCGCACATCAAAGCTTTTCATGCGGGTCTGGTCATAGTCCAGCATGGTTTTCAGCACTGCATGGCAGGCAATGCCATAGGAACACAGCCCATGCAGAATGGGCATATCAAACCCGGCTTTGGACGCTATGCCGGGGTCACGGTGCAGCGGGTTACGGTCACCGCACAAGGCATAGACCATGGCCTGGTCTGCCCGCTGCGGGAGCTCACAGACTGCATCAGGCTCGCGCGTCGGCAGCGTGTGTGGGACCGGCGCACCTTCTGCCGAGCCACCAAAGCCACCGTCCCCACGATAGAACAGGGTTGAACTCACCGTATAAAGTGGACTGCCGTCATCAAGTTTAACGCTGGTCTCATTCGTCAAAAGTGCGCCTTTGCCTTCACCTTTGTCATACACGCCCGTGACACGGTTGCTGATCAGAGTACTGGCAGCCGGCGGCAATGGTTGATGAATCTGCAGACGCTGTTCACCGTGCAGCATCATGACGTAATTCATCTGACTCATCAGATTTGTCCGGGTCGTCGCCTGGCGACTTGGTTTAGTCAGAACAGTTGCAGCCGTGGGTACAACTCGATTGCCAACAGTCTCACAGACATAGTCCAGTTCTTTTGTATGCAGCGGATCTTTGCCCATGCCAATAGCAACCGCATAGAGCAGCGAATCTCTATCTGAGTATGTACCGGTGACTTCTTCAGGTTCAATTGCTAGCGCTGCATCAACGTCAGCGAGTGTGATCGCCATAACTTTCTCCTAAGTCTGTGAATAATGCGTTGCGACCGATAATAGGCGATGCAATCAAACGCTGCCAGACTGGCGTCTACTTCTGTCAACTTTACATTCACTTCCAACAAAAGTGTCCGTCCCAAAAATTAAAAAGGCTCATTGACCGGGGTCAATAAGCCCTTTTTCATCCTGATTCAGCGCCAGGGTCATCCGAGGCGAGTGTCAGGTTTTCGACAATCTGGACAGCAGCCTGCTTCGCGGGCTGCCGTCACAGCATCAGAAGTTGTACTCAACCCCGATTCGGATCTCGTAGATCGATGCATCGCCGATACGCGCTTCTTCCTGTGCACCGCGAACAACGTTATTCGGGAAGTTAACTTTTTCAAGCACACCCCAATCATCGTTGATCATATTGGTCAGGTTATCAATCACGAGGAAAGCTGACGCCTGCCCGGGACCAATGTTGAACTCCTGTTCGATCTTGAAGTCCACCTTGGCCCACCAGGAACCTTCCTGGTCATTTCGACGATCACCCGGTGCCAGAACGTTGTTGTTGAAGTCGAGGTACGGGGTAAATCCGTAAGGTACGATCGTGCCGTTGTAGGCATAGCTGAAAGGAGGACCTTCATTAGCGGAGGCGTACAGTGAGATGCGGGTGATGTTGTCGCCGAACCACTGCTTCTCCCAGTTGAACGTTGCCGTCAGACGATGGGCAATATTGTAGTTGGAGGTCGACAGCACGTCTTCCTCTGGGTCGAAGAAGGCACGGTTCTGGTAATTCGAAAATGCTACTGAACTCGTCATGGGCTGCACATCTTCAGCATCGTTATAGGTATAACCGAAGGTCCAGTCAAAACCATTGTCGTAAGCCTTGGTGAGGAAGATAGACGCAGTCAGCGAGCGATTGCCTTCATCACTGTTGGTCAGGACAAAAGATGCTTCGCGCACGCTGTCGTAAATCGGGTATCCATCTGCTGTCTGACCAATACGCTCAAGGTCTCCGTGACGGACCATGGCAGTGTCTTCGCCGCGGGTCCATATCACATCACCCTGAATTCGCATCATGTTTTCGGTGTAGTAGGTGAAGCCGAGCGCCATTTTCCATTCGGAAGGCAGGTCGAATGACGGATCGAGATAGTTGATCTCAAAATTATCACCGGTACCGCCAGTTACCGCATCATAGATCTCAGCCGGAACACCCCAGCCAGGTCCATTGGGTACGCCAGGCTCAAGGCCCTTGTAAATAACGTCTGCATCGAACAGCGAACGCGAACCATTGGTATAGCCAAAGGAGCGGCCACGCTGACCAAACTGCAGGACATTATTGTTAGAGAAGTTGTTTGACAGCCAGACATTCGGGTTACCGCCGGAGTAGCGGCCAACACCACCTCGCAGGGTCAGGTCCTCTGAGATATCCCAGGTAATACCGAAGCGGGGCTGAATAAGTCCTTCACCATCGAACGACTGACCGTTAGAGAAGCCGTAATCAGCGACAAAGTCCGGATTGGTCACAGGCTCGTCATCACTGGTATACCATTCGTAACGAAGTCCGGCGACGATCGTGATGGTATCCGTCAGGTCGAACTTGTCCTGCAGGTAAACCGTGTTGATCTCGTAGCCCCAGTCGGCTGCGGCGTCGTTCGGGTTATGCGACGGTGCGTTGTTGTAGTAAATCGCCCGAGCGAACCCATTGCGGAAATTATCCATACCACGGAAGCGGATCTCTGTCTCGGTGTGCTGGATAAACAGATTGAAGATATCCAGGGCTTCACGCTCAAAACCGAAAGTCAGTTCGTGTCCATTCCAGTCGTAGTTGCCGCGGAACGAGATCGTATCGACCTCATAGTCCAGCTTGTTCGACTGACGAGAATCATCACCGCCGAGATAGACGTCAACATCCGCCAGCTCAACGCGGATCTCACCGAAGTCAGTGCCACCGACAGAGATCTGGCGGTTATCGAGCTTCAGGTGACCTAGACGAATTTCGGTTGAGAAATTGTCGCTCCAGTCTGAATAGAGTGTTGCCACATAGTTATCAAGTTCCGCACCACGCTCGTAAAGGTGGTTGGAGAATTCAAACTCGTTGAGGTCACCATCGGACTGCGTAACATTGAAGCCATCGTTGTAGTTGTAGGTGAACGCCAGTCGGTGGTAATCGTTGATATACCAGTCGAGCTTCACCATGTACTTCTCGTCTTCATTATCGACGCTGCTCGGGATCGAGCCAGGATCGTACTGGTACACCGTGCGGGCGATATCAAGAATCTCGTCCAGTTCGGCCTGGGTCACGAGGACCTCATTGACCGCCCCGGAGCCAATCGGGCCCCGCTCAAACAGATTGGCGCCATCCCACTTCTCGTAGGCAGCGAAGAAGTACAGCTTGTCTTCAATGATTGGGCCGCCGAAGTTCACACCCCAGCGGGTTTCATCGTAATCCACATATTCGATGTCATCACCTTCGAGGGTATCTCCGCGCATGCTGTCATCGCTGTAATCGAAGAAGAAACCACCGTAGAACTCGTTGCTGCCTGATTTTGTGACCGAGTTGATGTTACAAGCCGTGAAACCGCCGTACTTGGCATCGAAAGGTGAGAGCTCAACAGACACCTGCTGAATCGCATCGTAAGGAATCGGCATTCGCTCCGTCGGGTAGCCATTGGAATTCAGGCCGAACAAATCATTCATGCGCACGCCGTCTACTGTCCAGCTGTTAAAGCGGGAGTTCTTGCCACCGCACTGGATGGCATTGATGTCACCGCGGGACTCATCGACATAAACCCGCGGGTCGATTCGCAGGATATCGGTAATGTTGCGGTTGATGTTTGGTGCGCTTTCCAGTTCCTTCAGGCCGAAAGAGGCACTCGGGCCGACAGCAACCTGGGTCTTGACACGGGAACCGGTTACAACCATTTCTTCCAGTACACCGGCGGAAGCCAGCGTAAAATTAAGCGCAGTCGTCTGACCCAGCACCAGCGCAATGTTTTCAAATGTATCGCTGGAGTAACCACCTTCGGAAGCTGTCACCGTGTAGGTGCTGCCTACGGGCAGGTTACGGATAAGAAAGACGCCAGTCGCATTGGAATCAGCCGAGCGTGTGAGTGAAGTGCCTTCACTCTGGGCCGTCACTGTGGCACCCGCAACAGGATTACCACTCTGGTCCACAACGACGCCTCGGATCGATGCGCTGGTATCGATGGCGAGCGCACTGCTGCTGAATATCGTCATAACAAGGGCAAGGGCGATACCCGCCAGCCCGTTCTTTGGCAGTTTAAAGTAGCCAACTTGTTTCATAGATTTCTCCCCGAAAATCACCACTAACAGAGGATCTCTCCGCCAGTAGAAAATGAGTGAGCGGATTGTGGTTCGGTACTGTAAAGCCAGGATAAAGAGCGAGTGAGGAAGTTAAGTCGAGATCCGGCCCCCAGCCGAATCAGACATGCCTCTTGCTTTCCAGGTGAACTCCGTCGCGCGGCGCCGATTTTACGCTGACTTGAGACCACATTGAAGTGCTATCCAGGTTTATCTAAAGCAAATTTAGCGGCGGGCGTAGCGGGTCGGGTCATCGACGCCTGCCTCAGTGAATCCTGCCGCCCGCAGGACGCAACTGTCACACTCGCCACATGCCTCTCCAGCTTCGCTGAGACGATAACAGGACACCGTCATGCCATAGTCGACGCCAAGCTCGGTACCGGCCTTGATGATTTCCCCCTTTGTCAGAGAAATCAGCGGCGAGTGAATGGTCAGCTGATCGCCCTCAACACCGGCCTTGGTAGCCAGGTTCGCCATTGTTTCAAAGGCCTGGACGAACTCGGGACGACAATCAGGGTAACCTGAATAATCCACTGCATTGACGCCGATGAATATGTCGGTTGAGCCCAACACCTCAGCCCAACCGAGGGCGTATGACAGGAATACGGTGTTTCTCGCCGGCACGTAGGTAACCGGGATGCTGTCATCCACCGCCGCGGCATCAGGGACGTCAATACCGTCATCGGTGAGTGCGGAACCGCCAAATGCACCGATATCAATGTTGGCGACGCGGTGTTCCGCCGCACCGAGTTGTAACGCCAGGTGGTGCGCGAAATCGAGTTCACTGCTGTGTTTCTGGCCGTAGGCAAAACTGAGGCAGTAGCAGGCATAACCCTCTGACCTTGCCATCGCCAGTACGGTGGCAGAATCCAGCCCCCCCGACAACAGGATGACCGCTTTCTTATGTGTTCCAGGCTTCTCGCTCTTGTCAGACACCGGGCGTATCTCCCCACAACAATTTGTGCAACTGGACCTGCAGTCGCACATCAAGTTCATCTTCAAGAATCCAGGCGGCAAGCTCACTGGACTCAAGCTCGCCATGGCTGGCAGAAAAGAGGACATCCGAGACCCTGCCAGTCAGTTCGAATTCGGCCAGTTTGAAACGTGCCCACTCGTAATCTGCGCGATTGCAGATAACGAATTTCAGCTGATCTTTCGGCTGCAGCAGCTCAATGTTCTCGATGCGATTACGGGCCAATTCTCCTGACGCAGGCGTCTTCAAATCCATCACAATTGAGACTCGCTCATCGATACCCGCTATATCAAAGGCCCCGCTGGTCTCTATGGAAACCTCGTAACCGGCATCACACAGCGCTGTCAATAAAGTCAGGCATTCCGGTTGAGCGAGTGGTTCACCACCGGTCACTGTGACACAGGGCGACTTCTTACGCGCAACCTGGGTCAGCACCTCTTCGATGTCGAGCAATTCGCCGCCGGAAAAGGCATAGGTGGTATCACAATAAACGCAGCGCAGTGGACAGCCGGTTAATCGCACGAAGGCGGTGGGCCTGCCGACGGATCTTGCTTCACCCTGCAGAGAGTGAAATATTTCTGTCACTCGAAGCGTGGCCACTTCAGGCGTCGCAGTTGACGGATTCGCGCAGGTAATTTTCTGCCAGCTTGGCGGCAGATTTGCCCTTGTGCTGATCGACAACCTGCTGCAGCAGGTCTCTGGCGCGCTCACAATCGCCGAGCGCATAGTAGGTTTTCCCCAGGGCATAGGCTGCATCAGGCACTTTGTTGTGCTCCGGAAAAAACTGAATGACCTGGGCGAGCGCCTGCCGGGCCTTCTCAAAGTCCGGATTCGCTTTAACAGCATAAACCTGGCCCAACCAGTAGTAGGCATTGGGTGTGTATGCACCTTCTGGGAAACGCGCGATGAGCGCTTCGAGCTGAGTGATGGCAAGGTCGTACTGGCGATTACGAATCAGTAGCTGGGTTGTGTCGTAGAGCTCTTTTTCCGACATCTCCTGCACATCGGCATGCGGGTTCTCCTCGGTGGCTTCCTGTACCGGTTCAGACTCTGTTGGCAACGACGACGCCACTGACAGCGCCTGCTGCAGGCGACTATCGAGTTCCAGGTAACGATCTTCCTGGATGCGTTTCATCTGCTGCAGCTCGTACTGCAGAGTTTCAACCTGGCCGCGCAGTTGCATGACTTCCTGTTGCAGCAACTGTAACTGGTACTGCTGCTCAATACCGATTTCGCCTACTCGCTCCTCAATCGGGGGCTGGTATGTCACCGACGAGGCGTCACGCGACTCCACGACAATCGGTGATGCAGCGGCTGCGGTCACCGAAACCGTCAGCAGAACGAAAAATGGCGTGCTGACGATCGCTGCAGCGAGTATCAGCACACCACTTGAGCGGGTACGAATGAACGGCATTAGGATTTATCGATAGACGATCTCAACCCGGCGATTCTGCCCCCAGGCAGATTCATCGTGGCCAGCGTTCGCAGGCTTTTCCTCACCGTAGCTAATCACTTCGATCTGTGAGCGGGATGCGCCCTGCGCCACAAGATAGGCACTGACCGCGTTGGCGCGTCGCTCACCCAGCGCCAGGTTGTATTCCCGGGTACCGCGCTCGTCGGCATGACCTTCAAGTCGAACCCGCAGGTAACGATCACCGGCCAGCACCTTGGCGTGCTTGTCGAGCTCTTCATGACCAGTGCGCTTGACGATGGCCTGGTCAAAATCAAAGTAAAAAATGCCGTTCAGCATCTCTGTCATACTGCCGCTGTCATCCATCGGGATGACGATCTTGCCGTTCTCAACAACTGGACCTGTCGGCGCCATTGTCTCTTCTGCGGCAGCAGACGTATCGGGAGCTTGCTCAATCGGCGCCATATCGGGACCGGAATCCGCAGGCTCCTGACTGGCGCATCCGCCCAACAGCAAACCGGCCATGCAAAGCACCAGCAGCCCGCGTAACCTTGAAATAACCATGACTTGCTCCTTCTAACTGTGTCAGTGTGGTTCAAAAACCGGATTAAACCACAATTCCGCGAATTTATTTAGCAAAGGCAACCGTTTATCGGTTGCTTCACAACGCTTCGTCGCTGCATCGACGGCCTTTCGGCTAGTCGACCAGCGGGGTAAAAATCTTGTTCTTCACCGGCGACCAGGCCGGTTCCCTGACGTCGCCTTCTGATGATGGGAGGTTGAACTTGACGCCCCCATCAATCGACACGGCAGCAAGAATGCCCTCGCCCTGGCGCTGGGTGGCATAAATCAGCATGGCACCGTTGGGCGCGACGCTGGGTGACTCATCAAGCGAAGTCTCGGTCAACACCGTCAGCCGGCCGCGATTCAAATCAAGCAGGGCGATGTGATAAATACCATCGCGACGGTGCACCATCACCAGGCCACTGCCATCCCGCAGCAGGTTTGCTTTTGCATTGTAGTCGCCCTCAAACGTGAGCCGCTGAATCTGGAAGTCAGCCAGGCGCAGCTGGTATATCTGGGGCTGGCCACCACGATTTGAGGTAAAAATCAGAGATTCGCCATCTGCGGTCCAGGACGGTTCGGTGTCGATGCCATAGTGGCGGGTAATGCGCCGCAGTCGTCTGGTCTGCAGATCAAGAATATAAATATCCGGGTTACCATCTTTTGACAGCACCAGCGCCATTTGCTGGCCATCCGGCGAAAATGACGGGGCGCCATTGAGACCCGCGAAACTGGTCAGTATCTGCCGGTTGCCCGTACTGAGCTCATGCAGGTAGATCGCCGGGCGGCCGTCCTTCTCAAACGACACATAGCTGATCATCATGCCATCCGGTGACCAGGCTGCTGACAGGATCGGCTCATTCGACTGCAGGACAGTTTCAACCCGGTACCCGTCCGCATCCGCAATATTCAGCGAAAACAGCCGACCATCCGGCTGATCCTGCGCGGTGACATACATAATGCGGGTCGAGAACGCTCCTTCGATGCCGGTGAGTTCCTCAAACACCACATCACTGACATGGTGCGCCATATCTCGCAGGTCACCCGGGACACCGCTGATTGTCTGTCTGGCGACGACCTTCTGCCGCAACACGTCAAACAGCTCGAAGCTAAGCCTCACCTCGACACCTTCGGGTTCAAGATAACCGACGACCAGATATTCGACGTCGAGCATACGCCAGTCACGAGGTATTACGTCCTCGGATCGATGTGGCAAGCTCAACATCTGCTCGGATGGCAGTGCAGTAAATCGCCCGGACAGACCGAGGTCGGCAGAAATCACCTCATCAACCGCCAGTGGCAGCCTGCGCTTGCCCAGCCAGTCGAACGGCACGACCGCCACACGAACTGCATTGTCGACACCGCGGGTGATTTCGATGCGCAGCTCCGCCTGCACCGGTGCAGCCAGGATCCCGACAAGGATCAGCCAGAGGGTATTGTTCTTAAGTATTTTTTCCATGTTCTGGTATCTCAAACTACTATCGCGGCAGCATTTAGCAATGCTTCTCATCATCACAGCCTCAGGTCGTCAGGTCTGAACAGCACAGTGAACTCTCTGAAATCACGCTCGAAGCGTAATGTATCGGCAGGCACGACGAAACGCTCCGACTTTCTAACGGCGAGAATCGCCGACCGATCAAAGGCATCGTTACCACTGCCCTCAATGACTTTCACGTCAATGATCTCGCCAGTGGGGACGAGGTGCACCCGCAGCAGGGTTTCCATACCATTGCGTGCACTCGGCGGCCGCGACCAGTTCTGAATGATTTCGCGTTGGATCTGGGCAACATATGCCATGGCCTTCTCATCATCGGTCACGGCCTTCCGCATGTTCGTTTCATTGACCATGGCCAGTGCCAGGTCTTCCTCAAACTGGGATCGGACGGCTTCCTGATCGACCTCCGGTTCGGGGTCAGCGACCGCCGAACTCTCAGTCACTGAGGACTGAAACGGCGGTGGTGCCGGCTCGGTAACGGCGACCTCCTGCTGTTTCTGCAATTGCTCGACTTCCCAGCGCTCCTGATCCCTGATCAGGTTACGTTCATGCTCACGGCGCTGTTGAATCTTCTGCGCCCGGTAGTTCACCTGCCGGTTGTGTTCCCGCTGCTGCTTCGCTGTGAATGGGTTCTCAGCGACAACGCTGGCTTCAATATAGTAAGGCTCGATCTGGTTGAACTGTTGTCTGGTGTCGCCGCCCCAGTTAAACATCATCAGCACAATCACCAGCCCATGCACCAGCAATGCGAACAAAAAGGCAATGATGTATGAGGTCACAGAGTCCACGCTCGCTTCAGGTCGTTTGAGGCTTCAGTTGGCTGGATTGTCCGGCTGTGTAATCAGGCCAACGCTTGCAGCACCCGCCCCTTGCAGCGTATTCATTAGAGCAACAATGACGCCATAGGGCAGGGTTTTGTCGCCTTCTACCAGCACCTTGATATCGGGATTGGCGGCCAGGATCTTCGACGCCTTTTCACCAATCTCCTTGAGTGGCACTGGCTCTTCAGCCTCTCCAAGATTGATGTAATACGATCTATCAGCTTTGACAGACACAACCAGCATTGGTTCATCATCATCGACCTCAAGCGGACCTGAGGCCGCCTCGGGCAGGTCGACCTTGATGCCCTGGGTCATCAGTGGTGCTGTCACCATGAAGATCACGAGCAGCACCAGCATGACATCAATGTAGGGCACTACATTGATTTCGGACATCGGTTTTCTGCGGGATGCTTTTGCCATTGGTCGACTATTTTTGGTGGCTGGCTCGATAAAGGATACTGCTGAATTCATCCGTAAAGGCTTCAAACCGGTTCAGGATCACTTCAACCTGGGCGGAATACCGGTTGTAGGCAATCACAGCCGGGATCGCAGCGAAGAGGCCTATTGCTGTCGCCACCAGAGCTTCCGAGATTCCCGGCGCCACCACCGCGAGACTCGCCTGATTGACCGTCGCCAGCCCCCTGAATGAATTCATGATACCCCAGACCGTACCAAAGAGGCCGATATAGGGACTGGTGGAGCCAACGGTTGCCAGAAACGGCAAGTGGGTTTCCAGCCTCTCTTCTTCACGGCTAAGCGCCACACGCATGGCGCGCTGCACGTTCTGCATAAGACGGTCCGGGTCGATACCATCCTGCTGCCGGACCCGCGAATACTCCTTAAATCCCGAGGCAAAAATGTTCTCGAGGCCAATCAGCTCCTCTTCCCTTTCCTCCAGTTCTTTGAATATCTGCCCGAGGTCCTCGCCGGACCAGAACTCGTTTTCAAACTCAGTAGCATCACGCCGGATAGCCGACAGGGCGAAGCCGCGCTGAAATATCATAATCCATGATATGAGTGAGGCAAGGATCAACAATGCCATCACGATCTGAACGACGATACTCGCGTTCAGAATCAGGTCGAGAATGGATAGTGGTTCGCTCAACTTAGTTCCTCGCAGTTATTTCACGCTTTTGGCCCGGGTAAATGCCTCGGCTACCTGCCACGATTAATCCTTGTTGTCTGTTGCCTGACCGAAAAGATTGCGACTCGTTTCGGGTCGATCCGGTACTTTCAAACCGAAATGTTCGTAGGCCAGGCGGGTCGCCAGGCGGCCCCTCGAGGTCCGCATGATAAATCCCTGCTGAATCAGGTAAGGTTCATAAACATCTTCGATTGTCGCGCTTTCTTCACCGACGGCGGCTGCCATGCTGTCAATACCAACGGGGCCGCCCTCGAACTTTTCGATCATGGTCAACAGCAGGCGCCGATCCATTTGATCGAAACCATTCGCATCAACCTTCAACATATTGAGGGCTGAATCAGCGATTTCACGACTGACCACACCTTCTGCCTCTACCTGGGCAAAATCCCTGACGCGACGCAGCAGCCGATTGGCAATTCGAGGTGTCCCGCGCGACCTGATTGCCACTTCCCGGGCGCCGGAACGTTCACATTCAATCCCGATCATGCCGGCTGAACGTTCCACGATCGTGGTCAGGTCCTCGACGGCATAGAACTCGAGACGCTGAATAATTCCGAAGCGGTCACGAAAAGGTGAAGTTAAGAGTCCCGTGCGTGTGGTCGCACCGACCAGCGTAAAAGGCGGCAAGTCCAGTTTGATCGAACGCGCCGCCGGCCCTTCCCCGATTGTCAGGTCAACCTGATAGTCTTCCATAGCGGGGTACAGCACTTCCTCAATCGCCGGGTTAAGACGGTGAATCTCGTCAATGAAAAGTACATCGCCCTCTTCCAGGTTGGTCAGTGCGGCAACCAAGTCACCTTTTTTTTCGATGACAGGGCCTGATGTTGACTTGATGTCGACGCCCATTTCATTCGCAATGATATTAGCCAGTGTGGTCTTACCCAGGCCCGGCGGCCCAAAAATGAGCGTATGATCCAGCGCTTCCCCGCGACCACGCGCAGCCGTAATGAACAGGCGCATCTGCTCTGAGACCTCGGGCTGGCCGCAATAGTCATCGAAAGACTGGGGCCTGATGGCCCAGTCCTGGGAACGCTCGGTATCGTTGCCTGCTGCGGTTACTATTCTGTCTGACTCAATCACACTTTCACCTTTGACTTCTTCTGCGGGCGCGCGGCACAGCTGGCCGCCCTAGGCCTTCATCAAGACCTTCAGCGCCTGCTTGATCAGCGCTTCCAGATCCTGGGCCGGCTCCTCCAGCTTCGAGAGTGCCAGTGCAGCTTCCTGCGGCTTATAGCCCAGACCAATCAAGGCGGCCTCTGCATCGTCGGCGATATTAGCCGTCACCGCATCAATTTCAGGCATCTGCTCGCCTGCCAGTGTCGTGACTTTGTCGCGCATCTCGATGATAAGCCGTTCTGCTGTCTTTTTGCCGACGCCGGGTAGACCGGTCAACGTTTTGACATCACCGTCGAGAATACAGGCAGCAAAGCTTGCCGCATCAAGACCTGAGAGTATCGCGAGTGCCATCTTCGGGCCAACGCCATTCACCTTGATCAGGGTTCGGAACAGCTCACGTTCGTCCGGGGAGCTGAAGCCAAACAGCAGCTGTGCATCTTCTCGCACCACCAGGTGGGTAAACACAATCGCTTCACCCTTAATATCAGCCAACGCGGCAAAGGTATTCAGCGATATCTCTACTTCGTAACCAACCCCGCCAACATCAATCAGGAGCTGCTGCGGTGATATCTGCGCGATCTGTCCTCGCAGCCGGCCAATCATGTTTCGTCCGTGCCCGCGAGGCGACCTCGACGGAAGCGATTGCTCGTCAGGATCCGGGCGCTCTTGCCGGCAAGCCTGGCCAGGTTGTGCTGTGTATTGTTGTGGCAGATGGCAATCGCCAGGGCGTCAGCAGCATCTGACTGGGGTTTCGAAGGCAGGTTCAACAGCGTCATCACCATGTGCTGAATCTGCGCCTTGCTGGCGGCACCACTGCCAACCACTGCCTGCTTGATCTTGCGTGCCTCGTACTCGTGGACCGGCAGCCCCTGGTTGACGGCAGCGACAATCGCGACCCCTCGAGCCTGGCCAAGTTTGAGGGCAGACTCTGCGCTGCGCGCCATAAAGATACGCTCGATCGCCATTTCGTCCGGCACAAACTCATTAACAATCTGGGAGACACCCCGAAAAATCACATCCAGTCGTTCTGGCAGGGTCGCCTTGTCGGTCGTCTTGATACAGCCGCTGGTGACATATTCCTGGCGATTACCAATCGCTCGGATGATGCCATATCCGGTTACGCGGGAGCCGGGGTCTATACCGAGAATCAGCGCCATGTTGTGCCTCTGAAGTACGGGGTCAAGTCTAGCACAATGCGTGCTTTACCGTATTCTCAGGAACGCACTGCGCCAGGCGCTAATCAGCGAGAAGATCGTCCGGGAAGCCGGCGTTTGTGTAGACATTGGTGACGTCGTCAAGGTCTTCAAGCGCATCGATCAGTCGCATGACCTTTTCACCCGTATCAACGTCAAGATCACTCACCGTCTGCGGCACCATTGACACTTCCGCAGCCGCGGGCTCAAACCCGCCCTCAACCAGCGCATCTTTGACAGCAAGGAAATCTTCCGGCGCCGTCACCACTTCCACCATGCCCTCGTCATCGGCGACAACATCTTCAGCACCGCACTCAATGGCAATTTCCATGACATCGTCTTCGCTAGTACCGGGTTCAAACTGGATCTGTCCCTTCTGTTCAAACAGGTAGGCGACCGAGCCGTCGGTGCCAAGATTACCACCCGCCTTGGAAAAGGCATGGCGGACCTCAGCAACCGTGCGATTGCGGTTATCCGTCATCGTTTCAACCAGGACGGCGACACCACCTGGTCCATAACCTTCATAAGTGAGCGATGTGAGGTCAGCACCATCCTGGCCACCCGCACCACGGGCAATAGCACGTTCCATGGTGTCCTTGGGCATCTGTGCTGCCTTGGCTTTTTCGACCACCGTGCGCAGCCCCGGGTTGTCATCAATATTACCGCCACCATCCCTGGCGGCCACGGTAAGCTCGCGGATTATCTTGGTAAATATCTTGGCCCGCTTCGCATCCTGACCTGCCTTGCGATGCTTGATGTTGCTCCATTTACTGTGGCCTGCCATGAATTACTCGCCTTCTTCTACCACTGCTTTTTTGACGGTAATACCGAGTTCCTTCAGCTGATCCGCATCGATCTCACTCGGTGCAGAAGTTAGCAGACAGGTCGCCGTTTGTGTCTTCGGGAAAGCGATCACATCGCGGATTGCGGTCGCACCGGATAAGAGCATGACGAGGCGATCGAGGCCCATCGCAAGTCCGCCATGGGGTGGTGCGCCGTACTTAAGTGCATCAAGCAGAAAACCAAACTTGACTGCTGCCTCGCTGTCGGAGAGTTTCAGCGCGCGAAACACAGCTGCCTGCCAGGCTGGATCGTGGATACGAATCGATCCGCCACCTAGTTCATGGCCATTGATGACAATGTCATAGGACTGGGAGAGCGCTTCCAGCGGACTCGTCTCCATTTCCTCGATAGTGCCGCAGGGTTGCGTGAACGGATGATGGACGGCGGTCAGACTGCCGTCGTCGTTTTCTTCAAACATCGGAAAGTCGGTCACCCAGCAGGAGGCCCAGAGACGCTCATACAGGTCAAGGTCTTCGGCAAGCCTGTTACGCAGTGCGCCCAGGGCATCGTTCACAACCTTGGCCCGATCTGCGCCAAAGAAAATGACATCATTCACTTCGGCACCGCAGCGCTCAAGGATCGCATCGACAACGTTTTCCGGCAGAAACTTGAGGATTGGTGACTGCAGGCCTTCGACGCCGTTGTCGAGGCTGTTGATTCGGATGTAGGCGAGGCCGCGCGCTCCGTAGATACTGACAAACTTGGTGTAGTCATCAAGATTTTTGCGTGACAGGCGATCCCCACCTGGCAATCGCAACGCCGCGACCCGGGATTTACTGTCGTTCGCAGGACCACTGAACACCTTGAATTCTACGTCTTGCAATAAGTCAGCGACATCCGTCAATTCCAGGCCGAACCTTAAGTCCGGTCGGTCGGAGCCAAACCTGCGCATGGCTTCTGCATAAGTGAGCGTCGGAATTTCGCCGAGGTCGATATCACCGACGGATTTGAACAGATCCCTGACAAGGCCCTCGGTCAGCTCGATAACGTCCTGTTGTTCGACAAAACTCATCTCGAGATCAACCTGGGTGAACTCCGGCTGCCGGTCGGCACGCAGATCCTCATCACGGAAGCAGCGGGCGATCTGATAGTAACGATCGAATCCGGACATCATCAGTAACTGTTTGAAGATCTGCGGTGATTGCGGCAGGGCATAGAAGCTGCCCGGGTGAACGCGACTCGGGACAAGATAGTCTCTTGCGCCTTCGGGCGTCGCCTTGGTCAGTATTGGCGTTTCAATATCAACAAAGTCCCGTTCTTCCAGGTAACGGCGCACCCGATGCGAGACTTCAGAGCGCAGCCGCAACTTGTCCTGCATCTCCGGACGTCGAAGATCAATCGCTCGATTGCGCAGGCGCACGTCTTCGCCAGCGCTGGAGTATTCGTCGAGCTGGAACGGCGGCGTTTCAGAGCGATTCAGGATGGTCAGTTCCTTGCCCAGCACTTCGATCATGCCGGTCGCCATCTTCGGATTAATCGCTTCATCGTCTCGCGCCCGGACTCGGCCTTCAACGCGGATGACGAACTCATTGCGCACCTGGTCAGCCAGCGCGAACGCTTCTACCGTGTCGGGGTCATAAACAACCTGGACAATGCCCGTGTAATCACGGACATCGAGAAAAATAACACCGCCATGGTCACGACGACGATGAACCCAGCCACAGAGGGAAACCGTTTCACCGATATGTGAATCCCTCAGCTGGCCACAAAGGTGGCTACGCATTGTTTCTTCCTAAATTTTAGGTGCAGCTATAAGTCAGGAGAAATCTAACTTGATGCCGCGGATTTTGAATCACTGGACGAACTGCTGGATGTGCCAGAAGAGTTACTGGAGCCGGAACTGGAAGAATCACTGCCTGAGACATTTTTCTTTTTACCCGTCTTGAAGTCAGTTTCGTACCAGCCGCTGCCTTTTAAACGAAAAGCCGCCGCAGAGACCAGCTTGTTGAGCTTGGGCTCATTGCAGGCGGGGCAATCCTTCAGTGGATCGTCCGAAATTTTCTGAAGCTTCTCAAATTTGTGCTCGCAAGCACCACATTGATATTCATAAATAGGCATCTTGGTCCTCGTCCATTTGTAGCCTGGTTCACCCACCAGGCTCGACACACCATTTCAGCGGCTGCGCATTATATCGGCAAAATGCCAGCAACGCGACTCTCCAACTTCTTTTGAATAGGGGTCATGTGTCGATTTTTAAAGGGTTTTTCTTGAACGGCCTGATTCAATCGGATATAAAACACCCCGGCAGAAGCAGGCCCAGCAGCTAACTTGATGGCACTCGCCAGCACAGGCAGTTTCAACCAGACACAGCAGCAAGACCTTCTTCTTTTTTTTTGAACTTCAGATTTATAAAAAGGATTACTGAATGGCCGCCAAAAAGGCAAAAGCACCTGCTCCTCGCAAGAAACCCGCTATCAAACAAAAATACACCAAGAGCGCCATCCTGGCCGAGATCGCCGAGAACACTGATCTATCCAGAAAGGAGGTTGCAGCTGTTCTTGATGAGCTCGCTGTACTCATCGAGCGTCACGTCAAGAAAGGTAGTGCTGGTGAGTTCACACTGCCCGGTCTGCTCAAGATCAAGACTGTCAAAAAACCTGCTCGCAAGGCACGCAAGGGTGTTCCGAACCCATTTCGTCCCGGCGAGTTGATGGACGTCGCTGCCAAGCCGGCCAGCACGCGCATCAAAGTTCTGCCATTGAAAGGCCTGAAAGAATTTGTTTGATCGAAAGAGCTGACAAATCTGGAAAAGGGCCGCAATCGCGGCCTTTTTTTATGGCGTTTCGGTGTTCCCGGGTGTTCCGCAGCCGAGTGCGTCCCAGGGGGTCAGTAACTTAAATATCGATCGTTGAATGATAAGATGCAGGAACCCGACCCGCTCACAGATGGAACTATTGCACCGGTGCAGATGGGCACGGGCATCAGTCTCGAATTCGAACCGGACCGCGCCGCAATGACAATCACCAGAGTATTGCAAAACTCGACTCACCATTCTTAGATTCGGATACAGCGGAAATTATAAACAGATTAGACAGACAACTATGAGAGCTTCTAAATACACCATTGCCACCCTGAAAGAGACACCTGCAGACGCGGAAATCATTAGCCACCAGCTGATGATCAGGGCCGGACTGATTCGCAAGCTCGCATCTGGCATCTACAGCTGGATGCCGATGGGACTGCGTGTACTGCAGAAGGTTGAGAACATCATTCGTGAGGAAATGAATGCTTCCGGCGCCCTTGAAGTCATGCTGCCCGTCATTCAACCGGCTGAACTCTGGCACGAATCCGGACGCTGGAGCCAGTACGACGAAGGCCTGCTGCTGCAGATCAAGGATCGACACGAGCGCGATTTCTGTTTCGGGCCAACCCACGAGGAGGTCATCACCGATCTCGCCCGTGGCGAGCTTCGGAGCCACAAACAGCTGCCTGTCAATTACTACCAGATACAGACCAAGTTTCGCGATGAAACCCGGCCCCGCTTCGGCGTACTGCGTGCCCGGGAGTTTCTCATGAAGGATGCCTACTCCTTCCACCTTGACCAGACTTCCCTGGAAGAGACCTACCGCGACATGCATGACGCCTACACACGCATCCTGAGCCGCATGGACCTCGATTTCCGTGCGGTCCTGGCGGACACAGGCAGCATCGGCGGCAGTGCCTCGATGGAGTTCCATGTGCTGGCCGAGTCAGGCGAAGACAAGATCGCATTTTCAAGCGAGAGTGACTACGCCGCCAACATAGAGATGGCTGAAGCCATTGCACCCGAACCGGAAACAGATGAGGAGCTGGCAGCAGAGGAAGTCTCGACACCGGACGTTAAAACCATCAGCGATGTCACGGCATTTCTGTCGATGCCAGTCGAGAAAACGGTGAAGACCCTTATCGCGAGAGGCTCAGAGACAGCATTGGTCGCACTCGTACTACGCGGCGATCACACTCTGAATGAGCTCAAGGCTGAAAAGATGCCCGAGGTCGCAGCACCACTGCAGATGGCAACCGATGAGGACATCAAAGCAGCACTTGGCTGCAGTACGGGTTCCATAGGGCCCCAGTCACTTAACATGCCGGTACTGGTGGACCGCGCTGCGGCATCCCTGAAAAACTTCTGCGCCGGCGCCAACAAGGATGATTTCCATGTCTGCAACCTCAACTGGGGGCGCGATGCTGAGCCCAGCGCGGTCTATGACTTGCGGAACGTCGAAGAGGGCGACCCCAGCCCGGACGGTCAGGGTGTGATTCGCTTCAAGCGTGGCATCGAGGTTGGCCATATCTTCCAGCTCGGAGAAAAGTACTCCAGAGCGATGAATGCAACCGTCCTGGATGAGTCCGGCAAGGCCGTGGTCATGTCCATGGGTTGCTACGGCATGGGTGTCTCGCGCCTGGTCGGTGCCCTGATCGAACAGAATCACGATGCTCGGGGCATCATCTGGCCAGAGGCAATTGCGCCTTTCTCTGCGATCCTCATTCCGATCAATGCGCAAAAGTCAGAAGCAGTGACGACTGTGGCGGCGCAGCTGTACGAAGAACTCACGGCCAGTGGTATCGACGTGCTGCTGGACGATCGCGAAGGGGTCAGGCCCGGCGCAAAATTTGCCGACGCTGAACTCATGGGAATTCCGCATCGGATCGTCGTCGGTGACCGCGGCCTCGAGAGGGGGATGGTTGAATATCTGTATCGCCGAGACGGTGAATCCGTCGATGTACCCGTTGCCGAGGTCAGCGGCAGGGTGACGCAGCGCAGCTAGCTGCGTATGATTTCCAGCAGGCTTGATTCTGTCTGCGGGCCCACCAGCACATCCCTCAGCTCTCCAGCAGGCGTGATGATCAGCGTCGTTGGCAGCACCTCGGGTTTTTCTATGCCGAAATGCTGATAGGGATCGTGATCGATTACCGGAAAGGTCACCTTCAGCTTTTCGATCTGGCGCGCCATGGTCTCAGGATCTGGCTGGTCGTAATTGACGCCAAAAACTTCAATATCGGCGTGATTATCGCTGAGTGCTGCCAGCTCAGGGATTTCTTTGACGCAGGGCGCACACCACTCAGCCCAGTAATTAATGACGACCCAGCGGCCCTGCATGTCTTCAAAACGATAGCCATTGCCACGGGTGTCGTTAAAGTCCACCGGCTTGACGCAGGCCGTTAAAAGCATTGCCAGGGTGGTAATGACGAAAAGGCGTTTCAAGTCTGTTCTCCGCGAAAAATATGTTCCAGATCGACGTCGAGCCTTGCGCGGCTAGACTGAAAGATGTCTTTCAGGCTCTGATCCAGTTGCGACTCCCAGCCCTCCCCTGCCTGACCAAAACCTTCCGGCAGGGGCCAGGGTGAAGACTGGTAAAGGTCCCAGAGTGTAACCTCATTAAGATCCCGGGAGAGCACCAGACCTCCCTTGTCTACAGCGCGGATCAACCCGAGTGACAAGAGATGGTTTTTGTACTCATGCCATTCCTCGAGATCAATGCGGCGGCCCAGCTCCATCATTCGCTTTTCTGACACCACCTCTCCAACCCGATGTTTCTCGAAAAACTCCCGCAGAATGATCACCAGCTGGATCAATGGCGGCTCCAGGCGATCGCTCTGTTTGGAGCGGAACAGGCTGACGCTCTTAGTGAGCTCAGCGCCGAAAAGCACGATGGTCCAGCTCAGATAGAGCCAGATCAGAAACAGGGGTACGGCGGCAAAAGTGCCATAGATCACTGCGAAATCAGTGAGGGCCATCACTGTGCCAAACAACTGCTTGAAGGCTTCGAACAGCACCGCGACGATGAATCCGCCGGTCAGGCCGTGCCTGATCGGCACCATGCAGTTGGGAATCGTGATGTACATCAGAGAGAACACGAGCGTGCTCAGCAGCACCGGCACGATGTTCAGCAGTCCGGAAACGGCGGAATCGTCAGAAAACAGCGGCAGCGATACGATGTAGGTTGAGATCGCCATGCCAACGATCATCAGCGGTGGCCCAAGCGACAGGATGGCCCAGTACATCAACATGCGCTGAAAACCATGGCGTGGATCACGCACTTGCCAAATCTGATTAAAGGTCCGTTCGATCGTGTACATCATCAGAAAAGCCGTGATCGCCAGGACCACAAGACTGGGGATGCTGAGCTGTCTGGCCTGGTCGGAGAACTCCTGCAGGTACTCTTCCACCACAGCAACGTTTTCCGGCAGCAGATTCTCAAACAGAAAACGCTGCAGTTGTTCACCGGCACCCTCAAAGGCTTCGAAGGCAGCCAGCACCGAATACATGATGGTCAGCGCCGGCACAACCGCGAACAGCGTCTGATAAGTCAGCGCCGCGGCTGTACTCTGACATCCATCCTTCTGGTAATTGAAAAAAATCAGCTGCAGAAAGGAACCGGTATTTTTCAGCTGGTCAATGAGAGTCTTTGGCTTCACTTAAGTTGGTAAGATAGCGGTTTCTTAAACTGGAATGGACTATGACGGCAGTTACGCTTTACCACAACCCCCGATGCTCAAAGTCGCGCGCGACCCTTGCGCTGCTGGAGGAAAGAGAGATTGATTTCAACGTGGTCGAGTATCTGCAGCAGCCGCTGGGTGTCGATGCACTAAAAGTGCTGGCAACCAAACTTGACGTCGGCATCCGGGATTTCATGCGCAGCGGTGAAGCAGACTATCAGGAACTGAACCTGGCCGATCCGTCAATCGGTGATGACGAACTCCTGGTCGCAATGGCGGCGCATCCGATTCTGATGCAGCGCCCTATTGTTGTGAGTGGCGACCAGGCGCGAATCGGGCGGCCGCCGGAGGCGGTATTAGAGATTGTTTGATGGGGTAAATTTTAAAGTATCCCCTCTCGCCATTTGTTCTGCTGCGCAGAACAAATGGTCTAATGCACAATCTTTTCCCGCTGCTCGTACTGGGGCACCAGATCCGGTTCGAAGTCTGCCGACTCCATCATGTCATCGCTGACCCTGACCTCGTAACGGCGGGTTGCCACTTCACCGTCCAGCACGTCTGGCAGCACCTTAAGGAACTCTTCCATGTGGTTGGTATCGAAATGACCCTGCAGCGCATCCACAGACTCCCACTCCTGGAACAGCAGCAGGGTATTCGGGTCCGTCAGGCCGATGTAGAACTCATAACTGATGCAGCCGTCTTCAGCACGACTGGCCTCAGCCATCTGGCGCATCAGGTCAAGCGCTTCCTCGCGCACTTCGGCTCGGACAGGAAAGGTCCCGTGGACAATGATCATGAAAAATAAGATCTCAGTAAGATGGTTGAGTATAGCGCTTATTCAACGCTGAAGCACTTCGAAGTCGACGAAACGCCGCTATTGCTGGCCCAGCCTGCCGATACTGCCCGCTTTAAATGCTGCTGAGATTTCATCAAGGATAGCCGGGTCATCGATCGTTGCCGGCGGCTCATACGGTTTGACATCAGCGATCTTCCTGATGACCTGGCGCAGGATCTTGCCCGAGCGGGTCTTCGGCAGCCGGGTGACGACAACGATCTGCTTGAAATTGGCAAAGGCACCCACATCCTTGCGCACCATCCCGACCAGATCCTGGACCAGGGCAGCGGTCTCGATGTTGACGCCGTCCTTGATGATCACGAGGCCCGCGGGCACATGACCTTTTTCCGCGTCTTCAACTGCAACCACGGCGCACTCAGCAACCGCCGGGTGAGCGGCAACGACCTCCTCCATCTGACCAGTTGAAAGTCGGTGACCTGCCACGTTAATGATGTCATCAGTTCTGCCCATAATGAACAAATAACCGTCGTCGTCGAAATAGCCCTCGTCGCCCGTGTTGTAGCAGCCCTCATACTGGCTGAGATACGCGTCCTGGTAACGCTGGTGATCCCCCCAGACGGTGGCCAGACAGCCCGGCGGCAGCGGCAGCCGAATCACTACATCCCCCTCCTCACCGGGCCCGCGGGGCTCGCCGGCAGCATCGACAATCTGCACGTCATAACCAGGGACTGGTTTGCATACAGATCCGGCTTTCGGTTCAAACATTTCCAGTCCGAGTGGGTCGCCGGCGATAGGCCAGCCGGTCTCAGTCTGCCACCAGTGATCGATAACCGGGATTCCCATGATGTCACGCAGCCACTCATAGGTGCTCGGATCGGTTCGCTCGCCAGCGACAAACAGGGATCTCAACCCGCTCAGGTCATACTGCTGCATCAGCTTCGCCTCCGGGTCTTCTTTGCGAATCGCCCTAAAAGCGGTCGGTGCTGTAAAAAATACACTGACCCGATGTTCCGCCATGACGCGCCAGAATGTGCCGGCGTCGGGTGTTCGCACTGGCTTGCCTTCGAACAGTATTGTTGTGCAACCGTTAAAGAGCGGTGCATAAACGATGTAAGAGTGCCCGACAACCCAGCCGACGTCTGACGCCGCCCAGAATACCTCGCCGGGTTCAACATTGTAGATACTGCGCATGCTGTACTTGAGCGCCACTGCGTGACCGCCGTTATCCCGGACAACACCCTTCGGCTTACCCGTAGTGCCCGAGGTATAGAGGATGTAAAGCGGGTCAGTAGCACTGACAGGTACAGGATCAGCCGGCTCCGCCGCCACGAGTCCTGTCTGCCAGTCCATGTCTGAAGGCCTGTCCAGTTCCGCAACCGCCTGACTCCGTTGCAAAATCACGCTGTGCTCAACCTCATGAACAGCGATATCGAGCGCCTCATCAATCAGCGATTTGTAGGGGATCACCTTATCGAACTCAATGCCACAGGAAGCCGCCAGGATCACTCGCGGGGTGGCATCATCGATGCGTGTCGCCAGCTCTTTCGGAGCAAATCCACCGAACACGACAGAATGAATCGCACCGATGCGGGCACACGCGAGCATGGCGAATGCGGCCTCCGGAATCATCGGCATGTAGATAATGACCCGATCGCCCTTATCGACACCGAGCTCGCGCAGCATACCGGCCAGGCGTGCGACTTCGTCCTGCAGCGCCGCGTAGGTAAAGATTGTCTTCGCGCCTGTTGCCGGTGAGTCATAGATCAGCGCCGGCTGATCGCCTCGACCGGTCTCAACATGATAGTCCACGGCCAGGTAACAGGAGTTCAATTCGCCGTCAACAAACCAGGCATCATTGCTGTTTTTGTCCCTGGCGAGAATAGTGCCTGGCTTACGGTACCAGGCCACCGCTTCAGCCTGACGGCCCCAGAAGTCTGCCGGTTGATGCTTCGCGGCAGCAAACTCTTCTGCATAGTGACTCATAAATCTCCCCGCCTGATTAACTGATGGACGCGAAAAACATAACACCCGTCACCAGGTCGCGCCATAACGTCGATGATGGCGAATCTAAAATTGCGGACTTGCCTGATTCAGATCAGGCAGAAAGCAGGGCCGGGGCAGGTAAAGTTGAGGGTCAGCGGGCTTTCCGGCGCTTGCGTTTCAAGGCTTCAAGCTGCGCTTTCGTCGGTTGAGATCGCAGCAGTTTCTTGAAGATGGGTGAACGTCTGGAAATTTTCTTGTGTTCAGCGTAGAACGCCACCGCCTTTTCCCAGGCACCTTTGAGGCCGTGAAGATTAATCGAAACTGTCGTGTTAACAATCTTGTCCAATTTGGTCGACATAATGCCGATCTGGAACACGGGCGTCCGGGTACCGCTTTTTTCGGTTTTCATCCGAAACAGGATACCGCGAACCTTACCCCTGCCATTGAACAGCGCTGCCTCAGCTGCTTCCGCTCTTGCCTTCTTCTGCTTGCGAGCCAGGGCTGCATCCCTTGATTCCGCTTTCGCCTTGATACGAGACCGCTCTTCACCTCTTATCCTCTTGCCATCCTTTTTCAGCGAGAAGTACTCCTGGTAAGTCCGGCCTGCTATCTGCCGTCTGACACGGAAACCGAAGAAACGACTCGTATCCAGCAGTTCTACACTCATAGTTGGTCCCGTGATTTATCGAATAGGGCATAGCTCGCCGCCGCAGACGTAAGCCTCAGTAGACTCGTCAGGCGACAAGAGGGCGAAACCCAAGTCTACCGCATAATGATTCGGTTGAACCAGACAAACCGAGCAAAAGACAGTCAACTTACGTAGCCCTCGTTTACATCGCTTTCTTTCAGCGGTGCACTAAAATTGGCCTAAAAGTGCTTGATTTCAGGCGTTTTTCAGGCCTCGGTCACTGCCCCGGATGAAATCATCGACTCGATCTCCGCATCACTGAAACCTGCATCCTGCAGCACCACACGTGAGTCCTGGCCAGGCAACCGGGAACCGGTCGGAGTCGCTGGTTCCGAGCGAGAGAACCGGGGCGCCGGCGCTGGTTGCACGATGCCATCAATCTCAAGAAACGAATTACGTGCGATATTGTGCGGGTGCTCGTGGACTTCATCCAGCGCCAGCACCGGGGCGAAACAGACATCGGTGCCTTCCATCAACTCACGCCATTCATCCCGGGTCTTGGTCTTGAAGACCTGCGTCAGTTCTGCCTTAAACTCGTCCCATCTGCCGCCGTCCATCTGTGCCGAAAAGCGCTCCGCATCAAGACCGGCTTTTTCAACCAGCAGGGCATAGAACTGAGGCTCGATAGAGCCCAGTGAAATGTACTTGCCGTCCTTCGTTTCATAGGTGCCATAAAAGTGAGCACCACCGTCAAGCAGGTTAGTACCACGTTCCATGCTGTAGGCACCGACGCCCATCATGGTGAAGAACATGCCCATCAGGATCGCAGCCCCATCGACCATCGCAGTATCGACCACCTGGCCCTTGCCCGACTTTTGTGCCTCCAGCATGGCGCAAACGAGTCCGTAGGCGAGCATCATGCCACCACCGCCGAAGTCACCCACCAGGTTGAGGGGAGGAACCGGCTTGCCACCCTTCTCACCAATACCGTGCAGGGCACCTACTAGCGAAATGTAATTGATGTCATGACCCGCGGCCTGTGCCATCGGGCCCTCCTGGCCCCAGCCAGTCATGCGGCCGTAAACAAGCTTCTCGTTCCGCGCCATGCAGTCGGTCGGACCGAGACCCAGTCGTTCAGTAACACCCGGTCGGAAGCCCTCAAAGATCGCATCAGCAGACTCACACAGTTTCAGGACCGCTTCTTTGCCGGCATCGCTCTTGAGGTCGACCGCAATGGACTTGCGGCCTCGGGTCAAGACGTCAACGGCACGCCGCGGCGCACTGCCAGCGCGGTCGACGCGAATCACTTCGGCCCCCATGTCTGCGAGCAACATGCCGCAGAAGGGGCCAGGGCCGATGCCGGCCAGTTCGATGATTTTCGTTCCGGAAAGGGGTCCCATGGGTCAATTCTCCTTAAAGCAAATGAGCAGTATTTAGGCATATTCCCACTTGGCAGGGCAAACAGCCATGAGCTAGAGAGGAAAACAGCCATGAGCCAGGGCATAGAACAGCCATGAGCCAGGGCATAGAACAGCCATGAGCCAGGGCATAGAACAGCCATGAGCCAGGGCATAGAACAGCCATGAGCCAAGGCATAGAACAGCCATGAGCCGGGACATTTAACAGCCATGAGCCAGGAGATAGAACAGTCCAGAGCCACGTCAAAATATTGCCTGTGAATGAATGGTAACTGCCGAAAATCAGCTATCATTCGACCCCACACCCGAGCAACAACACATCACCCATGGACCTACTGCAACATATCGAGATTGAGCCCGCGACAGACGCCCGGGCAACCGTCATCTGGCTACATGGACTCGGTGCTGACGGCCATGACTTTGAACCTATCGTCCCGGAGCTCCAGCTGCCAGCCGATGCCGGTGTTCGCTTCATCTTCCCGCATGCACCGGTGCGACCGATCACCATCAACGATGGTGCAGAGATGCGTGCCTGGTACGACTTCATCCCGCATTCAGAGACAGCGGGCACCGACGATATTGAGGAATCCGCCGCACAGGTTAAACAGTTCATCGAGCGAGAGATCGAGCGTGGCATTCCCTCGCATCAGATACTCCTGGCAGGCTTCTCCCAGGGTGGCGTGATTGCCCTGCACACCGGCACTCGATTCGACAAGCGCCTGGCCGGCATCCTGGCAATATCAACTTACTTGCATGACTTCGCCGGCACCCAGGCCGAAATGCACGATGCCAACCTGGCGATTCCGATCATGCTGGCACACGGCACCCAGGACCCGATGATCCCGATCATGCGGGCAGCAACCTCCAGGGAAAACCTGGCACGACTCGGCTACGACGTGCGCTGGTACGACTACCCCATGGGGCACCAGGTCTGCATGGAGGAGATCAACGAAATCAGCGCTTTCTTCCGGGAAGTCCTGCCGCTCTAACCAATGCCGCTAGTCAGTCTCAGTCAGCCCAGTCCCAACGCATGGCTCGATGCAGTGCTGGCAGCGTTCGATGAATTTCTAATCGACCATGCCGCGAACGAACGCAAGGCCTCAGCCATGGCCATGTCGCTGGTGGCACACTATCCAGACCGGCAGGAACTGGTCACCCGAATGATTGACCTCGCTCTTGAAGAAATGAACCACTTCCGCCAGGTCGTCAGGCTCCTGCAGGAACTCGGCCTTGTCATGGCGGCCGACGAGAAAGACCCCTATGTCAACCAACTGCGCAGCCATGTCCGCAAAGGTCGAGACGAATACTTTCTCGACCGATTATTGTCAGGTGCGGTCATCGAAGCACGTGGCGAAGAGCGCTTCCTGCTCATCGCCAAAAACCTGCAGGATGCGCGCCTGACTACGTTCTATTCGACCCTTGCACGCTCAGAGCAGGGACACCACAGGTTATTCCTGGAACTGGCCCACCTATACTTCCCAGCCAGCACAGTCGAAGCGAGACTAGCGGACTGGATCGCCATCGAGGCGAGCGTCATGCAGAGCCTGCCGATTCGAAGCAGATTGCATTAGTGCCCCATATCGACAAGTACCTGGATCACCATGCCGAACCTGAAGTTGACGAACTGTCGGGGGACTTCGGCGCCTATCGTTTTTCACTGGTCATTCCAGTCCACGCTGAGCCAGCCGTCCAGCTGGAGCGGGTCTGGGAACTTTTGCCGGAGCCCGAAACGCTGCTGGTCATCATCGTCGCCAATGCTCCGGGTGGTGACCCGGCCACAATGGCGATGGCCGAGGCCATCACCGCGCCCCGCCGCACGACCCTCGCAGGAAAGCAGGTAAAACTACTGACAGCTGCGGGATCACCTGACATTCTGCTCGTCGACCGCTACACAGAGCGCCACCGAATACCCGCAAAACAGGGCGTCGGTCTGGCCAGGAAGATCGGCTGCGACATCGCCCTCGCTCTGCATCAGGCTGGCGTTATCGACAGTCAATGGCTGCGAACTACCGATGCTGATGTCTTACTACCACCAGATTATATGAAGTCGGTTAGCAGCGACGCCGTCGCCATGCTCTATCCGTTTGAACACCGTGTCGAGCCAGGTGCCAGTGCCAGCGAAAATCTTGCCCTGCAGCTTTATGAAATTTACCTGCTGTACACCGTACTCGGTCTGCGCCGGGCAGGCTCGCCCTACGCCTACCCAACCATCGGTTCCACCATCGCCTGTCGCGCAGATGCCTACGCTGCGGTTCGCGGCTTCCCGCGCCGAGCCAGCGGCGAGGATTTCTATCTGCTGAACAAACTTCGGAAGATCGGAGCTGTCAGCATGATCAATGGCCAGCCCATCGAGATTTCAGGTCGAATATCTGAGCGTGTACCTGTGGGAACAGGCCAGGCGGTGAAAAACATTGCAGCAGGCCATAGCCCACTGACGGACTATACCTTCGAGCACCCGCAGTGTTACGAAAGACTGGGGTCACTGCTGCAATACCTGGACGAACTGGCCAGGCACCAGCCTGCTGACTTCAATCATCCCGATTCGCTGATCCAGTCCACGGCTCATGCCATCGGCCTTAGTGAGCACTACACAAGCGTTCAAAAGCGCGGGCTTCCTGCCCCAGTGATGCAGAAATCACTGCAGGACTGGTTCGACGGACTGCGAACCCGTCAATTCATCCGCCGGCTGAGTGAAGAAAAGGGGGAAAGGTTGCCGCTTGCGAAGCTCGCAGGAACAAGCCTGCTGGCCTTGAACGATGCTTCACCACCTGCCGTTCTGACACATCTGCGACAGCGCATCTTCGAGTGACCTGAGCTCGAGCCATAACAATCGCTCCAGAGGCCCGGCAGAAGCGCGAGCGGAGAGGATAAGTGGTAGAATGCCCGCGCAAAATTTGACAGTGTGAGGACGATGCACAGGGTATTCATCGACGGTCAGGCCGGCACCACAGGCCTGCAGATTCATGAGAGGTTAACGGTCCGAGAAGATATCGAACTTCTCGCGATAGATCCTGCACAACGCAAAGACCCTGCGGCGAAACAGGCCATCATCGATGCCGCCGATATCGTAATCCTGTGTCTGCCAGATGACGCAGCGATGGAAACGGTCAGTCACAATCGGAATCCGGAAGTTCGCTTTATCGATGCCAGCACCGCACACCGGGTCGATCCAGCCTGGCACTATGGTTTCCCGGAAATGACTCGTACCCAGCGCGACGCAATAGCGGGTGCAAAGCGGGTGTCAAACCCGGGTTGCTATCCCACCGGTTTCCTCGCCCTGGTCAGACCCCTGATTGATGCCGGTCTGCTCCAACCTGCCAGCCTGCTCACCATCAGTGCTGTCTCTGGCTACAGTGGCGGAGGACGCCAGATGATAGAGCGCTATGAGGCAAGATCTGCTATGCAGCCGGACCAGCTGTGGTATTCAAGGCCCTATGGCCTTTCAATGAAACACAAGCATATCCCGGAAATGACGCGTTATGCCGGACTCGAAACTGCGCCGGCCTTCATGCCGTCTGTTGGGCACTTTCACCAGGGCATGCTGGTTTCCGTGCCCCTGTTCAGAAAGCAACTGACCCGGCCGGCTGGCCCCGACGCAGTCCATGCTGCTCTGCACCAGTACTATGAGAATGAACCCTGCATCAATGTTATGCCGCTGGCCACCGACGACTATCTCGACCAGGGCTTTCTTGACCCCCAGGCAGCGAATGGCACCAACCGGATCGACCTGTTCGTCTTTGGTCACGAGAATCAGATGCTGCTGACAGCCAGACTCGACAACCTTGGCAAGGGCGCCTCGGGCGCAGCCGTTCAGAACATGAACCTGATGCTCCAGGTGCCCGAACTTGAAGGACTTAACTTATGACAGCCAATGCTGAACGACTCGCAGAACTACAGAGCGCCTACGACACCTACGTCGACGCGGAATTAAAACTTGATCTGACGCGAGGCAAACCTTCGCCCCAACAACTGGACCTGGCCAACGACCTCGACGGCATTCTGGGTGGCTTCTACCTGCTCCAGGACGGCAGCGATGTCAGGAACTACGGCGGCATCCTCGGCATACCCGAGGCCAGAACACTTGGTGCAGACCTGCTGGGTGTAACCCCGGCACAGGTTATGGTGGGCGGCAACAGCAGCCTGACACTGATGTACCAGTACATCGAACACCGACTTGCGGAATGGCGGGCAGTCTCGCCGACAGTCAAATTTCTTTGTCCCGTGCCCGGCTACGATCGACACTTCACGATCTGCGAGCACTTTGGCATTGAGATGATCAATGTCCCTATCAATCACGATGGTCCAGACATGGATGTGATTGAACAACTCGTCACCGAAGACGACAGCATCAAGGGTATTTGGTGCGTGCCGAAATACTCCAACCCCACCGGCCATACCTACCCTGCACAAACTGTTGAACGCTTCGCCGCCCTGCCTGAAAAAGCCGGAGCCGGATTCCAGGTTATGTGGGACAACGCCTATGCTGTGCATGACCTGGAAGAGGACACTGTGGTTCTTGCCAATCTGCTGTCGCTCGCCGATGAAGCCGGCACCAGTGACCAGGTCGCCATATTCGCCTCCACTTCAAAAATTACTTTCGCTGGCGCGGGTATCGCTTTTCTCGCCACATCGGCGACGCAACTTGG
>Ga0181575_10000264_pt1 | contig 38551 bp, 40 predicted proteins | sample 101ome_23_FD_145599 | JGI IMG/M metagenome (GOLD analysis project Ga0181575, IMG submission 145599) | Coastal salt marsh microbial communities from the Groves Creek Marsh, Skidaway Island, Georgia - 101411CT metaG (spades assembly) | ecosystem: Environmental > Aquatic > Marine > Intertidal zone... | reverse complement strand
AAGGAGAAGTAAGCACATATGTTTTAGGTATATTAGGTACATATATTGGTATTTCTCAAGGTACTACTATTACAATGAGTAGTACATTCGGTGGTTATCAAAGTGCAACAAGTTCATTCAGTAATGCTAAAAACTATCAGCTTGCTAATCTCAGAGCACAATCTGGTCCTCCTGATTTTCAAGAACTAGGTGGAAAAAGAAGTTTTACAACCAACCAAGGGGGTGCTACACATATTTTTCCATCGCCGGATGGAAACAAACTTTATTTTACATCTGATCTTAATACTTCAGGTGGCGGACAAATAGATTTACTCTCACCGTGGACACTAGGTGGAGCAAGCGAAAAAACAAGTTTTAAACATAACACTACCCAGTTTTCTGGTTTTAAAGGATTAAATTGGAATAGTGCAGGCACTACTTGTATAATGTTTAGGAGTCCTATTAATGGTATATCAAAAGTTACATCAACTAATTTCGATTTAAACGGTTATACCGGCCTTACTACAAGAGCATATTCTGACTTTAAATCATTCCAGAGAATAGACTATGCACAATGGGAACCAAGTCAAAATAAATTTTGGTTGTTAGGCAGAGACGATGTTGTCAACGGTTTTCAATATATCTATCAATTTAGCTATACTGGCAGCGATCCTGTCTCTGGAACAGTTACATATGATGGCAGATTTGATAGACCTGATAATGCTGGTTATGATTATCCTGACTTTTTCCAAGTTACAGAAGACTATTTGTTTGTAGGAGAATATACACAATCGGGCACAGGAATATTGAGATATGAGTTAGGAACAAGCTGGGATGTTGTTGACAATGCTCCAACCACAAGAGATTCATATTATAGTAGTGGTATATCTGGATGGTCACGCCACCTAGATTCAACCGGAACAAAAGTTATTATGGGCCACGTTCAGTATGGCCACGCTGCTGTATTGTACGAATTAACCACACCATTTGATTTTTCAAGTGAAGATCTAAGTGCATTGAATTATACAGGCGGAGGTGATTTTTGGTATCCACTACTTGGTAACACGTCAGGCGCAGTTTATCAACCTCCAAATTATTACAATTACTTGCCAGATTTAGACAGAAACGGCGGTTTACTTTATTCTGATTATAAATACGGCCAAAAAGTTGGCGCATATGCAGGTACCAGTAATAATATTGCCGCACAAGTGAATATGACTCAAGGATGGAATCTGAACACAGTAAGTAGTACACATACAAGAGATATAAGTTCATATTTGGCAAGTAGTTTCACTTTTCCTGGTCCTGTATTTGCTGATTTTATGGATAAATCAACAAGCAGACAACAAACATATATTACATATCTCAATGGATCTGGACCTGAAATCCATATGAATATCTCTGCTGCAGGAGGTATTGCCGATAATACTTTAAATGGTAGGACAAGTGCTGCAAAAAGTGGTAACACTGGAAACATTTATGCTTTAGGTGCAGCACACTCTTTAGAAACTTCTCATAACTTAGATGATGTAAATAATTCTTATTATTGGATGACTGGCACAGATGGATATTTACACCAATGGCGAGCAAGTGCTACATTGAACAACGTGTCTCCTAGTATGTATAATGTATATTCATCAGTAGAACTAAGGACTAAATTAGTTAATGCAGGATTTGATCCTTTAGGAGTTGTATTTGGAATATCATACAGTGCTAACGCAATTACTGGTATTCACGTTAGACATTTAACAAATTCATTAACTCCGAATTATGCTGAATTTATATTATATTGTCCTGGCGCTAATACATTTGGTCAATTTACCTGTAACAGTATGGATCTTGTAGGAGGTACATGGACTTTACAGAGAAGTTTAAGATTACCTAGAGAAATGAGCGTAGCAGGTTTCCAACTCGATGGTGTTGGAGAAAATATGTGGGTATTATCTTGGACAGGAATATTATATCATTTAACATTTGATGACTAATTACTTGACAAAGGTGTTATAATCAATTATAATCTATATAGAATAGGAGCAAATAATGAAAACACTTTATGAAGTGCTAAATGTTGATTTGGCACAAGAATACACCAAAGCAAGAAAACTTGCAAAACTTGCAACATTGGATTTAGATGCAGACTTACATTCTGAAGCTGAAGCAGCAGTTGCTGAAATGTCTGTACCAGCAGACGATGATAGACTGCATTGGATTCAAAAAATTGGACACGCTGCCGGTGCTGACCTTCTTACAATTGGTAAAGTACAACCAGAAAATATGTTAGCAATGGCTGCACTTGATCCTGCAGATTTTCAAGAATGTGTAAAAGTTGCTACAGGTTCTGCACGTACTTGGAATAACTTAACAGTTGCAGCAGAAAAAGAATTAAACGAAGCTGAGATTCCTAATACAGTATTGTAATGAAAATTGGTATCTGTGTTCCTGCAAGAGATCAAGTACACACTTTTTTTGCTCAAAGTTTAAGTAAATTAACTAGTAGGCTTACTAAGTTAGAAATACCATTTGATCTACACATTGTTTGTGGAAGCGTGATTGCGCAACAACGTATCGACTTAGCAAATCTTGCATTAGAAAAAGATGCAACACATCTACTATGGCTAGACAGCGATATGCAGTTTCCAGCAAATACTGCTGATGTTTTAATGACACACAATAAAAATATTGTTGCTGCACAATACAGTACACGATATGCTCCTTATAGATCAGTAGCATTTACAGATCCAGAAAACATACACACAAGATTGAACCAAAACAGCGGATTACACAAAATTTGGGCTGTAGGAATGGGTTGTATGTTAGTAAAAGCAGAAGTATTTAAAGAGTTACCAAAGCCTTGGTTTGCACACGAATATAATAAATCAGAAGATAATTACTGCGGCGAGGATATATACTTTTGTAATCAAGCAATGCATCACGGAATTGATGTTTGGTTAGATGCAGATATTAAATTAGTTCATTTAGGATTGAAAGCAAACACACTATGAAAACAGCATTTTCAAAATTCGATAAATTAAAATCAACCCCAGGTTTGTTTCCTGGACAAGACAGTTTAAAAAATCATTTTTTGCCTAAGTGGAATGTTTTTTATGTTGATGATCCTACTGACTATTCTATCTTAAAAGAAAAAGAAAATGAAATTACCACAAAATATGTTTGGCTAATAAAAAAAGGTATAGAAATATATCCAAGTTTTCCTTGGTATTATATGCCTAATCAATTAGCAACGTTTAAATTTCCTTATGTATTTGAAAAAAGTAGAGAAGTAAAAAGCTATGATTTGGTTCGTTTAGTAAGCAGAGATGCACATTGGAATAATTTTATTGAAATAGAAGAAAAATATATTGCTGGACATTACAGCCCTTATAAAGGGCAAGAAAAATTTGATATCTTTTACATTGGAGAAGATAAAACTGTACACAATAATCTAATCGAAAGAGGATTTAAAGTACAATCTGTAGACACGGTGGAACAAGCTAGAGAACAAAGTTTTACTGATATGTTTTGGATTGTTTACGATGATACTGTTGTAAGAGATACATTTAAATTTAGTTATAAACCCGATGAATGGAGTTATGATACACCACACGTTTTTGGCAACGGGGACATTGATCAATTAGATGGTGTTATGTTGCTACCAAAAAATTATGATATTTCTGAAAGGGAATTAAAACATAGATTCTTAATTGATAAAAAAGAAGTAAGGATTATGGCAAGTAATCCTAGACCATATGATTGTTTTGAAATTAATGATTATTACGATTATCAATCTGCATTACAAAAATCAACAACGCATTTATTTTGGGGATATAGCAATCAAATTATTATCAATGAAGATTTTAAATTTGATTATTATATTAGCCATCATAGCTCAGATAGAAAAAGCAATCACGCTTGGTTAAATGGAAACAAATACAATGGTGTCTTTTTGTTTAGTAAAAACTCACCTGTGACAGAAAAAGAAATTATTTTTAGAGAATTAGAACACAAGATTGATCATGAAGAAGTTGCAAGTGTACCAAAAGATTTTGAACGTTTTAATATTGATACATATGAACAATACAAAAGTGCAATAGCAAGTTGCGGCAGTGATATGTTCTGGTTAATACCAAGCGATGTTGATGTAAATGAAGAATTTGAATGGGACAAATATTTTCACGATCAAGAGTCTTTTGATATGAAAACAAATCACGTTTTCCTAAATGAAGATTCGTATGACGGCATTGCATTAATGTGTGCAAGGTCTGAAATAAGTGAAAAAGAATTTGATCATAGATTTTATGTAAACAAAAAAGAACACAATATTGTTGCTAGTACACCAAAAAAATTCCAACAATTTGTAATCAATTCATATGAAGACTACACCGAAGCATTATATAATTGTGAGTCGGAAATGTTTTGGGGTATACCAGATGATGTAGAAGTGTGTGAAGATTTTGCTTTTGATCTATATTTTGATCATCACAACACTTATGATAGAAATATCAATCACGTATTTTTAAACAATGACACATACGATGGTATTGTTTTATTCAGTAAAAATGTTTTAGTAAGTGAAAAAGAAATAGAACATAGATTTTTAATTAAGAAAAAAGAACACGAAATTGTTGCAAGTAATCCTAAGCAATATCCAATTTACACAGTGAATGATTATCAAGATTATTTACGAGCAAAAAAAGATTGTAATTTTGATATGTTCTGGATGGTAAATGATAGTTTTTTACCTGTAGATAATTTTAATTGGGATTTTTATATAAGTCATCATAATCAATATGAACGCAAAATTAATCACGTTTGGAAAAACGGAGAATTTTATGATGGTATTTCATTAACTAGTAAAAAATTAAACATTAGTCAACGTGAAATTGATTATAGATTTTTTGTTACTAAAAAAGAATATCCAGAGGTAGGCAGTCGTCCTAAACCTTATGATATTGTTTTTATTAGTAATGGAGAACCAAATGCTGATGACAACTTTAATTCACTGAGCGAAAAATTTCCTAGAGCAAAACGTGTAATGGATATTAAAGGCATTCATGCTGCTCACAAACGTGCAGCAGAACTAGCAGAAACGGAAATGTTTTGGGTAGTAGATGGAGATGCTGAAATAATTGACGGATTTGATTTTGACTTTTATGTTCCTGCATATGATATAGATGGTAAAGAAACTGTACACGTATGGAGAAGTTATAATCCTATTAATGGACTTGTATATGGTTACGGCGGTGTAAAATTATTGCCTACTGCTTTAACAAGGAACTTAGACGAATCTACTACAGATATGACAACTAGCATTAGTGATAAGTTCAAAGGCATTGATGAAATGAGCAATACTACTGCATTTAACACAGACTCGTTTAGTGCTTGGCGCAGTGGATTTAGAGAATGTGCAAAACTTGCAAGTCGTACTATTGCAAGACAAAAAGACGACGAGACAGAATTTAGATTAGATGCCTGGTGCAGTAAAGGCGATGATAAACCATTTGGTAAAGCAGCAATTGCTGGTGCTATAGCAGGTAAAAACTTTGGCGAAGAGCACAAAGATAATCCAGTAGAACTAGCAAAACTCAATGATTTTAATTGGTTGAAAGATGAGTTTAAGAAATTATATCAACAAGCTGGATAATAGTTTCTAGTTTATTTTGATTATATTTACTACGTAAAGTGTTTGATAGTCCGTTGTGCAAGGGTTTAGGCCATGAACCAAATTTTACCCATGAGTATCCATCGTGTTCGTCGTTTAGTTTTGGTAAAAATTCTTTTTCAACGACACACAAATAAGTGTGAAAATGAAAATGTTCGTCACTGCTAATAAATGTTTCTAATGGGATTGTTTTTTTAATTTCTGGTACACTGCCAATTTCTTCTTGTATTTCTCTTTTTAGACCTTCCCAGGGTGTTTCATAACCTTCGTTTGTACCACCTACAAGACCCCAAACATTTTTAGATTTACTTTTTGCTCTATGTAATAATAAAAATCTGTGCGTTTGCAAACTATAAAACAAAGCACCACTACAAATTATTTGATTCATACAAATAGTTATTTTATAAAGTTATTGTCCAAGTTCCTCTTGGATAATATCCATCTATAGCAGTTTGCCAATAATAATTGTTCCAATAATACTGTTGACCGTTTGTAACATTTGTAACATATGTTGTGGTTTCGTCAGCACTTGCATCCCAAATAATATGCCAATTACTACCATCCCATTCTACAATGTCATTTTTATCTGCTGCAAAATCACTAGCATCTGCGTTCTTCCAAGCTTCTGCTCCGTCTTCGTTTAGTGTTAGAACATATTGTACAACATCTCCTGCTACTAAAGGAACATCTAATGTAATTAAGAACTTATCGTTGTCGTTAGAACCTGTTGCAGCAACAACAGCACCGTTAACATACACATCAAAACTACTTACTGTTTCCGAACCTATTCTTGATTCAAAACTGCTGTTTTGAATAAAATAATCTATGTCGGTATATATTTTATCATCACTATAAGTTGCAGTAAACGTTCTATCTACACGAAAGCCCAATGGACCTAACAACAATATGCGTGTTCCTGATTGTTTTACACTTAATGGATTAAATTCGATTGGATTTACAATATAATTAATTGTACCATCTGTTTTTGTCGGACCAGTAATAAGAGTGTTGCTAGGTAATGTATCTTCGTCCCAGTCAATGTTTATTGTAAAATGGTCGCCTTCTGTTAATGATAATGTACCTACAATTTCTGATTGTAGTTCTGCTCTACGTATTCTAATTTGACTAATACCTGGTTGGAATTTTGCTGGCAGTTCTGCTTCTAAAACGTTTAACCACGTAATTTCGCCTACACGTAATTCTTTATTAATTGCAAGTTTACCTGTTTCTTGTTGTACAATCAAATCAAAATTTCTATAACTTGATATCACAGGATTTGATAAATCTAGTCTGCCTCCTAATCCTACAGCTTGAGTGCTGGTTACACCACTTTGATTATCAATTATTGTGCCATCTGCTAAAACAGTTGTTCCGCTTGATGCACCTTGATCGCTATCTGTTGGTGGATTAAATCCTTCTAAACTTATTGTACCTTGATCTTGATTAAAAATACTTGTAATAATATCTGTAATAATACCAAGTTTTTTAACTTTAGTAGGCGGTGAAATATAAATTGGAGCAGTAAAACCAATTGTTGCAACATCAATTTCGTCGTTGGTTCCAACAGGAATACTTCTGCTGCTAAAGTTTATATCTTCTAAATACAAAGTACTTAAACTAGTCCAATCAACATAATTATCTGTTGTTTGGAATTCTAAGTCTGGATTAAACAACATAAAAATTTGTTCTAGTATTTGTAACTTTTGATCAGTGCTAGTACTCCATAAATCAACATTTATAGCTAGTGTATATGGAGTAGGATGCAGTCTTTCAACTGTGTATCCTTTGGCTTGGCTTCTTAAGTAACTACTAGTATTTTCATCAAATTCTTTTTCACGTAAATTTATTTTACTTATATAACTGCTATCACTTAACCTAGCTCTGTCCATTTGCAAGCTAGTAATGTATATACCCATACGAGGAGCACTTGGCAATTTGTTTTCTGAGTTTTCTCTTATGATACTTCCAACTTGCCTTGTTATATCTCCATACATAACTGGCACACGTCTTAGATCACCGTCACCGTCTTGATAACTAAAATTGCTAAAAGCTCTAACAATTTGTGTTAGATATCTACGGATTTGTCCATCATAAAAAAATTGCATTAGTCAGTTGCCTTTGCTCTAAGTGCTTTACTAAGTGCTTGTCTTTCTTGCACTTCTTCACCACCAATGGTATTTACTGTTGTGTTGTTGATAAATGTGCCTTTTAGAGTATCTCTTGTATCTGTTGGTGTAATTTCTGTTCTAACATTATCTTCAATTTTTCTCCAGCTATTGCCGTCATATCTAAATAATCTGTTAGGAGATAAATCTGTTCTCAAAAAATAATCACCTTCATTTATTACAGTAGGAAATCCTGTACCTTGTCCATAAGGATAACCGTTTGGCGGAATACCGTCTCCAACTAAGTAACCTTGATAACCATTTCCATCTGGTGTAACAAAAATAGTGTCAGCACCAATTGTACCGTCAACAAGCAGATCGTTGTAGTCTGCACTAACAATTGCCATTTCGCCTTTGTCGTCAACACTCAGCGTATAAAACTGGATAGTGCTATAACCACTTTGGTTTGCATATTCTTCTGCTTGTGCAATTACAGCATCGTTTATTTGCATTTCTTTTTCGTATGTACTTAATACATCTCTTAGTTTTAGATTTGGATTATCTTCATCCTCTGCACTTGCCTCAAGTATATCTTTGTATTCTTGTGAATCAAGTATCTGTTTACATCTTACTCTATATAAATGCGGATACCAAGTTTGACTAAATCCTTCTGCTGCTCTAGTTACTTCATCAACAACATAAAATCTTTTCAACGCAACACTGTAATCGTTAGCTGCATACTCATCAATCAAGTGTGGTAATTCAAAAACATCACCAGGCATAATCTTTCTGCCAATTGTTTTTACACTGCTATTAATATGCATTGTCATAAACAATGTATCGTTTTGTAAAAACAAACCAAACTGACTTAAATCAAAGTCTTGATCTTGCACATTGTAATGTGCCCTTACGACATAAATGTCTTCGTCATATTTTCTATCGCGGTTTTCTAAAAACAAAAGATCTTGAATGTTAGTTTCGCTTGCTTCTGTATATTGCTTTTGTTCAAATGTTGTGTTGTCATCGGACGGATTTTTTGGCCCTAAGTACTTGTGAATCAAAAGATCAGTACCGCCAACAGTAAATTGTTCATAGATCATTTTGTCTAAGAAATCATAGTCATGTGATCTTTCTGGTCTATATAAACTTAGTCTTGGCATACACATATTTATCGATAAATACAATTGGAGATAACCAATGGCAGATAGTAATTTAACTACACAAAAACAACAAGTATTTGATTATGTAAACGCTTTTTTAGGCGGAGGAATGGTGGATGTAGAACTAGATCCAATCCATTATGAAACTGCTTTGACTAAAGCATTAACAAAATATAGACAACGAAGCGAAAACAGCGTAGAAGAAAGTTACGTAACTGTAAAATTCAATCAAGATCAAAATGTCTATGAATTACCTCAAGAAATTATTGAGGTTAGAAAAATTTATAGACGCAGTATCGGCAGCAGATTAGGCGGTAGTGCAGACGGTGGTAGTTTGTTTGAACCTTTTAACTTAGCTTATACAAACACTTATTTGTTAGCAGGAAGTGGTATTGGTGGTCTTGCAACTTATGATTTCTTTGCACAACAACAAGAATTAGTAGGACGTATGTTTGGTAGCTTTATAGAATTCAAATGGAATCCAACAACTAGCAAACTTACAATATTACAACGTCCAAGAGCAGAAGAAGAAGCATTGTTGTATTGTTATAACTATCGACCTGATATGCAATTACTAGATGATTATAAAGCATCACAATGGATTAAAGATTATACATTAGCAGCTTGTAAATATATGCTAGGAGAAGCACGAAGTAAATTTGCTACTATTGCTGGCCCAGGTGGCGGAACTACACTTAACGGTGATTCATTGAAAGCAGAAGCACAAGCCGAAATGGAAAAACTAGAAGAAGATCTAGCAATGGCAGTTGCCGGCGGCACAGGATATAGCTTCCTAATTGGTTGACAAACAACAACTTTTATCATAATATAAATTATGAATAAAAAGAAACTGTTGGTAATCGGTCACGGCAGACACGGTAAAGATACTGTCTGCGAAATACTTAGAGACAAGTACGGATATAGTTTTGAAAGCAGCAGTGCTTTCTGTTCAAAACTTTTCATTTATGATTTGTTAAAAAAGAAGTACAACTATGATACTGAAGAACAGTGCTATGCTGATAGACACAATCATAGGACTGAATGGTATAATGCTATAAGCGACATGAACAAACGTGATGCTGCTACATTAGGCAGAGCTATCTTTAATGAGCATGATATTTACTGCGGACTAAGGAACAAACGTGAATATTTTGCAATGCGAAACACAAATGTTTTTGATTATGCTATTTGGGTAGACCGCAGCGACTACTTACCCAAAGAGCCAGTAGAAAGTATGACACTAGAACCTTGGATGGCTGACTTTTATATAGACAATAATGGCACACTTAAAGACTTAGAGTTTTGGGTAGATGAACTGTATAAAGGCAAATTAACTGGGTAGATAACCTACCAAAACCCCTGTTTTTACGCCAGATCTGCTAAATAATACTATAATAACATTGTTTAGGAGAACAAGAAAATGGCATTAACATCACCAGGTGTAGAGGTCAGCGTTATTGACGAGAGTTTTTACACTCCGGCAGAACCAGGCACAGTACCTATTATATTTGTCGCAACAAGCGAAAATAAACTAAATGGTGCAGGAACAGGAACAGCTCCAGGTACCACAAAAGCAAATGCTGGAAAACCATACCTACTAACTTCACAGCGTGAACTTGTAGATACATTCGGTGATCCAACATTTTATGTAGATAATAATAACAATCCAATCCATGGCGGAGAACAAAACGAATATGGATTGCAGGCTGCATACTCATATTTGGGTGTTAGCAATAGAGCATATGTTGTTCGTGCAGATGTAGACTTAGGTGCTTTAACTGCAAGTTCAACTGCAACAACAGCAAATCCAGCAGACGGAACATATTGGTTAGATACTGCAAACAGTAGATATGGTATTTTTGAATGGGACGGTAGTACAGTTTCAACATCAAATACCACAGGACAAAGTTTTACAAACAAAGTTCCTACTGTAATTACTGATTCAACACAAGTTGTAGATTACAGCGGTGGCGATTACACACCAAAAGGATCAGTAGGTTCTATTGGCGATTATGCAATTGTTGCATTAACAACTGTGCCAACAATATATTACAAATCACCAGGTAACGCAGCAGCAGGTATTACAGTAGGTACTTGGGTAGTAGTAGGAAGTGCAGACTGGAAAGAAAGTTGGGCAAGTGTGACAGGTACAGAGTCACTTACCGCAACTCCGTTCACACCAGGAGACAATATCACTATTAATCAAACCGACGGTGCAACACAAATCTTTACATTTGCTTTAACAGGAAATACTCCAGCACAATTAGCAGCTGATTTTAACACAGCAGCAAGTGGCTCAGGTATTACAGCAAATGTTGTTGATTCACGCATTGTAATTTTCAATGACGGTAGTTCACACGATGGTTTCCAAATTGCAGGTACTGGAACAGTATTAACTGTTGCAGGATTGACAGCAGGCACAAACTACTATGCTCCTAAACTACAGGCCTCTGCTCATACAAGTGTACCTCTTTACAAATCAGGTGATACAAACCCAAGACCAACAGGTAGTATATGGATTAAAACAACAACTCCGAACGTAGGTGCAAACTGGAGTGTAAAAGCGTGGAACAGTGATACAGGACTTTGGGATACAACAAGTGCTCCAATTTATGATTCAAATCACGCAGCAATCTATAATATGGACCAAGCTGGCGGTGGTTTAGGTTTAACAACAGCAGATGTTTACGTACAAACAAACACTACAGAAGCAGCAACTAACCTAGCAGATTTTACAATCTTCAAGCGTAATGCAGCAGGTGCAACAACAATTACAAGTGCTGCTATTACAGCAACCACATTTACAGCAAGTGCAGGCGATTTTACAATCAGTGAAAGTGTAAAAGGCAGCGCAGCAATGAGTACACCTGTAACAGTTAGCTTTACACCAACAGGTGCAGTTGGCGATGCTGATTTATTAGCAGCAGGTATCAACGCAGCAGGTCTTGCAAATGTAACTGCAAGTGTAGCTACAGGAAACAAAGTTGTAATCACACACGCACTTGGAGGCGAAATTAGATTTGTAGATACAAATACAAAACTAGGATCAGCATTTGATGCTTGGGATTACACTGCAAATTCTGGTACAGCAAACTTTTATGATTCACCAACAGGCGGAGCAAATGAGTATATTGCTACACTTTGGAAAGAATTGACATACACAGCAAGTGCAAGCGCACCAACTGCATTAGCAGCAGACGGTGCTCTATGGTACAGCAGTGTTGTAGATGAAATTGATATTATGGTACACGATGGTAGTTCGTGGGTAGGTTATCAAACCGAGTACGCTTCATCAAGTCCAGAAGGACCTATTGTAAGTGCAACTGAGCCTAACGAACAATCAGATGGTTCACCACTTGTAACAGGCGATCTTTGGGTAAGCACAGCAGACTTAGAAAACTTCCCACAAATTTATCGTTACAATCAAACATTAGCATCTTGGACAGAATTAGATACAACTGACCAAACAACAGAAAACGGTGTTATTTTTGCAGATGCACGTTACAACACAGCAGGTGCAAACAGCGATGAAGCTGGTGACATTAGTGACTTGTTAACAAGCGGTTACTTAGATCCAGATGCTCCAGATCCAGCATTATATCCAAAAGGTATGTTGCTTTGGAACACACGTAGAAGTGGATTTAATGTAAAGAAATTTGTGCGTAACTACATTGACATTTCTGCTACAAACGCTCGTGCAAGTGACGAATCAATGGCAGGATACTATCCACACCGTTGGGTAACAGAATCAGCTAACGAAGCAGACGGCTCGGGTAGCTTTGGACGTAAAGCACAGCGTAAAGTTGTAATACAAGCGTTACAAGCATTAGTAAATGATAATCAAGATATCCGTGATGACGAATCACGTATCTTTAACTTGATTGCATCACCAGGTTATCCAGAGCTAATTGGTGAAATGATTACACTAAACTATGACAGAGGTTTGTCAGCATTTGTTATAGGTGATTCTCCAATGCGTTTGACACATGATGCAACTTCACTTAACGAATGGGCAACTAACGTAAATGCAGCAGTAGAAGATAACGATACTGGTCTAGTAAGTAGAGATGAATACTTAGGTGTATATTATCCAAGCGGATTTAGCAGTGACAATGCAGGAAACAATATTGTTGTTCCAGCATCACATATGGTATTACGCACATTTGCACTTAATGACCAAGTTGCTTATCCTTGGTTTGCTCCAGCAGGTACAAGACGCGGCGGTGTAACAAACGCAACTTCAACAGGTTATATTAACAGTGAAGGCGAATTTGTTCCGGCAGCATTAAACGAAGGTGTAAGAGATACACTGTACTCAAACAACGTTAACCCAATCACATTCCTAACAGGAGCAGGGCTTGTTGTATTTGGACAGAAAACTCGAGCAGCAAATGCTAGTGCATTAGACAGAATAAATGTTGCAAGATTAGTTGTATATTTAAGATCACAACTTAACACACTTGCAAAACCATATTTGTTTGAGCCAAATGATAAAATCACACGTGATGAAATTAAACAACAAGTTGAAAGTTTACTAGTGGAACTTGTAGGACTTAGAGCATTGTTTGACTTCTTAGTTGTGTGTGATGAAACAAACAACACTCCTGCTAGAATTGACAGAAATGAGTTGTATGTAGATATTGCTATTGAACCAGTAAAAGCAGTAGAATTTATTTACATTCCGCTACGTATCAAAAACACAGGAGAGATCGCAGGTCTTTAATATCATAAAGTAGGGGGTGATTAAAAACCCCCTACAAATGATAAATACTTGTGTATTAAGGAGAAACTATAGATGGCAATCTCAACTCTATTGAATTTAACAGTTCCATTAGCAAACGACACTACTTCAAGTAGTCAAGGTTTGCTTATGCCAAAACTTCAGTATCGCTTTAGAGTGACACTGGAAAATTTTGGTATTACTGGAAACACAACAGAATTAACAAAACAAGTAATTGATGCAACAAGACCAAACATTCAGTTTGATCCTATTCAATTAGATGTTTATAACAGTAAAATTTTTATGGCAGGTAAGCACACTTGGCAGCCTGTAACCGTAAATTTACGTGATGATATTAACGGCAATGTTCAAAAACTAGTTGGCGAACAGCTACAGAAACAGTTCGACTTCTTTGAACAAGCAAGTGCTGCAACCGGTCAAGATTATAAATTTACACAGCGTATTGAAATCTTAGATGGTGGTAACGGTGCTAATACACCACAAGTTTTAGAAACTTGGGAACTATATGGTTGTTATCTAAACCAAGTTGATTATGGTTCAATGTCATACGCAACAAATGACGCAATGACTGTAAATTTAAATGTCACATACGATAACGCTGTACAATTAAATATTGGAGTAGGTACACCTAATAACTTCCAAGATAGAAACAGTGAAACAGGAACAGGTGCTACAGGCGGCGCAGCTCTTTAATACTTAAATGAGATTGCTACCAAAAAAGGAGTCTTAATGACTCCTTTTTTAATGAGATAAATACAGTATGGCGTTGAATAGTTTTTATGATAATTTTAGTCGTTTAGATTCGTCCAAAGGCATTATGGGCGATTATGCACACGCGGCAGCACTTTATAGACGTAATAATTTTAGATTAGCACCAAAAAATAAGTTTTTATATCATATTGTTATCGAAGTAAATCCAGTTGCATTGAGTGTTTTAGGTAGAAATGTCTTTAATCAACTTAATAGAAAAGAATATAATTTATTGGCTAGTAGTGCAGACTTACCAAGTTATACTCTTAATACTGAAACGTTAAATCAGTATAATAGAAAAAAAGTTATACAAACACAAATAAATTACAATCCTATTAGTATAGAATTCCATGATGATAATGCAGGATTAACAACACTGCTTTGGGAAGCATACTACAGGTATTATTATCAAGATGGTAACTATGATACCGAAGGAACAAAACCAAGAGCATATCAAACAAAATTATATGATACAGATATTGCTAACACTTATAGACATGGATTCAATAGAAGAAGAACAACAGATGTACCTTTCTTTAATAGTATAGTCATTCATCAATTACATCCTCAAAACAAAGAAAGCACGTTTACAAGTTTTACTTTGGTTAATCCATTAATAGAAGAATGGCAACACGATAGAGTAGATCAAGCAGACGGTGCAGGCGTGATGAAAAATACAATGCGTCTTGCATATGAAAGTGTATTTTATGATAGAGCTATTACTTCACCAGAAACAGTTCAAAACTTTGGAGATGTACAGCATTACGATACAGTGCCAAGTCCTTACAATAGTGTAAGCACAAGTAGTGTTGCAAAAGACACAGCAGACAATACATTTTGGGCAGAAATATTCCAAGACTTACTTTCTAATGTTGTAGATTTGACAGGATTTAATAGCACACAAAAGCAAGAACAATTACCATTATCTACACAACCAATTAATCAAATTGTAAGACAACCGGCTACAACAACTAATTATTTTCCTAGCACATTTAATAATACATTCATTGAATCTACTCCGGTACAGTTGCGTAATCAAAATTTAAGTTTAAGCGACCAAGAGTATAAAAGACAATTACAAAATAATCCACAAAAACTTGCTGACTATGCAGCAGGACAATCAGTAAGGCTTATTAGTGTGTACAGTGGATTAAATAGACAAGAATCTAAGCAATTTTACGAATCGTTGTCGCCCACAATTAAATTACAAATCGAAGCCAGTGCGTTAAATAATTTTAACGAAATGAATCAAGGAACAAGCTCTCCTATTGGAACTAATTTTGAAAGTGATTTAAAAGATATTGGAGTAATCGGATGAGCAGTTTTGCCAACGAAGAATTAAACAAAGTACAAGATAGCGCAAAAGAAACAAAACAGTTTTTTGACAGATACTTTACTAAACAAATTAGTTTAACAAGCAATGAAGTTGATACCGTTGTTGGATTTTTTACAAAACGTAAATTTACAAAAGATGCAGCAATTGCTGTTGCTACTATAGTAATACAGCAGGCAAAAGCAGAAAATAAAAATGTGTTTGAAATCATTGATACGTTAACAGGATTAGACGAAGTTCAACTTAGCACATTGGTAAGCGCAATATTAAACAACAATAGAAGTAAAATCAGCGCACTAGGTTACAAAAATAATTACAATATAGAAACTACCGAAAACAGGAATGTGAGACTCTAATGTCACGTTTTGCCCAGGGTAAATTTACACTCAAAAACCCTGACAAATACATAGGCGGACGTACTCCAACTTATCGTAGTAGTTGGGAATTTGCTTTCATGCGTATGTGTGATAGCAATGAAAATATTTCAAAGTGGGCAAGTGAAGCAATTAAAATTCCTTATAGACATCCATTAACAGGAAAATACACAATTTATGTTCCTGATTTTTTTATTGTATATAATGATAGAACAGGTAAGCAACACGTTGAACTAATAGAAATCAAACCAGCTAATCATACATTGAAAGAAAAACTAGGAAACAGCAGAGCTAATAAAGCACACTATGTTATAAATCAAGCAAAATGGTCAGCAGCAAGAGCATATTGTAAACAAAAAGGTATGATGTTTAGAGTTGTCAACGAAGGAGATATTTTCCATCAAGGCAAACGAAAATGAAAATATATAAACAAACGTTTCCTTGGAGACATTGGATAATTGACGATTTTATAAATTCTAAAGATGTAAACATATTATCTCACTTTTGTAAAAAATGTATAAAAAACAAAAATGTAAAACAAAGTTATAATCCTGAATACCTAGAAGAACCATATAAAACCATTGTGCAAAAGACAATAGATAAAATGCCATATACTATCAACTTATTTGATTCGGAGCCAGCTAGAAATAGTGAAAAAATATATCCATTAGGACATTTAGCAATAAACACAGCAGGTTACAGTTTTCCGCCGCATTGCGATGATAAAACAAAAATTTGGACATTTGTTACATATGTAGGACCTTTAGAAAGTATTGGAACATTTGTAATGAGTAACAATCAACAACGCAATAAAATTCAAATTCCTTGGCAACCTGGCAGATGCTTGGTATTATGCGGCAATGACAACGAAACTTGGCACAGTTATGAAAGCGGCAACAACTGGCGTGCAACTATAACCGCATATATGAACACTGATAAAAACTGGGGTAAATAGTAGTATATAATGGATTTATAGTATGACTAAAAAACTTGAAGAAATGTTAAACTTACCAGACAACGAAGATCTCAAGGAAGAAGAAGATCGTAAACCTGTTGTTGAGCATGAAGATACATTTCGTGATATTGCAGAGTTTGACAAAATAGCTAGTGCATTGCCTGCTGTAAAAGGTTTAGGCAATATGGCAGATACTGAACTAAATGAAGTTGCTGACAAAGCAATGACTGCATATGATGACTTAATGGACCTAGGCATGAACGTAGAAAGTCGTTACAGTGGTAGAGTATTTGAAGTTGCAGGTACAATGTTAAAAACATCATTAGATGCCAAAGTTGCAAAACTAGATAAAAAACTTAAAATGGTTGAACTACAACTTAAAAAAGAAAAAATGGATAGAGACAGCGGACCTACAGATGGCGATATTGTAAGCGGTGAAGGCTATGTTGTTACTGATAGAAACAGTCTACTTGAGCGCCTAAAAGGTTTGGATAAAGATAAATAGTATTATAGTTTAGGATACGTCGATGAAAAATTTTGCTGATTATTTAACAGAATCAAAGAAAACATATGAATTTAAAATTGGCATCGCAGGTGATAGACCTGATGGATGCGAGGACATGATTGAAACAGGATTACAAAAGTTTGGCATCACAAAAATGTCAGCAGGTAAGAAAACTCCAATTCAAGAACGTCCATTAGATTTTCCACAGTTAGAAAATACAGAAGTTCATTATTATGAAGTTGAACTTACATACCCAACAACTGTACAAGTATTACAAGAATACTTAGGCGGTGTATGCAGTGTTCCTCAAAGTCACATCATTGTACGTAATCCAAACGAACCACAAGAACTATATCAGCAAGAAGATGCAAAAGACGAATACACAGCAAAATTGACTCAGGAAGACTTGGGAGGCGAAAGCGCACAAGCAGACGCAGGCCCAGATCGTGTAATGAACTTGTTGAAAGAATTAGAAACAGCACGTAAAGAAAGAGACAACGATTACGTTGGTGAAGCACCTGCAGGTGATAGCAAAGATATTGGCGATGCTGAAAACAGTAAGGCGGTGTTATCATGAAACGTAAAGAAGTATTAACAGAAAATCCATTAGCAATTGCATTAATGGGCGCACTAGTCGGTATGGGACTAGAAAAAGAAAAAGCAAAAAAAGCAGCAGCACAGGCTGTTAATGACGCACAAACAGGCGCTTGGAAAGATCCAGATAAACAGCAAGCAGCAGCAAGACCTGCTCCACAAGGCGCAGACTATAATCAAATTATGAAACGTGGCAGCAGAGGCGAAGGTGTTAAACAACTACAAAGAAATCTAGGTATGACAGGTTCAGAAGTTGATGGTATTTTTGGTCCTGCTACAGAAAAAGCAGTGCGTACATTCCAAAAGAATTCAGGTGCAAAAGTAGATGGTATTGTTGGTCCAGAAACTAGAGGCATGATTGAAAAATATGCAAACAATCCAGATAAAGATCCAAGCAAGGTAAATGTAGACCAAAGCCAAGCAAAGACAAGATCTGCTGGTATGGCTCAAACAAGTTCAAAATGGACAGCAGTTAACCCTCAACCTCCTGGATTTAGTTATGACCAAAATAAGGTGTTAATTCAAAAAGGCAACGACTTTGCAGTTACTTCGGTACAGCCGGAAATGAACGGTGTGGCAGGCCAAAAAAACTATTCAATTACACGATTAAAGAGAAATGATGATGGTACTTTTAGTAAAAGAATAACTGCAAATATAGAGTGGGCTTCGCCAAATGAAGTTAATATGAAACCTGTGTTACCAAAGGAGTCAGTTATGACAGACAAAAAACAATTAGACGAAGCAAGTATCAACATTAACGGTGCAGATGCAAGCGAAGTAGCAGAAATACTACGTATGATGCAACTAGCAGGTGCAGATGGTGCCAAAGTAGTTGGCCCAGATGATATTAATCCAGGTCCAAAACCTTGCCCAATTTGCGGTAAAATTCACGGTCCAAGCCAACCAATGGGCGGCTGTGGTGCAAAACCAAAAGAGCCAGAAATGGGCGACATGATTCGTATGATGGCACCAGGCGAAGCAATGGAAGAAGAAGATTATGATGGCAATTTCCAAGATGCTAGTACAGAGCCTGATGAAGAATATGCAAACGATGTAAGTGCAAGTATGCCATCGGGTAACGATCTACATAAAGAAAAAGGATCTTATCCAGCAACAGCAGGCGGCGACAATCCAATGAATACAGAAGATGAAGATTTAGAAGAACAAATTAAATCTCAACTTCGTGCAGCACTAGCAGCAAGAAAGTAATACATCCCCCCAGAACTCAATAGCGCCTTAGGGCGCTATTTTTTTGGTTAAATACTGTATGAGTAAAAGTTTAGACGGTGTATTAACAAAAAAAGCAAATCAAAAAGAAACATTTACAAATGAACAAGTTGAAGACTTGTTATCATGTATGGATCCTAATGAGGGGTACTTGCATTTTGCAAGGCATTTTGCTTACATACAGCACCCTGTGCAAGGCAAACTTATGTTTGATCCTTATGAATATCAACTTCGTTTGTTGCACAGTTATCATAGTTATAGATTTAATATTAATATGATGCCTAGACAAACAGGTAAAACTACCTGTGCTGCTATCTATCTTGCTTGGTATGCAATGTTTAATCCAGATCAAACTATTCTAATTGCAGCACACAAATACACAGGTGCGCAGGAAATTATGGCACGTATACGCTATGTTTATGAAACTTGTCCAGATCATATTAGAGCAGGTGTTACTAGTTATAACAAAGGTAGCATAGAGTTTGAGAATGGTTCAAGGATTGTAAGTCAAACAACAACAGGCAACACAGGACGTGGTATGAGTATCTCACTACTATACTGTGACGAGTTTGCATTTGTGCAACCTAACATTGCGGAAGAGTTTTGGACTTCAATATCTCCTACACTAGCAACAGGTGGTCGTGCTATTATTACAAGCACGCCTAACTCAGACGAAGATACATTTGCTACTATTTGGAAACAAGCAGAACAACGTTTTGATGAATACGGTAATGATAGTGAAGTTGGCATTAACGGCTTCCACGCATTTAGAGCAGAATGGCACGAACATCCTGATAGAGATGAAAAATGGAAAACAGACGAAATAGGACGTATTGGTGAAGAAAAGTTTAGACGTGAATACGGTTGTGAGTTTTTGGTATTTGATGAAACACTAATTAATTCAATTAAACTAGCAACAATGGAAGGGCTAGAGCCGATCATACGTATGGGACAAGTGCGTTGGTACAAAAAGCCAGATGCAAAAAAGTCGTATGTTGTAGGATTAGATCCTAGTATGGGAACAGGAGGCGATTTTTCAGCAATACAAGTGATAGAATTACCTACATACGAACAAGTAGGTGAGTGGCAACATAACTTAACAGCAATACCAGGACAAGTACGTGTGCTTGCAGATGTGTGCAGATACTTGTCAGATGAAATGAAAACTTCAAGTAACATATATTGGAGTGTAGAGAACAACGGCATAGGTGAGGCAGCCTTACTTGTGATAAATGATTTTGGAGAAGAAAACATACCAGGATTGTTTATCAGCGAACCTATACGTAAAGGACACGTTAGAAAGTTCCGCAAAGGATTTAACACAACACATAGTTCAAAAACAACTGCCTGTGCTAGACTAAAAACAATGGTAGAAAATGATAAACTAACTGTGCGTAGTAAAGCATTGATCAGTGAATTAAAAGCATACATTGCAGCAGGTAGTAGTTTCCAAGCCAAGCCAGGACATCACGATGATCTGGTAAGTAGTTTGTTATTGACACTTAGAGTTATGAGTGTAATGAAAGATTGGGATCCAACAGTGTATAATACATTCAGTCAAATTGAACACGAAGACGATTATGAAATGCCAATGCCAATCTTTGTTAGCAGCAGTTATTGATAAATAGTATACAATGAGAGATTTAAACGTAGTAGCAGAACAACTTTTTAATGAGATTAGAGGACGCTTTCCTAGCGTAACAATCGGTGACGGAGAAGGTAACACAACAAACGAACCTTCACAAGCACGTTTTTATGAATTTGATTTTAAAAGTTTAGATAATGTATTAGGAAAAGTAAGTGTATCGCTTGACGAAAAATCAGGTGTTACAATTATGTATAACAAAGATTTTACAGAAGAAGTAGGATACACTGAACAAGAAGATTGGTACAACTTTCTTAAAGGTATGAGAGTATTTGCTAAAAAACGTTTACTTAATTTTGAAGTAAGAGATATTAACAAATCAAACTTTACTCAAAGAGATTACGGCTATATGGCAGCAAATCGCGGAGAAACAGCAATGACAGAATCAGCATTACGTGGAACTGAAAACACAAGTTTCCAAAAAATTGGAAATGCTAAATTGAGAATCAAACACACAGGTCCAATTGGCGAAGGCGAAAGCAGAACTAAAAAAATTGGTTCGCTTTTTATTGAAAACGCAGAAGGCGAAAAATTCAAATATCCATTTAAACATCTTAGTGGTGCAAGAGCAATGGCTATCCACGTAAGCGAAGGTGGACACCCATTTGATGACTTTGGTAAGCATATTACAAGCCTAAGTGAAGAACTATCTAATCTCCGCAAGTTCAAAACTTATATGGGCCGTAGCAGTGTAATGGCAGAAAGTCTTGCTGAACATATGGATACAGTAAACGAGCGTATTGTAACAGTAAAGAAAACTATCCAAAATCTCCAAAAGCCATCAAATTACAAAACTGCATTTGAGAGTTTTGAACCAAGTGATGCAGTTGAAGTACCAGAAGACGTTGCAGAAAATTGGATCGATCAATTAACTGTAAAACAGTTTAACGAAGAATTAAAAGATGTATTTCCATACATTTACAAATTAGTAGGCGAATCAACAAAAGCAAGCGAATTAGCATTTGAAGACATTGTAAATGAATTAAATAGCAGTCCACGTCCAAAACTAAGACCACGTATGAGCGATGATATTTTTCCTAGCGAACAAGAAGCAATACAAGATGCAATGAAAAATGGTTATCAACAAAAAGGCAAAGATTTTGACATTGTAAGAGTACAAGGGCAAATGTTTAAGTGGCGTCAAATTGGACCAGATCAAAGCAATATTGGTAGCACAGAAATTGCACCAAATGGTCAAATCACAGGCAGCACAAGAGGCTTTAACACAGAGTCAGAAATAGATATGGCATTTGATAAAATACTAGGTCAATTTGCAGATAACTTTAGTATGCAAGTTGAAAAACTAGATACTGTAGGCGACGAAGACGACGATATTGATAATGACGGTGATTCTGATGATTCGGATGATTATTTAAAAGCTCGTCGTGCAGCAATTGCAAAAGCAATGAGCGGAAATGAAAAGTCTGACGCAGAGGCAGGCGAGCGTAAAAAACACATGAAAAAGACAGGCGGCAATCCATTTGCAAAAGAAGACATTGCAGCTGAAGATGATAAAACACCATTAGGCGAGTTTATCCTAAGTTACTTTGATAGACAAACAGGCAAGTTTCCAAAAGGCGAAACAGCAGTATTGACCAGTATAGAAAAAGACTATGGTGATCAATACGTCAAGCCAGCAAGTCAGTTTATAAAACGTCTAGGTCAAGCATTTGAACAATACCAGGCACGTAAGATGACAGACTTTACAAGAATTCAAGAGTTAGCAGGTTTAAGATAATCTGCTAACTATTTGAAAATATTGTCAAAAAAATAGTTGACAAGATAAATAACATTGTGTAGTATAATAATTGTGCTGCACACTAAAGGCACATAGAACATAGGCAAATTACAAGGAGGCATAACTATGGCATCATTAGCAGAAATTAGAGCAAAGCTCAAAGAACAAGAAGCCGGCGCTGGCGGACAACGAACAGGCGGCGGTGATAACGCAATTTACCCATTTTGGAATATGAAAGAAGGCGAGCAAGCAACGCTACGCTTTTTGCCTGACGGCGATGATTCAAACACTTTCTTTTGGAAAGAACGTTTGATGATTAAACTTCCATTTGCTGGCGTAAAAGGCGAAACAGATTCACGTCCAGTACAGGTACAAGTTCCATGTATGGAAATGTATGGTGAATCGTGTCCAATCCTAGCAGAAGTGCGTGGTTGGTTTAAAGATCCAAGTCTTGAAGACATGGGTCGTAAGTATTGGAAGAAACGTTCATATATCTTCCAAGGTTTTGTTACAGATGATCCATTGAAGGAAGATACAACACCAGATAATCCAATTAGACGTTTTATTATTGGTCCACAAATCTTCCAACTAATCAAAGCAGCACTAATGGACCCAGATATGGAAGAATTACCAACAGATTATACTGCTGGTGTAGATTTCCGTTTGTCAAAGGGTACAAAAGGTGGATATGCAGATTACGGCGCAAGTAATTGGGCACGTAGAGAGCGTCCACTAGGTGATGCAGAGATGGCAGCAATCAATACACATGGATTGTTTAATCTCAACGATTTCCTTCCTAAAAAACCAGGCGAAGTTGAAATTAAGGTTTTAACTGAAATGTTTGAAGCAAGTGTAGACGGTGAAGCATACGATGCAGATCGTTGGAGTCAATACTTCCGTCCTGCAGGTATGCAAGCACGTACAGGTGATCCAGTAACAGCACCTGCACCAACTCCTGCACCTACTCCAGCAGCAGAAACTGTAACTGACACAGGTTGGCAAGATCCTGCTCCAGCAGCAACGCCAGAACCTGCTCCTGCTCCAGAAGCAGCGGCAGCACCAGCAACAGAAGATGCAGGTGGCGCACAAGACATTCTAGCAATGATCCGTGCAAGACAAAATCAGTAATAGAAAGGGCTTCGGCCCTTTCCTTCGCTTTTTTATAGGAGGTATATATGGCTACAAAAGCATTCGATCCTAGTAAGTTTCGAAACTCATTAACTAAATCTATTAAAGGTATGAGTGCAGGCTTTAACGATCCACAAGACTGGATCAGCACAGGCAACTTTGCACTTAACTATCTTCTTAGTGGTGATTTCCGTAGAGGTATTCCACTAGGTAAAGTAAGCGTGTTTGCAGGCGAATCTGGTGCAGGCAAGTCTTACATTGTGTCTGGCAACATTGTAAAGTCGGCACAAGAACAAGGTATTTTTGTTGTACTAATTGACAGTGAAAATGCTCTTGATGAAAAATGGCTACACGCCTTAGGTGTAGAAACAACAGACGACAAAATCCTAAAACTTAATATGGCAATGATTGACGATGTTGCTAAAACTATTTCAACATTTATGGACGACTATCGTGCAATGGCAGAAGACGATCGTCCTAAGGTATTGTTTGTAGTTGATAGTTTAGGTATGCTTATGTCACCAACTGAAGTTAATCAGTTCGAAGCAGGTGATATGAAAGGCGATATGGGTCGTAAGGCCAAGGCACTAAAAGCATTGGTTACTAACTGTGTTAATATGTTTGGTTCATATAACGTAGGTATGGTTGTTACTAATCACACATACGCATCGCAAGATATGTTTGATCCAGATGATAAGATCTCAGGCGGTAGCGGTTTTATCTATGCAAGCTCAATGGTAGTTGCTATGAAAAAACTAAAACTAAAAGAAGATGCAGATGGTAACAAAACCAGCACAGTAAACGGTATTCGTGCAGCGTGTAAAGTTATGAAAACACGTTACGCAAAACCGTTTGAAGGTGTGCAAGTTAAGATTCCATATGAAACTGGTATGGATCCATATTCGGGTATGTTTGATTTGCTTGAAGCAAAAGGCTTACTTGAAAAACAAGGTAACCGCTACAAATATATGAGTAGCACAGGCGAAGAAACACTAGAATATCGCAAGAATTGGACAGGTGACAAACTCGAAATGATCATGGCCGATTTACCGGCAAAAGAAGAACAAATGGTAAATATCGCTAACGCAACCGAAGAAGTTGTGGATCATGACGAGGAGCCTGTAATAGATGGATGAAGACTTTGTCACAGATCTGTGGGATTTATTTAAAAGTTATTTAGATAAAAAACATATTGAATTGGCAGCAGAAAAGTATGTTGATATGCTTATTGATTATGGTGTAGATGATATACAACTTAAAGGTATGCTTGGCAACGAAAAACACTTGGATGCTGCTATTCAGTACTATTTAGAAATGGATCAAGACGATTACGATGAGTGGGATGATTAATGGCTTGGTACAGTCGAGTAAGCAGAGACATAACGCAGATTCCTGCGGCAATACAACACTTTGAGACAGAACTTCAAGCAGCAAGACTTGAATGCAAGTTAAAAGGTAACGTAGAAAAGCAGTCGGCTGAAATGCCTGGTATTGTTGAACACAGATTTAATCAACTTCAAGAAATTGAAGCGATACTAGAATACTTGAATATAGAGCTACGTAAATTGCGTAGCTCATTTTTTCGCAAATACTTAGAAAACTACCAACGTGCATTAAGTAGTCGTGACGTAGAAAAATATGTCGACGGCGAACAAGATGTTGTTGATTATGAAAAAATTATCAACGAATTTGCACTGATGCGCAACAAGTGGTTAGGTGTACTAAAAGCACTTGATCAAAAGCAATGGCAAATCACTAACATTGTCAAACTACGTGTAGCAGGAATGGAAGATGCTACTTTATGAGTGTGACCTTAGTATCAACATTCAGTGAAAATAATTATAAAGACTATGCAAAGTATTTTTTAAGAAGTGCTGCCGCATATATTAAAAAAGATATAAAAGTTAGAATTTATACAGATGTAGAATACACCGGATTACCTACTCATTTTGAAAATTATGTACTAAAAGATAGTATTCCAGAATTACAAGAATTTAAAAAAAGAAATAAACATAGGCCTGTGCCTCAAGGTACAAAAGGCTTCATAAAAGATGCTGTAAAATTTTCACATAAAAGTTATGCAATAATTCACGCAAGTAGAACTGTTGACACAAAAAGACTAATTTGGCTAGATGCCGATACTGAATTTAAAACATATGTTGATAAAAAATATTTAGGAAGTAAATTACCAAAAGGTTATTTTGTATCATATTTAGGCAGAGAAGACAAATATACAGAAACAGGTTTTTTACAATTTTTTCTAAATAGAAAATCAAGACATTTTTTTAACAAATGGCAATGGTATTACGATACCGATGAGATATATAACTTAGACGGACAATTAGATTGTCACGTTTTTGATGCTTGTTTGAAAGATTTTCCTCAGCTTGCTAGATTCAACTTGAGTCCAAAAAATGCTGTAAAGAATCATTTCAATATTGCATTTAACAAGTATATGCAACACTATAAAGGCAGTGATAAACAAAAACGCACATTAGTAAGAAGAAAGGTTTTTATATGACTTTTGTACTAACAGGACACAAGGGTTTTATTGGAGGTCATTATTACAAATATTTGCAGGATAAAAATTTAAATCCTGTTGTTGTAGACAAAAGAGCAGGACAAGATTTATGCCTTGTTGAAACTACAAACAATTTGCCTGATGCAAATGTAGTTGTACACCTTGCTGCTACTAATGGTACAAAGTTGTTTTATGAACAACCAACCGATGTATGTTTTAACAATACATTGCCTACTTTTAACTTAGTATCGAGATACAGGAATACAAATACAAAGTTTGTGTTTGCAAGCACTTGTGAAATATTTTCAGGAGCAATTGATGCGGGTTATTACCATATTCCAACTGATGAACAAGTACCAGTTATGTTTAACGACATTACGAACCCAAGATGGAGTTATAGCGTTCCGAAAGCTGTCGGTGAAAACTTAGTTGCAAACTGCGGATTACCGTGGCTAATCATACGTTACTTTAACATATATGGACCAGGACAAGTTGATCATTTTATCAGCGAGTTTGTAGAACGATGTAAACAAGGTGAATACTATATCAAAGGTGACGATACAAGAAGTTTTTGTTACATCGATGACGCTATCGAAATGACTGATAGATTAGTAAACAATGCAAACAATAAAATCGTTCACGTAGGCAACGATATAGAAACAAGTATAAGTACAGTTGCAAAAATGATAATGGGTTTTATGGATATTAATCCAGATAAACTAGAAATATTATCAGGTCCAAAAGGTAGTGCAAAACGTAGATGTCCTGATACAACATTGGTGCAAATGTTAACAGGATTTACAGACTACACACCTTTAGAAATAGGACTAAGGAAAACAGTAGAAAGTTTATTATGAATATAGGTATTGTTGGGCTAGGTGCAGTAGGCACAGCAAACAAAGAAGGTTTTGAATATTTAGAAAACAGTGTAATTGTACACGATACTAAATTAGATACAAAAATACAAGATGTATTGTCAACAGAAATTTGTTTTCTTTGTGTACCAACACCACAAGCAGATGATGGAAGTTGTGATACCAGTATAATCGAAAGTGTTATACAAGAATTAAATGATAACTCGTACAAAGGAATAATTGCAATACGCAGTACAGTTGTACCTGGATTTACACAACGTATGATTGACACGCATAAAAAATTAACAATATGTTTTGTTCCTGAATTTTTACGTGAACGTTGTGCAACAGATGACTTTATAAACAATCATAAATTATTAGCAATAGGCACACACGATATACAAGTGTATAGAAAACTTGTACAAGCACACGGAAATTTACCAGCACATACTGAACACCTTACACCTAATGAAGCAGAAGTATTAAAATATTATAATAATGTATATGCTGCATTACGTGTAACATTTGCAAATGTTATGTATGAAATTTGTGAAAAACTTGACTGCGATTATACAACTATAAAAAATGCATACATTAAAACAGGCAAAGCAAAAGATATGTATTTAGATGTAAATCCAAATCTGCGTGGTTATGGAGGTATGTGTTTGCCAAAAGATACACAAGCTATTGTTAGTTTACTTGACAAACTAGAATTAGACTTTGATTTAATAAGTAGTATTGACGCAGATAATCGTAAGTTTAAAAAAACTGTGTTCAATGGTATGAGAGAATGATAGCGTATTTTGATAACGGAAAAAATCTTCAAGTTGATGTTGCGCAAAAAGCAGGCAGCAGTAGTATTGTTGTTTACATAGTTCAGTGTTTTAATTCTTATAGTACCGATTTGAGTCCAAGACAAAATCACAAACAATTACGCACATCAGGAAAATTAACACCTAAAATTTATAAAGATTCTCCTATACAAAAAATAGATAACAAAATTGTTATAATTAGAGATCCTATAGAACGTTTATACAGTATTTACAATGATAGAGTAGTTTTGCGTAATATGAATGACAGTAATGATACAATAAAAAGTTGGGAAGACTTTGTTTATAACCTACAAAATTATAGAAGTCAGTTTGCTGACGTAGCACAACACAGTAGAAAACAAGTTGAATACTTTCTTGAAAAAGATATTAATAGTTATGACAAAGTGTATAAAACTGCTGATATAACAACGAAAGTAAGAAAATATATTGGTAGAATTGCTGAAGTAAAACTACAAGCAACACATAGAAAAAATCGTCAAACCAATCTTGTAGAATACAACAAAGATCCAGAAATAATAAAAATAATACAAGAACACTACGCAGACGATTATGATTATTTTAAAAACCATTTATAATTAAACTAGTAGATTACTAAAGTAAATACTAGATGAATAAAGTAATTCTAGTATCGGGTGGTTTTGATCCATTACACAGCGGACATATTGAGTATTTTAAAGCAGCACGTGAGTTAGGTGATCATCTAACTGTTGCTGTAAACAGCGATGAGTGGTTAACACGTAAAAAAGGTAGACCATTTATGCCCTTTAATGAACGTACAGCAATAATTAAAGAGCTTGAATGTGTAGACGAAGTTATTGGTTTTAACGACACCGATGATAGTGCGTGTGCAGCAATCGGTCAAGTGTTACAAACAAAAAGTACTAGTTGGAAAGTTGTATTTGCAAACGGCGGTGATAGGACAAACACAAATAGTCCAGAACTATCAGTATATGGAGATCATCCAGATGTTGAATTTGCATTTGGAGTTGGCGGCGAAGACAAGAAAAATTCGAGTAGTTGGATATTGCAAAACTGGGATAAACCTGTAACAAAACGTGCCTGGGGTGAATACAAAGTATTAGATAGCAACGGAGAATGGCAAGTAAAAGAACTTACATTTTATGAAGGCAAAGCACTGAGTGATCAACGACATTTTAAACGCAGCGAACATTGGCACGTTGTTGATGGTGTTATAGCAATGTTACTTGAAGACAGAAAAGGCAATAAATTCCAACAATTACTTGTGCCTGGAGACAGTATTGATATTCCGGTTGGCTATTGGCACAAAGCAATTAACATTGATAACAAAGCAGCCAAAGTAATAGAAGTGTGGATGGGCAAAGATTTAACAGAAGATGATATAGAAAGAAGAGACTAATGAAAGTATTTGTAGGATATGATACAAGAGAGGATATTGCATATCAAGTGTGTAAGCACAGTATATTGAGCAAACAACCAGCAGCAGATGTGCGTCCACTTAAACAACAGGAATTACGTGATGCAGGATGGTACAAACGTGACGTAGATAAACTTGCAAGCACAGAATTTACATTTACACGTTTTCTAATACCAGAACTTACAGATTTCAAAGGCTGGGCATTGTTTATGGACTGCGATATGATCCTTACTACAGATATTAAAGAACTGTTTGACCAAGCAGACGACAAGTATGCTATCATGTGTGTACAGCACGACTACACACCTAAAGAAGGTACAAAGATGGACGGACAAAAACAAACTATCTATCCACGAAAAAACTGGAGTAGTGTAATGTTGTTTAATTGCGGTCATCCTGCTAATCGGAAAGTTACACAAAGTCTAGTCAACGATCCTGAAATCAATGGTGCATACTTACACAGATTTAGTTGGCTGAACGATTTTGAAATAGGAGAGTTACATCACACTTGGAACTATCTTGTTGGCGTATATGACGATATTGAAAAGCCTAAGCTGATACATTATACAGAAGGCGGTCCTTGGTTTGAAAACTATAGAAACTGTGAATTTGCGGATCTATGGAAAGCAGAACTACAGGATATGATGAATGCCTAATGTATTGTTAATAAACAATACAGAGCGTTACCATAGCGGGTGTAAAGCCGTAATAGATTATTATAGATCAAAAATACCCAACCTATACATTGCAGATGATTTAGACGTTGATGTTTCCTTATATGATGTTGTTATAGCAAATGGCGAAGGCACTATGCATCACAATGCAGATCGTGCTTACAAAATTATAGATTTATTATGCGATGCAAAATACAGTATGTTAGTTAACACAGTTTGGCAAGAAAATAGTTTAGAACTTACTAAACGCCTTCTTAATATAAATTATGTTAGTGTTCGTGAAGTTAAATCTCAATATGAAATATATAATCAGATTGGCATAAAGTTTGATAGACATTTAGATTTAAGTTATTTTACACCAATAGAATATACAGACAAACCTAGGTATAATATTGTTGCAGGCAACAAAATGAATATACCAAAAACTAAACCAAAAAAACCAAAAATAAAAGGAGTAGGTGAAGACGGCTATGTTGACATTTTCACTCAAACGTGGAGTGATCTTGTTTCCCAGATAAAAAATAGTAACTTATTAGTTACAGGTAGACATCACGAAATGTATGCAGCTTGTGTTGCAGAAACACCTTTTATTGTTATCGAAGGCAATACGCATAAAAATCAAGGACTGTTTGCTACAGCAATGGTAGATATACCTGTGCTACCTTTTGGTTGTAGTAATGAAGAAATTATAGATGCTATTAACAACGTAAAAAATTACACAGAAGAATATAAAAAATTATTTACATTTATGAAAAAACAAAAACCAATGGAGTTTAATTTTGCAGGATTGGTTTGAAAATAAAGATGTTGCACTTGTAGGAAGTTCGGGTGCGCTAATGCAAAGCACACACGGTAACAGTATTGATAATCACGAAGTTGTTTGCAGAATAAACAGAGGAGTAATAATACAGAATCCGACAGCACAAGGAACTCGTACCGATGTTTGGGCAATCGGACAAAGTAAAACAGTAGATGATTTATTTGAAAAATATAATATTAAGAATTTTTATATGAGTCACAAAGGTAGAAAAATAATCGACAATAGAATTGATTATTATTTAAGTATGAAGATATTAAATCGTTTACGTAAAGATTTACAACACAGAAAACCTAGCAGTGGATTAATGGCATTACATTATATACAGCATTGTAAACCAAAACAGATAACTATATATGGGTTCGATTGGAAACGTACAGGTACGTGGTATTACGAAGAAACCAATTATCAGCCACACGATTGGCAATTAGAAGAACAATTTGTTCGTGCGATGAATGTAAGGATAGTACAATGAACATAGAATTTGGAGCAGGTGAGACTCCTACGAGAGAAGGATATAAAACTTGCGATATAAGAAATGTACCTGGTGTAGATTTTGTGTGTGCTGCTTGGGACATAGATAAACACGTAAAACCAAACACAGTAGATACAATTTTTTCAAGACACTTTTTTGAACACTTGACATTTGCACAAGGCAGAGTTGTAATGCAAAAATGGCACACAATATTAAAGCCAGGAGGCGTTTGCGAAATGATGTTACCTAATATGACGTTTCATATTGAGCAATGGCAACGTAGAGCAACTGATAGAGATCGTAAACACAGCAGGGCAGGCTTTTGGGGCTGGCAAAGAGGAGAGTTTGAAGATACTTGGGATACACACAAAAGCGGTTACGATCATGAATTTTTAAGAGAACTAATAGAAGAATTTGATTTCGTAAACATAGAAAGTTTAGCAAAACCTCACAGCAAGCATTTGCATTACAAATTTGAAAAGAGAACATAATGGCAAAATCACATTTAGGCGGACACGGTAATAAAACCAATGTTGATCAACCTGTATTTGATCACATTGTAGATAAATTTAATATTAAACGTATGATAGATATTGGCTGCGGACCAGGCGGAATGCGTGAATTGGCTGAAGCAAAAAAAGTGTACTGGTATGGTGTTGATGGCGACGATACAGTAATACAAAATACAAATAATACTTTGCTGCACGATTTTACTTTAGGTAAACCAAATATATTAAGTAAATTTGATTTAGCTTGGAGCGTTGAATTTTTAGAACACGTATATGAAGAATATATGCCAAATTATATGCAAGTATTTCAATGTGCAAAATACGTGTGTTGTACTGCTGCACCTCCTGGTAAAAAAGGACATCATCATGTAAACTGTAAAGATTTAGACTACTGGATAGATGCTTTTAATCAATACGGCTTTACATATGACGAAGAATATACTAAACATTTACATAGTATATCAAATATGCGCAAAAAGTTTTTTAAACGTTCAGGAATGTTTTTTTATAAATGATTTGTTTAAGCAAAAATAAACAAGATGTTTTTATTAATAAATTTGCAAAAGGTGCTAGATTGCCTATGCAAGATTATGACGAACCTATTCCCGATGAAGCAATTCTTATAAGAAGTATAGCAAAGAAACAACTTATTAAAGAAAGATGGAAAAGTAAAAAACCTTTCTATTATATGGACAGCGGATATTTTGGAAATTACAAATCCCCAGGCAATCCAAATGGCCTAAAATTTTGGCATAGGATTGTTTACAATGATTTACAACATAATAAAATAATAGAACGTCCAGACGACAGATGGAATAAATTAAATATTAAATTAAAAGCACATCGTCCTGGAGGCCAACATATTTTACTTGTACTGCCAAGTGAAAAGCCTTGCAAGTTTTATGGGATAGATTTAGAAGATTGGACCAAACAAACAGTCAAAGAAATACAAAAACACACAGACCGTCCTATAAAGATACGTGCAAAAGAAATACGCAGCGAAAGATTAAAAAACACAATATGGCAAGATTTAGATAAATGTCACGCTATGGTGACATATCAAAGTATAGCAGCAGTAGAAAGTGTAATCAGTGGAGTTCCTGCATTTACACTTGCTCCTACAGCAGCTGATCCTGTTTGCGATAAAGATTTAAGCAAACTTGAAGATCCTACAATACAACACAAAGATAAGTTGTATGCCTGGGCACATCATTTAGCATATGGTCAATTTCACACAGATGAATTTGCTAACGGACTTGCCTACAAAAGATTAATGAAAGATAGAGAATTATGAAAGTAGAAGTTTTTATGCAAAGTACATTTAGAGAACGTGAACGAGATGTTTTACGTCATATGTACAAAGGAATAAAACAAGATTTAATTGCTGACGATTTAGGCGACGAAGATGTTGCAATTATCAAAAGAATGAATAAAGCAATGGGACTAGGTACTGGTGTTGAATTCAATTATGACGATAGAGGAAAAGGCAGATATGATTTAGGAGTTATATTTGGTAGTTGGAAACCTGAAAGAAAATCTCCTCATCACACTGTACGTAGTGAAGTAGCACAAAGTGATAAACCTTTTTTGTGTATTGAAACACAACTATTAGGTAGAGTAATGTTTCAAGAAAGTGAATATCACAGAGTAGGTGTTAATGGATTCTTAAACGAAGCAGCAATATTTGGATTAGAAAAGAAATACGACGGTGACAGGTTCCAAAAATTAGGATTTAACTACAAAGGATGGAGAAAAGAAAAAGGCGACAAAATTGTTATTGCTTTGCAATTACCAGGAGATGCAAGTCTAAGAGGTATGGATATAAACGAATGGTGTGTTTGGGTTTTAAATCAAATTACACCTATAACAGATAGACCAATTGAAATCAGAACTCATCCTGGGCTAAGTTCAAAGGGAGTTGATGCGCATCTTCCGGTATATCAATATTTGGCATTCAATAATATTAAAAATGTAACTTTTGTAAGTGGAAAATATACACCTTGGGATCAACAAATTTTAGATGCTAGATGTGTTATTGCATATACAAGTGGATTGAGTATAGATGCAGTGCTAAATGGTGTACCTGTAATTGCAGGTGATCCTGGTAATTTTACTTGGGGTATTAGTTCACAAGATGTAAAACAATTTGAAAATCCTTACATAGAAGACGAAGGAGTTGTACAAGATTGGTTAAACACACTTGCTTATTGTCAATGGTCAAAAGAAGAAATGGCAAGTGGAGAAGCGTGGGCTCATTTAAAACAACCGGTGCATTTTGCTATAGACGAATACAAAAAAGAAAATGAAAGTAGTTAGTTATTTACGTGGCATCCCAAATGCTAAGAATCAAGAAAAAATTGATATATTAAACTTCTTTGTAGAGGGTGTAAATCGTGTTGGCGATATTGGAAAAGTATCGCAAGAAAGAAGATGGGAATTAAGTGATGTAGCAGTGTTGCAAGGATTTATTGCAGAACATAATTTTAAAACTGTAAAATCTCCGCATTTGCATTTGCGAAAAAGTGTATACGAAAATCAATTAAAAAATAATAAATCAACTATTATTGCAGATAGCAATTTATTTCTTTATGCAGATCCTGGTAATTCAAAACACTATTTAAGATACAGTATGAATGGAGTATTTCCTACAACTGGTAATTACTTTTGGGATAATCCTGATCCTGCTAGATGGCAAAGTATAAGTAGGAATTTAAATATACAATTAAAACCAGAAAGACAAAACGGACATCATATTTTAATTTGCTGCCAACGTAATGGTGGCTGGAGTATGGGAGAACTAGGTGTAGTCGAATGGGTGAAAAATACTGTTAGACGCATACGTAAATTTACAGATAGACCTATAGTAGTAAGAGCACATCCAGGAGATAAAAAAGCAAAAGAATATTTGAGAATTAAATGGAAACATTTTGGTGTGCGTTTAAGTACAAATGATCATATATTACAAGATTTAATCAATTGTCATGCTGTAATAACATACAATAGTAGTCCTGCTGTTGCTGCGGCAATAGAAGGCATACCTGTTTTTGTTACAGATCCTGTACCCGAAACAAGCCAAGCATTTGACATTGCCGAAACTTCATTAAGAAGAATAGACAGACCTGTCCTTAAGGATAGACAAAAATGGATAGAAAAAATATCTATGAGTCATTGGAATTTTGAAGAATTAAAATCCGGAGAGGCGTGGCGTCATATGAGGCAATATGTATGATAAAAGTTGCTGGTATTAAAGGCTGTACAAAATCAGTAAAATCTATTGCTCAAGGAATTGTAGCCTGTGGAGATACATACCAGTTTGATAACTTGAATACTGACATTGTTAATAATGCAGACGCATATTTACAAACAAATTTATTAAAACCAAAGTATGCAACCAAAGATAGATCTGGTGCATACGAATATGTATTAGATAGCGGCAAACCATTTTTAGTAAATGAAAGTGCAAACTTTAGAAAATATTATCAAAATTATTGTAGACTAGGATGGTATAGTTATAAATGGACAGAAGGTATTTTTGGCAATGAAAAAAGTCCTCCAGATAGATGGAATAAATTTAAAAAAGAAACAGGTGTAAAAATAAAGCATTGGCATAGCCCAGGAGACGATATTATTATAATGGGTCAAAAGGAAGGTGACAGTAGCTTAACTGATTTGTACGATGCTGGATATAAACATTTTACACAATGGATGCAAGAAACAGTTAATAAAATTAGAAAACATTCTGATAGAAAAATTATCATAAGACCTCATCCGAGAAATCTTACAGCAGGTTTAAAAGGCGCACACAGTATAAAAGGCGAGAATGTTTTTGTAAGTGAAAACTATACCGAAGGTGGCAATCAAGGCGGCGTGGGATTGGACTTGGATTTAGCCAACGCATACTGTGTTGTAACATATAATAGTTTAAGTGCTATAGAAGCAGTGTGTGAAGGTATACCTGTTTTTGCTCTTAACAACGGAAGTATGGTTTGGCCTATTGCACATAAAAAATTAAGTAAAATTGAAAATATTAATTATGAAGTTGATATCCAGCAATGGTGTAACGATATTGCATACACTCAATGGAATATGCAGGAATGTAGGTCAGGTGAAGCTTGGGATCACTTGCGTCCTTTAGTTTTTAATTAATTTTTTCCAAGTGTGATATTCTATAGTAGTAAAGTCAATATCATCTTTTACAAACCAAGTTTCAAAAAATCTATCAACGTTTTCTTTATGATATACATTTTTTACAGCAACTTTATATCTGTGTTTTGCTAGAAAATCTTTTGCTAGTTGATTATAATCATCGTTGCTTTTATATGCATCATGTTCAAAAGTTATACAGTCAAAACTTATTCCTTGTTCTATAACTCTAACCAATGCGCTGTAAGTATTTTTTGGAGGTTCTATATCACAACTTAAATACCCAATACGCTTAGGCAAATGTAAATCGTTGTTATGCCTTAGGTAATCAAATTCAAGTGCGTTATGAAAATAACAAGGATTTTTTCTTGTAGAGGATTGCCAATCTGGTCTCCACTTTTTATCAAATTCTATACTGTAACCTTTAAATCCGTTGTTTTCAAGATTGAACGTATTGTTTTTCTTAGCTGGATGATTTGCACCAATTTCTATATATGTTTTGAAATTACAAACTTGAAAAGCAAAAACATCTTGTAGTGACTGACTTTTAGACTTGAAGGGCAACTTCATCTTTTTTTCCTACACCGTATTTGCTTTTACCTTTTGCGTGAGTAAAATGATCTCTAAGTGCTGTCTTTTTTAAAGGTGTTCTATTCTTTTTTGCAGTGTTTAGATTAATAATATCAACATTTTTATCTTTGGCAAATTTTACACAATCAATGATTACCCAAGTGTCGTGTGGTTTGCCAAATCTATATTTGTCATCTATTTCTCTATTTTCATATATGCCTTCGTATCTTTGCATAAATTCATTTGCAAAATTATGTTTGTTGTTGTAAAAATAAATGCAAGTTTCTGCATTATCTGCTGGCACAATGTCTCCGCTCTCAGTTATAATTTCACCAGGTGCATACATATAAGCTAGTAGTTCGTTGTTTGGTAAAAATGTATCTAAAAATTTTGTATCTACATTTTGTATTGTTTCAGTATCAGCATCAAGCCAAATTAAAGTATCTTCTGTAAGATTTTTACAGGCGTGCATCCAAGAATATGCTTTGTATGAAAATTTACGTGTTATATTTTTTCTGCTACCATCGATAAATTTTTGTAAATTAGGATTACACTTTTCAAAAATATCTAAACCAATAACATTACTTTCATTATATGGTAAAGTAAAATTTTCTGTATATACATACAAGTTAATATTTTTAGGCCAGTATTTAATATAACTTTCAATCATTTGATATCCTATGTTATCAAAATACTCTTGATTCATTGTTGTTACTGTTGCATATGTCATTGCCAATAACCTTCCGTTCTTTTTATAATTAAATCATTTGGTTTATTACTAATACCAATTTCTTTTCTATCGCCTTTTAAGTGATCAAAATATTTTCCTAAATCACTGTTGATAAATGGATGCCCTTCGCCGTTGATAAGATCTCCGCTGATATTTAAATATGGCCAACTTTCAAATTTGCCTTGAACTTTTTTGCGTACTTCCTCAAATACAAAACTATCGTGCCATTCGTCCATTTTGAATATGCCAGTTTCAGCTTCTTCGTATACTGTTTCAAATTTCTTCAAAAACCATTTGCCTGGTTTTGCACGTAAGTTTATTCCATACCAGCCGCACTCTGGCCATTTTTTTCCTCTACCTAAATAACACATCCAAGCACGTTCGGGTGTAAACTTTCTCAATTGTGAATAGGTAACTGGACTATGTACAAATGTATCTGCGTCTAGCCAGATAATCCAATCAGTGTCACAACGTTGTGCAGCATCGAATACTGCATATACTTTGTTTGCAAATCTAACTGCATCCCATTTAAATTCTTTAAACCAATCTTTTGGACGTTTGGCTTTTATTTCAGGCGGACATTTACCATTGGCTTTAGGCACATCTTTCCAACGCTGTTTAAATGCAACTAGTTTTGATAATTCTGCTTTTTGATCAAGCACAACAATCCTGTCATCATTTACAATAGGTGTGCAATCTTCTGCATACAAATACAACTTAATATCCTTATCTACATTTTTACTAAAACTATCAATGAAACGTTGGCCATATAAATCTAATACTGGCTGATGAAATGTAGATACAAAAGAAATTGTTTGCAAGATACTGTCCTTGGTTAAATATAATACTGGAGTATTTAACCGTGAGATTTAGTTTGTTCAAAGAATATGGTGCAATGAACAGCCGGCCTGTATTTGAAGCCTTTGAACACAGTTTGAGAAAAGCAGGACACACAATATTAGATGACAGTATGCACGCCGATGTTGCTGTTATATGGAGTGTGTTATTCAACGGACGTATGTCTCCAAATCGACCTATATGGGATTACTACACAAAGACAGGTAAAAAAGTTATTGTGTTAGAAGTAGGTGGAATAAAAAGAGGAACAACTTGGAAGGTAGGACTTAATGGTATTA
>Ga0181575_10000261_pt1 | contig 38691 bp, 37 predicted proteins | sample 101ome_23_FD_145599 | JGI IMG/M metagenome (GOLD analysis project Ga0181575, IMG submission 145599) | Coastal salt marsh microbial communities from the Groves Creek Marsh, Skidaway Island, Georgia - 101411CT metaG (spades assembly) | ecosystem: Environmental > Aquatic > Marine > Intertidal zone... | reverse complement strand
CCACTCAGCGGTGTAGCGCTGGACGATGCCCCGACACTCGTCGTTGTAGCCCTTAACCCCGAGTTTCTCGACGGCCTCGAGCGATGACATGCCGAGTGACTTATCAATCTCGTGCTCAATTGGCAGACCGTGGCAGTCCCAGCCGAAGCGGCGCTGGACGTAATGACCTTTCATGGTGAAGTAGCGCGGTACAATATCCTTCAGCGTCGAGGCGAGCAGGTGACCGTGATGCGGCAACCCGGTGGCGAACGGGGGTCCATCGTAGAAAATGTAGGGCTCTGCGTTCTCGGTCTGTTTCAGCGAGCGCTGAAATATGCCCTCGGACTGCCAGTAGTCGAGAACCTGATGCTCAGCGTCAACAAAGCTGAACGCGTCGCTGGTTGGATTGGTTGAGTCTGTCATATTCCCTGCCGCCGATTTTCAGAGGCCAAAAAAAACCCGCCGGTGGCGGGTTTTTCTGCGATTCACGCTCTAACCCACCATCCGTAAACGAATAATGCTGATAATTATCGCAATGATGGCGCGGTTGGCTGTTTTCATGGGTGCCAAGGATAGTGGACCCGGATCACATGTCAAGCGCGGTCAGCTCGCTTCGTTCTGCACGCCGGTAACGCTGCCCCGAGAATTGATCTTTTCAAGCACCCGGCTGACCAGGTTTTCTATGGGGAAGGCACGGTACCAGTCGGGGGTATTTTCATGGGCAATAACGCTGGTACCGACCAGCTGAAACTGCCAGCCCTCGGCTGCCGAGCGATCATAGATGGCCTGCATGCGTTCCCAGGCGGGGCCATTCAGGAGCGGGTGCACGCAGGCAACGTTGATGTTGCGGGCACCCTGGTTTTTCAGTTCATCAACTGCTGAGGCGACGGAACCGGCCGTATCGATAATGTCATCCACCAGCAATACATCCCGGTCTGCGACTTCGCCGATCAGGGTTGAACGGAAGACCTGATTGGGCTTCGAATAATCCCGCTCCTTCGAGAGTGCGGCGAGGTCGGCTGATAGTTCTTCGGCATAGGCCCGGGCGCGTTCCAGGTAGCCAACATCAGGTGAAACGACAACGTCGCCGACCAGTTGCTCCTGTCGCAGCCAGTGCACGAGGTGCCGGGTCAGGAACACGTTTTCGAGGTGAGCCATTGAGGGGTTGAACATACCGGCAATGGAATCGTTGTGAATCTCGACGGTCATGACCCGGTTGACCCCCGCGCTCTGCATCAGGCGGGCAAAGAGCCCGGCAGTGATGCCTTCCCGGGTTCGCCCTTTGCGCTTGTCCTGGCGGGCACCCGGATAGTAGGGAACGACAGCTGTGATGTACTGGGCATCCGACAGCGCAGCGGCCTCGATCGCGTGCAGCAACATGATAAAGCGGTCATAAATACTTAAGTCGTCCTGTGGTCCTGCCGGAGACTGAAAGATGTAGACGTCGTGACCACGAATATTGGCATTGATCTCAAACTTGCCCTCACCGCAGGCGAACCAGGTCTCCTGGGTTGGAATCAGTTCCATCTGCATATGGCTGGCGACGGTCCTTGCAAACGAGAGACCGGAGTCACAAGACATTAGGGCAATGGGGGCTCGCGAGTTTTTCTTCTTGCGTTTCTTTTTTTTCTCTGGCTTTTTGTCGATCTTTTCCATCTTGGTTCTTGTCTCGCTCATCTTCAGTGATCACGACTTATGGCTGTAATGTTTTATGGTCTCCAGCAGCAGACGATGCTCAAGATTGTGCACCCTGGCTGCCAGAGATTCGGTGGTATCGCAGGCATTCACCGCGACGGAGGCCTGGCGCAGTATGTCCCCCTGATCATACTCTGCCGTGACCAGGTGGACGGTGGCTCCGGTTACCGCGTCACCCGCTGCCAGTACGGCGGCGTGTACGTGCAATCCGTAGAGGCCCTCGCCGCCATGTCTGGGCAGCAGGGAAGGATGTACGTTAATGATGCGATTTTCGTAAGCGGAGAGAACGAGCGGACCAAGTTTCTTCATGTAACCCGCGAGGACCACGAGATCCGCACCGGCCCTGGTCAGGGTCGAGCAGATGGCAGCATCCAGAGCCGCAGGGTCCGGGTGGGTCATGGATGACAGATGGGCGGAGCGAACACCGGCGCGTTCCGCCCGGGCCAGCACTGGTGCTTTGGAATTGTTGCAGATCAGGACGGCAACTGTGGCGTTGAGTTCACCGGCGCTGCAGGCATCAGCGATAGCCTGAAAATTTGTGCCTTGATGTGACGCCAGGACCGCGATTCGAAGCATGTCTCAGATCAGCGCTGACCAAAGCCATACTTTAGCACAGGGCCAGCAGGTATACTCGCCTGTGCATCGAGGAGTGTCAGATGGACAAATTTTTCATCGCAATCGGCCTGGCAGTGCTATGCCTGACGCCGCCGCTGCAGGCCGGCGACGTGCCGGTCAGCGTTAATGCCTGGGCACGTGCAACGCCGCCCGGTGGCAGCAGCGGGGCCATTTATGGTGAGTTCCGCAACCACAGCGCAGAAGTGCAGACTATCAGCGAGGTCAGATTTGATCTCGCGCACCATGCCATGGTTCATGAAACCAGTCATAGTGACGGTATGGCACGCATGCAGGCGAGCACACTCCGGGTGCCGGCTGCTGGCAGCACGATCCTGGCACCGGGTGGCCTGCACATCATGCTGATGGGCTTGAGCGAGGGGCTGAAAATCGGTTGCGAATACAGCTTCGAGTTGACCTGGGCCGATGGTAGTGTCTCCCGGCATGCGTTCCTGACCGGCGATTATGGTCAAATGGCTGCGCCAGATACAGCCATACGAAAGGACTGCCCTTGAGTGAGTCGCTGAAGATCCGCCTGCACGCAGCAATGTCGCACCAGAAAGCCGGCAGGCTGGCGCAGGCAGAACAGATTTACCAGGCGGTGCTGGCTGAGGATCCCTCTCAGCCTGATGCCGTCCACCTGCTGGGACTGGTTCGAATGGAGCAGGACCGCGACGAAGAAGCTGTGAGCCTGATGGAGAAGGCGCTTGCGCTTTACCCCGACGCCCCCCACTTTCACCATAACATTGCTGGTGTTTACCGCCGCATGGGTCGCCTGCAGGAAGCTGAAGCTCGCTTCCGGGCTGCTATCGAAAGAAAGCCGGATTACGGTGAGGCCTACCAGGGCCTCGCGGAAATGGTGAAGTTCAAGGCGGACGATCCGCTGTTTGGACAGATTGCAGAGCAGCTTGCACGACCAGACCTCGCCGATGGCATCCTTTCTTATTTTCATTTTGCTGCCGGTAAAATTCACGATGATGTTAAGGACTACCGCAAGGCCTTTCATCATTTCCGCGAGGGCAACCGCCTGACTCACCGGCAATTTGATGCCCAGGCATTTCGCAGTCTCGTCAAGAATCTGATTTATCACTACAGCCCCGGGCACCTGCGCAGTCACCAGGGCGTTGGCCTTGATACCGAGACGCCGGTGTTCATTATTGGCATGCCGCGCTCCGGCACGACACTGGTGGAACAGATTCTTGCCAGTCATACCGCCGTTTTCGGCGCTGGTGAGCTGAACGACATGAAACGGCTTGCTGCCTCCGCGAGCCAACACTCGCAGGTCAAGCGCAGTTTCCCGGATTGTGTGCCAGGCTTACCGAGAGCTGCCTATGCCCGCCTCGCGGAAAACTATCTCGCCAAGGTAACCTCACTCACCAGTGAGCCGGGTATTCGTCGCATCATTGACAAGCACCCGCTGAATTTTCAGTTCGTTGGTCTGATCTATGACCTTTATCCGAATGCCCGCATTATTCACACGGTGCGGCATCCGCTCGACACCTGCCTGTCCTGTTTTTTCCAGAATTTTACCAAGGGCCAGGACTACTCATTCGGTCTTGAGGTCCTGGGTCAGTTTTACAATGACTATCGCCGGCTCATGCAGCACTGGGAGCAGCTTTACCCGGGGCGTATCCTCACGATTCGTTACGAGGATATCGTTGAAAACCAGGAAGTAGAAACCCGCCGGCTGCTTGATTTCATGGGACTCGAATTCGAGCAGGCCTGCATCGACTTCCACCAGACCCAACGCAGGGTGAGCACGGCGAGTTTCATGCAGGTACGGAAACCGATCTATAAGTCATCGAGGCAGCGCTGGGTGAACTACCGGCAGGAACTTGCCGGCCTCGCCAGGATTATCGGCATGCCGATTGACCAGCCGGTTACGATCAGCGGCGGCAGTAATCGCATCAGGGACTCGATACTTTCCTGAGGTGTCAGGTTCCATGCTATGGTTGCGTTTTCGGTAAACTCAGAGTTACGCATGCAGGCATCAACCTGGGGCGACCTGGAGCGAGAGGACAGCGCCCTGGCTGCCTTCGGCCAGGAAAGACTTGATGGCAAAGTCGCCTACCTGGCGACGGTCCGACCCGATGGCAGGCCGCGGGCGCATCCGGTTACACCCCAGATCGGTCAGGGTCGAATGTTCATCTTCCTTGAGCCGAGTTCACCACGAACCCGTGATTTGACTGAAAGTCCTGACTTTTGTCTGCACTGCGCCATGAGCGACAGTTCCGGCAGCAGTGGTGAATTCCAGGTCACGGGCCTGGCCCACCCGATTGAAGACGCGGAAACCCGGCGGCTGGCGGAATCTGTGTCCAATTTCAGACCTTCGGTCCGCTCCGTGCTGTTCGAACTCTGCCCCACTGAAGTCTTGTCGACGGCCTATCCCGGCGGTCAGCCAAAAAGGCGCAGATGGCAGGCGACTGCTGGCGCCGCGGCAGGGATCAGCTAAGTAGAAGCCACAGGTGACAAACGGGGGAAAACAAGCAGAGCCTGATCTGCCGCTCACGACGATCGTCGATTACAACCTGCCGACGATCGGTACCGGGTTCATGTTTTTCATGGTCTCCCTGTACCTGATGAAGTTTTCAACGGATGTATTGCTTATTGCCCCGGCGGCAATGGGTTTCATTTTTGGCGCTTCGCGAATCTGGGATGCGGTGACAGATCCGCTTGCCGGCTATCTTAGCGACCGGACGAACTCTCGGGCGGGTCGGCGCCGACCCTGGCTGCTGGCCTCAATTCCTTTCATCGCTCTCTCGTTTTACATGATGTGGAATCCGGCAGATGAACTGAGCGATACCGGCGTCATTATCTGGATGTCGGTGGCCGTGATCGGCTTCTACACCTCGATGACGGCGTTCAATGTGCCACATGCCTCGCTCGGTGCAGAACTGTCCACCAACTACCATGAGCGTACCCGCATCTTTGGTGTCCGGCATATGATCTCCAATGCCGGCGCGCTGCTGGCGCTGGTTGCCATGCATCAGTTGATCGTCAGGGACAATCCGCGGGAAATCGCCTGGCTGGTGTCGGTACTGGCGATCGTCGCCATGGCCGGCCTGATTGTCTGGATGTTCAGTCGTGTCCGGGAGCGTCCCGAGTTCCAGGGACGTGGCGAAACCAACCCTCTCAAAGCCTTTGGCGATGTGTTGCGAAACAAGCATGCGTTACTGCTGCTTATCGTGTTTTTCATCGAGAACCTCGGTGGCGCAACGATCGGTATTCTGACGCCCTACGTCGCCGAGTATGTCGTTGGACGCCCGGAGAAAACGGTTATCTATATCCTGCTCTATCTTGTCCCCTCAGTCGCGTCGGTACCGATCTGGGTACGTCTGTCGCGTACTGTCGGTAAGAAACCGATGTGGATGTTCTCGATGTTGGTCACGGCTTTCGGTTTTGGCGGCATGTTTTTCCTTGAGGAAGGCTCCGACACGCTGATCTCGGTGCTCGCCGTGATCTGTGGCCTTGGTGCCGGCAGTGGCGCAGTAGTCGGGCCAAGCATCCAGGCAGACATCATTGACTACGATGAATACCTTACGGGTAAACGCAAAGAGGGTACCTACTTTGCCGCCTGGAATTTCGTTTACAAGAGCTCTGCCGGTATCACGCTGATGCTGACCGGTTTTGTTCTGAGCCTCGCAGGTTTTGTCCCGAACGAAGCCCAGAACGAATCCACCAAACTGGCGCTGTTGTCCCTCTACGCCCTGTTTCCGCTGGTCTGTTATGTCACGGGTACCCTTATTTTCAGCCGTTTCAGTCTGAATGAGGCAGAATATCGTGAGATCAGGCAAAGTCTCGATACGAATAGCTAGCCCACACTGAGGTAACAGGCCGATGGATGGCATACACGATCTTGGCGGTAAAGACGGTTACGGCCCTGTTGACCGAACTGGCGATGACGATGTTTTCCAGGCGCGCTGGGAAGCGGTGGTCTTCAGCATGCTGGCGGCGGGGCCTGCCACCGGAGCCTGGCGAAATTCTGATCGGTTCCGGCATGCAATTGAGCGGGTAGACCCTGAAGCCTACCTGGCCCATGGCTACTATGGGCGCTGGCTTGGCGGTATTGAAACGCTGCTGGTTGAGGCGGGTATCTTCACCCAGGAAGAAATCACCGAGCGGGCAGTTGCGCTGGGCGCGGATCCCGGTGATCGCATCGCGGCGCGGCCGAGACCCTATCCTGATCCGCTGGGTGAGGCCCCGCAAGACCGCAGCAGCCGGCGAGCGCTCGAATCAGCGCCGGGTTTTGTCGTGGGCGATTCAGTTATCACGGTGTCCCAATCTGTGCCCGGCCACACCCGGCTGCCGGCCTATGCCCGGGGCAAGCGTGGAGTGATTACGGCCAGCCACGATGGTTGGGTGTTGCCCGACAGCAATGCCCATGGGCGAGGTGAACAGCCGCAGCCCCTGTATACAGTGTGCTTTGACAGTGAAACCCTTTGGGGTGCCGCCGGCTTTACGGTCAGTCTGGATCTGTTTGAGTCTTATCTTCAATCCGCGGAGGAAGTGTCATGACAAAACCCAGCGCACAGGCGTTGCGTGCTGAGGCGCTCGAATCACTGCTGACCGAGAAAGGCTTGTTGTCGTCGGCTCAGGTGGACGAGGTCATTGCAACCTACAGTGAAAAGGTCGGACCCATGAATGGCGCAAGACTTGTCGCCCGGGCCTGGCTTGAGCCGGCGTTCAGACAGCAGCTGCTGGCGGATGCGACGTCGATTGTTAACGACTATGGCTTTGAAGGTGGTCAGTGTGAAAAGCTGGTCGTCGTTGAAAACACGCCTGAGGTGCACAACGTGGTGGTGTGCACGCTCTGTTCATGCTACCCCTGGGCAGTGCTTGGGCTGCCACCGAAGTGGTACAAGGAACCGGCCTATCGGTCCCGCATCGTGCGTGAACCCAGGCAGGTGTTAAATGAGATGGGGCTTGAACTCACCGATGACGTCCAGATTCGCGTCTGGGATTCGAGTGCAGAAATCCGCTACATGGTTCTGCCGATGCGACCTGCCGACACCGAAGTACTCTCTCAGGCGGAACTCGAGACACTGGTGACCCGGGACTCGATGATCGGTGTAGCACAGCCGGTTGGCGTAAAGGGTTGAAGCGATGACGGGCGATGTCGATGACATGTCACTTGAGGGCGCCATTGCCCCGCCCATGGCGAATGGTGAAATCCTGTTTGAAGCGCCCTGGCAAAGCCGTGTCTTCGGCATGGCGCGCTGTCTGTGCGAACAGGGACAGTATTCCTGGGATGAATTCCGCGCCAGGCTGATCGAAGTCGTTGGTGCCGCTGATGCGGCGGCTGCGCCCGGGGATGAGTATCACTACTTCGATCACTTCCTTGAGGCCCTGACGGCTGTTCTCGAAGACAAGCAGTTATGTAACGCGACAGAAGTTAATCTGAAAACCACGGAATTGAGCGCACGCCCTCACGGTCACGATCACTGAGCCGGAATCAGCCCCGTGCTGCGCAGTCGCTGGTCAAGCATCGCAAATGGCACCGGCCCTGAATAAACGATCTGTTGAAACAGGTCAGCCTCGCAGGGTTGCCGCTGCCTGAGACAGGTGTCGTGCAGTGCAGAGAAATAAATATAGCCACCGACACCGGCCAGATAGTAGCCGGGCTCGGTGACGACCCGATTCAGCATCAGCTGGATTCGGGTTCTGGCATAAGGTGTCTCTTGTTGCAGGTAATCCACGGCTGAGTCGATATCCCAGCTGCCGCTGTTGACGTTCAGGTCGGCCAGTGCAAGGCCGATAATCAGTTTCATGAAATATAACTGACGGTTGCCAGTGTCGGGTGTGCGGGTGCCGAGGTAATCAACAATGAACAGGGCCCAGCCAACCGTATAGCTTGGCAGGACCAGTTGACTGCGGAGCGAGTCGGTCGTCGAGCCAGACTGGAACGCCTGGAGTCCCGGGAAGCCGTAGAACCAGGCAATGCTCTGGTATTCAAAGTCCGGCAGGTCTCGGACGCTGGCAAGATTAATGTGCAGCGCATCACCTGCGTGTCGAAACGAATAGTCAGCAGAATCAGAGCCAATGAGTCTAAGCGCCGACGCTTCGTAGTCTGTGAAGATGTCGTTCCAGTCGAGCTGAGCCGCCAGCATGGTCTCGGCGAGATTGTCGAGGTATTGCTGTCGGCCTGCAGGCGAATCTGCAGGATAGCTGGCCGTGTCTCGCACTGCCCGAATGTGGCTTGCCAGTGAAAAACCGTTCAGCGGATCGTCGGGCTGAAGTGCAGCGATCGTCTGATCAATACGTTCGATCTCTGCCGCTACCGCCGTCGCATAGCGGGCCAGGGGCCAGTCGAGTGAACTCATGGCTCGAACCCGGGCCTCGTAGTCGCTGCCAAACCAGCGTACCTCTTCGCTTGAAACCAGGTAGTCGAGCAGCGCTGCCTCCTGTCGTGCGCTACTGCTGAGGAACTGACGGTCGACAGCCTTTGCGAACCGGCTGGCCTGATGCCGCAAAAAAGTGGCTCTGATTGAACCTTTCAGTTGCGCCAGTTGTTCGCGCGTTTCCCGCAGATAACTGCGGGCAATCGCTGTTTCAAACTGGCGCAGTTGATTCTCTGGGGCGACGGCAGTGCCAATGGGATCACTGGCGCAGGCCGTCAGCAACAGCAGAATGCCGAGGGATTGGCCGGCTTTCATGTAAGACCATTTCTGATGTCAGCAACGAGCGCTGATAACGTCTGGTTGAGTTCGCGGGAATCACCGAGTCTGTCTTCTGTCGCTGCTCGCTCCTGCTGCATCGCTCGCGTGTTGACCAGTACATTGATTTCTGAACTTTCGAGTGCAGTGATCAGCAGGCTGGCGGCAATAGCCACATCAGTGATCAGGTTGCGGTTGCCAATTTCGCCCAGCAACACTGCATCGGCCGAGAGGGTTCGGCAGATAGCGATGATCGCCAGTGGCGTTTCCGCAGCCAGAACGAGCGCCTCTTCAAGGTCGCCATCGCCGCGGTAAGCCTGCATCACCTGCTCGAACGCCGCCATGTCACGATCCGCCATAGCCAGGAGCTCAGGTCTGGTCTGGCCAAGACGCGCAGCCATCCCCGTCAGCCGGGCATCCTCACTCTGGGTAAAGTTAAGTACCATTTCGAGCAGGGCGCAGGCTTCTGCAGCAACGATGGCGGCCACGGCACCGCCGCCCGGTGTTGAGCGTCGGGCACTGACCGCATCAAGGTAGCCGTCGACGGTCTGGTCGCTGATTCTGCTCATCGGTGAAAGTTCTCAAACAGACGGATGGTGTTACGCATGCACATGGCCACTGTCATGGGCCCGACGCGGGGCACAAAGATCCTGACGTGATCGGCAACATCGGTTTCGTAATTTGGGATCGAAGAGAAGTTGATGCAGATAGCATCGGATTTCAGCTCCGCGGCGGTGATCCTGGGGAACGCCGCGCTCGGGACACCCGTGACAACAATATCTGCATCAGCGAGCGCGGCAGTTCGATCTGTATCGATTTCCTGGGGCCGGCCATCGACGAATTCCAGAGGGCCATTGATGTCGAACGAAATCACCTCTGCGCCGTCATTCGACAACATCACCGCGAGCGGGCGGCCGATCACCTCACTGCGATTGAATATGGCGACCTTTCTGCCCTCCAGGTGATACTCGCCGATATCATCGATGATCTTGACGATGGCGAGCGGCGTGCAGGGTACCAGCGCCTTCCTGTCATCGCTGCCCTGCACAGCGCGGCGATCATTTGCCGACATTTTGCGGGTCCAGTAAGAGCTGCCGGCTTCGATGTCTTTGGTGTAGTGCACCAGATTGCGCAGGTAGTTATCTTCCTGGTTATTGAAGATAGGAAAGTAAATAAAGATACCGTGGACCTGAGGATCGTCATTGGCCCGGTGAATCTCATCTTCGAGAGCCAGACGCTGGACCCGACGTAATTCGTAGTTAAAGCCCGCCTTCTCAAATGTGCGGCGGGTTGCATTGGCATAGGCGACAGAGGGTTTGTCGTCTGAGGCGATGAAGCCGACGATGTGAATGTTTTCACCGAGGGCGCGGACTGCCGCCTTTGATTCCTCAACATAGCGGGTCGATATGTTGGATGGATTGACCTCGGGCATTTCGGTGCTCAGTCTTCGTTGGCGTCGTAGTGACGCGCCGGGCGGGTGACTGACCCGAGATAACCCTTATGGTGTCTGGCATGGTAATCGTCGGTGGTAAACGACTTCATTTCCATCAGCGTCAGGGCCAGGGCGTCGCTGATCGCAAGCATGACGGCGATGGTGGCGCTGGGTGTTACCTTAAGCGGGCAGGGTTCTTCAATATCCGGGCCCATGTCAAGAATGACGTGAGAGAGCTCGCGCAGAGGTGATTCGGTGTGTGAAGTGACGCCGATAACACTATCCGTGCCCAGGTTTTGGGCGATCTGCAGCATCTCTACGACCTCGTTGGACTTGCCGCTGGTCGAGAATGCAACGATGCAGTCTCCGTCGGACAGCATGCCGAGATCACCGTGGCCGGCCTCTGCGGGATGGATAAAGAAAGCTGGTGTGCCTGTGGAGGACAGGGTGGCAGCAAATTTATGAGCGATATAGCCGGCTTTGCCAATGCCGGTGGTCACAACCTTGCCCTGGCAGTTGAAAAGAAGATTAACGGCCTCCTCAAATGCGTCGTTGACCTGGATTGCCTGCACCGCGGCTGCTTCCTTGGCGATGATGGCGCGCATGCGTTCTTGGATATTCAATGGAAAGTCCCGATAGCCGGATAGAAAGTGCGGGCATTATACTCAAAGCAGACCGCTGTCGTGTCAGTCGGGCAGCAGAAAGTGACTGAAAACGCCGGCGAAGGCGGGTCGATTGACGAAAAGCCCCTGGCATTTTGGCCAGTCAAGCCATCTGGCCTGCAGCAGATAGTCGGCATCGTCGACGGGTGCCGGCTCACCGGACAACAGCCTCGCGCTGTACCACCAGGTGGTACAGTCATAACAGGTGGCATTCCAGGAGAAGTCATAGCGGGTCGCGTGGCCGTCGCTCGTCAGTTCAACACGATAGCCGGTTTCCTCGAGCGTTTCGCGGACCGCGGCCTCGGCAATGGTTTCCCCAGGTTCTACTGCGCCCCCAGGGACAGACCAGAAACGTTTCCGGGTCATCGGGTCCTGCAGTTCTATGGTGAGGAGTTGATCTTTATGCAGACATATGACGCCTGTCCTGGTTCGCTCTGGCATATTAGAGGATAGGTGCAGGCAATGACCGGACGGTACCGTCTGTGAAAGAGATGACACCCAGACTATCGACGCTGCCGGTTTCAGTGCCGCCACTGGTCAGGGTACCACCGGTGACGGTGCCATTGGCATCCAGGTTGAGGTTCAGGTCGGTGGTCATGTCAGTGATGGTGCTGGTGGTATGGTCGACGAAAATGGTGCTGCTGCCGGACGTGGACGTCGACGCGGCGATACCGCCGGTCTGGCTGCCGGTTAGCAGCAGTGTCGCGGCATTCGAGAATTCAAAGCTTGCGTCGTAGCTGCCGTTGCTTAATGACAGTGAAGTACCTGTGGCCGCTGTCAGGTCGATGTTGCCATCGAAGTTGAGGCCGCTGACTGACTGCAGCGTGCCCGTGAAGCTTGACCTTGTCACAACCAGTCCTTCACCCAGGTCAGTCAGCTCAACGGTCAGGTCACCTTCGAGCAGGACCTGTGTGGTCAGATTGTCCTGGGTCTGAGACAGGGCAATGGTGACGTCCGTCAAGGCAAAGGTGCCATCCTGACCGACGTCAGTCCGGGTGCTTGCAGGGGATGACAGGTTCACACTGATCCCGGTCTGGATGTTCGAAACGGTTGATGTTCCAGAAGTCAGTTGAATGCTGCTGCCGTCGATGGCGACCACACCGGAAACGTTGGTACCGGTGAGCTCTGTCACGCCGCGCTCGATGGCAGTGGCGATGGCCGCATCCAACTGGGTGATGGCGCCCCTGACTTCAGGCGTGAGCAGGACGTTGATCAATGTTATCTGGTCACTGTTGACAGTCGCTGAACCGGTTGCGGTGCCGCCAAAGGCAGCGGTTTGAGAGTTGAGCAGACTGGCACCGATGACCTCTGAAAGTCGTGCTGCGAATACCTTGCTTCGATCCAGTGGTGCATCGCTGCCTGGGTCAGCCGGCAGGGCAATCGCCAAAGGTGCTGTCCCGGTTTCAGCCAGTCGGCTCTCAGCGACGGTCTGGGCCGATATGGCACCCGTTAGAATCGGCAGCGGTGCTGGCAGAGTCGCCTGATAACCGCTGGCAGTGACCAGATAGCTCGCGATGGCTGTCACCAGGTCAGCACCGGATGCCTGCACTAACCCTGTGTCGCTATCCGGCTGAATGCGGTTGTTCATCCGGTTGAGAACAAGGCGGTAGTTAGCGATGCCTGCCTCCTCGGTATTTACCTGACCATGCAGGCTGGCATTGAACAGGCTGACTGCCAGGCTGGTGCTGGATGGTGTTGCAGCAGCGCTGGTCAGATCGGCCAGACCGATCGCATTCATGGCGTTGCCGCCGACGGACAGGCCCGTGACAAACTCGACGACACCCAGCGCCTGTTGTTGTGCGAGGACTACCCCTTCTTCGCTGAGGCGGGCGCCAGCAGCGGCATCCGTCGCGTATCTTACGGCCAGGTCACTGGCAGCTGACAAATTGACGGTGACGGTGCGATCACCCTGGGCATCCTCCGGCGGGAAAGTGGGTGCCAGACCGCGCAGCCCGAAACCAGAGGGGACTTCATAGCGGGAGCCGAATGCCGCGAACGAACCACTGGCAGTCAGGCAATCGTTATCTGTTTCGCCATCATAGTCGCAAACCGCTGTTGCGCCGGTGCCGTCGACGGTCACAATCAACGGCGGCGTGATGCCTGCGTCGATTTCAAACTCAGAGAAAACAAGATCGTAGGCGCCGTTTTCATTCGTCCTGTCCCCGCTGGCGACCACGACTTCCTCGCCGTTGGCGTCGGTCACGGTTAGCCGGCCGTTCTGCAACTTTGAAGCCACCCGCCCGCGAATGCCGTCCTGGGGTGGCGGGGGTGAGTTAATGACAGTGTTCTCAACGGTATCTGAGCTACCACCGCAACCTGTCAGCAGGCACAGCAGCAGCAAATTGGGCCAGTAGCTGATCTTGAAAGTTCTCAGTCTGGACATCGACGGACTTCTGGTGACGGAGTGGTGAGAATACGCCACGCGCCTGATTATGGCTAGGTCAGTCATCGCTCGCTGCCAACTGGTTCGCTGACGCCGTTACTGGAGGCAGGGTCCAATGCTGAAGCGGGCGAGCGTGTCGCCAGCGCAACGCATCTTTAAGGCGGAGGCTTTCAGGTCTCTGCGGCAGGTGCGTTTGCCCTGAGCCAGTCCTGTACCTGTTCGGCCAGTTGCCGGCGCTCTTCAATGCTGATGCCCCTCGGATCGAAGCGCCAGCGATTGTGACTCGACAGCAACGGCAGCAGTTCTGCCCGATCAATCCGGAGCAGCCAGTTCGCCATCAGCTCGCCGCGACCGCGCTTGTACCCCAGTTCTGCCAGGTGATCCTCAACGCGAAAGAAGGGTGACTCCCGTCCCGGTACGAGCCACGACTCGACGCTTTCCTCCCCCGCGGTCTCGATCACGACCTGTTCTGATCGATAGACCCGCCACAGTAGAATCCCGACCAGGATCAGGCCGAACAAAAACAGTTCCCGTTCGTAGTCCTCGAGTTCCTGGTTATTCCACCAGCGCAGGAACAGAAACTGGTTATTGTCGATGGCATCCCAGAGTGGCTGCAGGAAGCTTGCGGCATTCTCTTCCATGCCAAGCCAGCGCGCGGGGGTAGTGTCGACTGTGATCCAACGGCCGTTGACCCAGGCTTCAGCCCAGGCATGAGCATGGCGTTCGCGCACGGTATACATGGCCAGGTTGGCATTCCACTCGACGACGGCATAACCCACCACGTAACGCGATGGCACACCAAGACTACGCAGCAGAAGTGCTGTGGCACTCGCGAAGTATTCACAGTGACCTGCGCGGCGCTTGTCCATGAAGTAAATCAATGGGTTCTCGCTGACCGCATGACCCGACTGGTACAGCGTGTAGCGGAATTCACTGAAGAATGACTGTACAAACTTAACGGCGTCTGGCGCTGAGAGATCAGCCGGGGCGATGCTGGCGAGGTAGTCGCGGTAGGCGGAAGGAATGATCAGGTCTTCGCTGCTGGGTTCTGCGCCGAGTCTGCCCGTCGTGTCATAACGAACCCGGTAATGCGGTGAGGGGATCAGCCCCAATCCCTGAATGGTGCCATAGGCGGATTTTTTCAGGTGCTTGGCAGGCAGTTCGTAGATTTCGGTCAACTGGTCCGGCACTGGAATGATCGCTGCCTTGCGGTCGAACTCGATATAGATTTTCGCCTGAGGGTATTGTTGCATCGGGCGTGGCGCAAATTCCCAGAGGAAGTCGTCCGCTGGCTCAACCGCGTCAGCGTTTGGTGAGAATACCTCCCAATCAGTAATCCCGGGCGAATTGTATGCTGCTTCACGCAGCAAGGGCGGGAAGTCTGGTCGCCCGGACTGGGGCTCGATGCGGAAGGCAATGGCGTCAGACAGTTTGAGCGTCCCGACCTGGCCCAAAGCGGTGTGCGTTTTCAGGTGATTTGTGCGCCGTGCAATCCACGCCGCAATCCATTCTTCGGTTTTCTCTTTCAGGGCGAGATGGGCGCCGCGCATGCCGGTATGAGCAAAGCTGGCGCCCAGGACAACGAGGGCAAATGTCAGGATGAACACCTGAAGATTGAACCGGGTCGACCGCAGCCTGAGGAGCAACAGCAGGATCAGGAATGCGACAACAGGGAAATAATAATTACCCTCGGGCTCCAGCCCGGCAGCCAGCAGGCACATGCCGATCAAGACATAGTCCATGTCCCAGGACTGCTGAACCGGTTCTTTCTGTCGCCGCAGGCTGTAGAACAGCACGTCGAGCGGCATACGCCGGGTCGTGCTGTAGCTGATCGTCATGGTCAATGGGTAAAACAGGATCGGTATCCAGCTTATCAAGGTCGTAATGAAGTGGTACTCGCGCCGGTTAATGAAGAGGAACACCACCAGCAGAAGCAGGCCGACGCTGGTGAGGTCGGCGATCTGGTAAAAATCTTTCTGTGTCAGAGCCCAGCGTCGATTGAAGTAGAACCTGGCCTCGAAGATGATGGCCATTGGCAGGGCAAACCAGAGCAGATCACACTGATAGCCCCAGAAAAGGATGGCAATGCTGCCAAGGTATTGCGGTTTAATGTCGTCGTCAGTGTTTGTTTTCACAGCGCCTGCAGACCTTCCTCAACATTATCAAGGTTCAGTACATGGAAGTCTGAGCGCATGGGTGTCTGATCGCCCGGCTGCTTGAGCACAAATATTTCGGTGCCGACACCCTGATTCTCGACGGCCTTGATTAGCTCAAGTCGGGCGGAGTCCATGCCGGCAAAAACAAACAGGCAGCCGCTCATCAGTCGACTCCGCTCGATCAGCATCTCATTTAGTGCATTAGTGGCCTGGCGAGTCTGTTGCAGCACTGCCAGGGCCTCCAGTTGTTGAGAGGTCTGGGCAAAGCCTCGACCCGCGGTGATGGTTTCCGGCCTCTCGGCCATGAAGTGCAGGTCCATGAGGCTATCACTGTTATCAAAGGCCGTGAGAAAGCTTGCCGCGACAGAGATAACCTCTTCGAAGATTGCCGGTTCCTGCTCGAAAGAGTCGACCACCAGAGCCTGGCGGACGAAAAACTCATCCTGGAATTCTTTAACCACGGGTTTGTCGCGTCGGGCTGAGCTTGCCCAGTGAATTTTCCTGATCGGATCACCATCGCGATAGTCACGCAGTGAAACGAATTCGTCGGACTCCCCAATGGACCAGGTGGAGTTCACTCCGCCGGGCTGAAAATGACGGCCGCCGGTAAACTCGAAGCGTTTTGATATCGGGTAACGCTTCGGCAGCACCAGCAATTGCTCGCGATTGTCGAAATCGATGATGCCGTAGTTCAAGCCGAAGGGGTCGGGATGAAGGATCGTTGTCGATTCGAGGTTCACAGCCCCGCGCCGCAACGGCGTAGCTGACAGGATTGCAGCTTCGCTGCCACGGATGTTGATGTCCGGCACTTTCGCCGGTTTGATATTGATGCCGGTATTCAGGCGCTGCAGCCAGATAAACCGATGCCAGCCAATCCAGCGGTCGTAGGCGTTGCGAGTTTCTTCGCCCGGCTCGCGGCTGCGCTCAAACTGTTCGATGGTTGGTGGTACCACCCGGGGGTTGTCGGCGATGGAAAGATCCCGTTCAACCCGTGCACCCTCGTTGATCACGGTGATGGCGTAATCGAAGGGCTCACCGGCGGTGGCGTAGCGTGGCAGTTGGCGGCGGATGCTGACGTCAGGGACCTGGATTTTGAGGCTCAGCCTTGCCGCAATCAGAATGCAGAGCATCAGGGCAAACAGCTGGTAAACATAGGACAGGTCGGTATCAAGCCCCATGGCACCGCAGATCAGGGTGCCGGTCTGCATCAGGCGGCCGCGATCGGTGGATTTGCGCATTGCCCGGCGGTTCAGACGGGTCAGTTTGACCCAGGTTGGAAACACCCGTTCGCGAAAAGCCATCAATGATCAGGCAGGCACAGGTGTTTCAGCCAGGATATCCATCACGGTCTGGGCTGACTGGGTGCCGGAGTACTGGGAGCCGGAGTCGAGAACCAGACGGTGGGCAATGGTTGGTACCGCGAGCCCCTGGATGTGATCTGGCGTCACAAAGTCCTGGCCCTCAATCAGCGCCAGCGCCTGAGCGCATTTCATCAGGGTGATGCCAGCGCGGGGGCTGGCGCCCATGGCAATGCCCGGCGCGCCCCGGGTCGCAACCACAAGATCGACAATGTAGCGCTTCAGCTCGTCGGAGATGCGAACATTGCCTGCGGCCTGGCGTACCTTGCGGATATCGTCGAGTGAGAGGCAGGCGGTTAAAGATGCCAGTGGATGAGAAAAGCGCTGCGCATCCATGATCAGGACCTCATCTTCTTTCGAGACATAGCCCAACTTGAAACTCATGGCGAAACGGTCCATCTGTGCTTCCGGCAATGGATAGGTGCCATGAAATTCCACCGGGTTCTGGGTCGCGATCACGAAGAACAGCTCATCCATCGGGTAGCGTTCACCTTCGATGCTGACCTGGGCTTCTGCCATGGCCTCGAGCAGGGCCGACTGGGTGCGGGGCGAGGCCCGGTTGATTTCATCAGCCAGCAATACCTGTGTGAAGATCGGCCCTGGCCTGAATTTGAAGGTATGGTTCTGCTGATCGAAGATTGAGACCCCGAGAATGTCAGACGGCAGCAGGTCCGGCGTGAACTGGATGCGCTTGAAAGTTGCGTCTATCGAGCCGGCCAGCGCCTTTGCCAGAGTTGTCTTGCCCGTGCCCGGTACGTCTTCGAGCAGGACATGGCCACCGGCGAAAAATGCCGTCAGCAACCACTTGATAGATTGGTTGTTACTGCGGATAACGGTTTCGATGTTTTCCTGCAGTTTTTTCACCAGCGACTGTTCGACGCCGGGGTAGATGTCTTTGATATCAGATGACATGGTGGGTCCGTCGCTACCGGCGTTAAGCTTCGCCAACCCAGCCAGCGTGAAAGCCATAGGGCACACGGAACGGCATGACGATGGTGGCAACCGGCCCATCACTGAAACGTGTTGCGTCGATAATGACACACTCGCTCTGGTCTTTAGCCTCATCGTGGACGAAGGCGATTAGGTATCCATCATCCTCTGCTGATGAATCTACCCGGGGGGCAAACACCGCTTCGCCGCCGTGGCGCGATTCCCCGAACTTATACTCGAGTGTGGTGCTTGTCTCGTTATCAAATTTCATGACGCCATCGAAAGTGAATGGACGCACAGGGTTGAAAATGCCGGCGTAGACGTAGCGAGTTGGGTGACAGGCGTGGTCGTCGTTGACCCTCGTGAAATCGCACGGCGTATCGCTCAGCTGCCTCTCGCTGACCTCCCCTGTCTTGAGATTCAGTCGCCACTCGTGCAGCCGGCCCTGGTTGTCGGCGAGGTCGTTGCCTTCGCTGGTGCCTGCCCCGGCGATGTCCGCTGTTTTTGACCGGGAGGCCTGTAGAACGACCTCATCACCCTCATCCCAGGCGTTGGCGGTGTGCACGACGACGCCGGTATCGACCTCAAACCACCTGACATCTGCATCGGTGCCATACCTCGGCATGACGCCAATGCGGGAGCCGTGCTCGGGTTCGAAGCCGAGCGCGGGGCCACCGGCGATCGCGCGTTCAATGTCCAGAGTGATTGGGAAGTCGAGAAAGATGCTGTACTTCTCGCTGACCGCAAAGTCATGCATGAATACGGGTTTCGGTATGGTAACTGGTGTCGTATGAACCAACTCGCCGTGCTTGTCGATGACGGAATAGGTGACAAAAGGCGCTGCAAATGAGTAGCCGAAGGTCATCATTTCACCCGTTCTCCTGTCGACCTTAGGGTGAGCTGAGAATGCATGTTGCAGCTTGCCGCCAAAGTCGGTCGGGCCAACGGTCTCTAGACCGGGCAGATCGATAACGGTTGGCGGTGAGGCCTCATGCAGCGCATACAGCGTCTTGTTGTGATAGGTGAAGGCAGTGTTCGCCAGGTTCTTGCTGCCGGCTGCACCTTCCGGTACGCGTGAAGGCGAGGGGTCGAGCATGGAGTTCAGGCCCTTGTAGATCCAGTCACCACGCTCCTGCTCGAGCAGGAAACCCTCGTTCCGGACGAAGCGGTTCCGATAGTGAGCAGTGCCGTTGTCGAATTCGATGGCGTGAATCATGCCGTCGCCGTCAAATGTGTGATAGGCCTCCTCACTGAACACGTAAACGGGATTGGGGCCTACCCTTAAGAAATGACCCGCAAGATCCTTCGGGATCTCACCAATGACCTCCATGCCCTCTGCGTCGCGTTCATCCGCAACCGGGCTGAAATTACCGTCAAGAAAATAGTTGGTAGAAGGTGCGCCTGCGGCAACCTGGGTCATGTCAGTTCTCCCTCATTCAATATCAATGTCTGCCACCGCAGGCGTGAGATGCACCCGGTAACAGCGGTTAGTAAGAATAAGTCTTGTTACTGCTCGAAATCCAGATGACACGACACCTGGTGGTCAGTCACGGGCCTCAATTCCGGCGCTTCGATCTTGCATTTGTCCATGGCCTGCGGGCAGCGCGGGTGGAATCGGCAGCCTGAGGGCGGGTTGATGGGTGAGGGAACATCACCCACGATAACTTCTCGCTGGACCTTTTGGTGCGGATCAGGGATCGGGATCGCTGAGATCAGTGATCGCGTGTAAGGGTGTCTTGGCTGGTGGTAGATCGAGTCACCGGTGCTTTCCTCGACGATTTTGCCGAGATACATGATCGAGATGCGGTCAGAGATATGTTTTACCACCGCCAGGTCATGCGCGATAAAGAGATAGGCCAGGTTGAATTCTTTCTGCAGATCTACCAGCAGGTTAAGAATCTGGCTCTGGATCGAGACATCAAGTGCAGAAACAGGCTCATCGCAGATGACCAGTTTGGGATTGAGTGCGATGGCCCGGGCTATACCAATACGCTGGCGCTGGCCGCCTGAGAATTCGAACGGATAGCGCGTCACCGATCGGGCCGGCAGGCCCACGATATCCAGTAGTTTGCGGACACGCTCGGCTCGCTCCGCACGGTCACCCATTTTGTGGATGATGAAAGGCTCCTCAATGATGTCCCCGACTGTATGACGAGCATTCAGGGACTCCATGGGATCCTGGAAGATCATCTGGATATGCTTGCGATAGGGCAGCAGCGACTTGCCACGCAGGTGTGTGATGTCGTTACCCTCGAATTCGATCTTGCCGTCGGTCGGGTTGTAGAGCCGGGATATGCAGCGCCCCAGGGTCGACTTGCCGCAGCCAGATTCCCCCACCAGGCCGAGCGTTTCTCCCGGCTTGATGTCAAACGAGACGCCGTCCACGGCGCGATTGAACCTGGCCGCACGCAGCAGGATGCCTTCCTTCACGGGGAAGTGCATTTTCAGGTCGGTGACTCTCAGGATCGGGTCGCTCATGTGGTATGACCCCCAAGCTCGCGCCACTTAAGGCAGGCGACATGGTGCTGATCGTTGACCGTTTCGAGCTGGGGCAGATCAGTCGTGCACTGATCGTCCCGGTGTGGGCAACGATTCTCAAACCGGCACCCTGCAGGCAGGTCCATGAGTCCCGGCACCATCCCTTCGATAATGGAAAGCCGTGACTTTGGCACCGTTTCGAGCGTCGGTATTGATGCCAGCAGACCCTGGGTGTAGGGGTGAGACGGGCGATCGAAAATATCAAAGACCGAGCCTTTCTCAGCGACTTTGCCGGCGTACATGACGACGACATCATCACAGGTCTCAGCGATCACACCGAGATCATGAGTGATCATGATGACCGACATGCCCATATCTGACTGGAGTTGTTTGATCAGCTCCAGGATCTGCGCCTGGATCGTAACGTCGAGCGCGGTCGTTGGCTCATCCGCAATCAAGAGATCCGGCTGACATGCCAGTGCTATGGCGATGACAACGCGCTGCCGCATGCCTCCAGACAACTGGTGCGGGTATTCGCCCATGCGCACGTCCGGTGAAGGAATGCCGACCTTGTCGAGAATTTCGACACCTTCCGCGGTCGCCTGCTGCGGCGTGATGTTCTTGTGCAGTAGCAGCACCTCGGTTAACTGGCGGCCAATGGTGTGCACGGGGTTGAGCGCGGTCATGGGCTCCTGGAATACCATGCCGATGCGGTCGCCGCGGATTTTTTCCATCTCAGTGATGTCAAGGTGGGCAAGGTCCTGACCATCGAAGTTGACATTGCCGGCAACGATTTGTCCCATGGGTTGCGGCAGCAGACGCATGATCGACAGGGCGGTCACGCTTTTGCCGCAACCGGATTCTCCGACGATGCCCAGCATCTTGCCTTTCTCGGCTTTGAAGCTGACGTCATCGACGGCGCGGACCCGGCCCTCGTCAGTATCGAACTCGGTGACGAGGTTGTTAACTTCGAGCAGTGCCATCAGGGGTTGGCGTGTTGGTCGTAGATGTTGATTTCAGGCGCAAAAGTGACGCCATTCTTGCGAGCCTCAAGCGTTGCCTCTTTCAGCTCTGTATCAATCCAATGGACGGAGTGTTCTGTCGAATCACGGGAATGCTTGTAGTGAAAACCCTCCGGGTATTTCACCCAGCGCCAGTGCCCGACTCGATACGCTGGCTGGATAAAACCAGGGACAAAGGAGGCGTGCTCATGGTGCATCTCTGTCATGGCATGGGCCAGCTCAATCATTTCCTGCTTGTCGCTGGATGCACGGTACCTGTTAATCATGTCATCCATTTCAGGAATCGAAAGCACTTCCAGGTTGTTGGTCTGGGTCTTCACTTTCCGGTCAGGGTTAATGGAGCCATCCTCAAGGAAAGGGACATCGTAAGCATTGTCGGAGTGATAGCTCTCCCAGAAGCGTGGATACATCTCCAGCGAAACAGAGAAAGCGCTGAAGTGCAGGTCGTGTTTTTTCTCCTGGACCTTCTTCCAGCCTGCGGTGCCGTCGAGCACTTCGATGCGATATTCAAGCCCCGCCTTGGCGGCTTCCTCCTTCAGAATGGTCATGACGTCCTTGAGACTTTCATAGCCCGAAGACAGTGTAAATGACAATCGCTCGCCGGCCTCATTGACGAGGATGCCGTCCGGACCGCGCTCACTGAAGCCCGCCTTCGCAAAGGCCTCCTGGGCCTTGTCGATATCAAACACTCGTGCTTTCAGGGTGGGGTGAGAGAACTCGCCGTAGCCGTCGGACGAGGTCTGCATGCGGCTGTAGTCGCCACGGAAGAATTTCTCGATGACCAATTCCCAATTCGACGCGTGGTTGATGCCAACGCGGATGTCACGGTTATCCAGCAGTGGTTTCGATGTGTTGATCCAAAGGCCATAAGTCGGTCTTGGGCGCTGGTTGTAGAACACAGACTTGTGAATGTATCCGGACTGCACATCGGGATCAGAGTCGGGCAGTTTCTCGTACCAGTACTCAGCAAGATTCAGGCCGAACTGATCGATGTCACCGCGTTTAAAAGCCTCGAAAACCTTGGGTGTGTCGCGAATGACTGATAGATGAATGTTGTCCGGGTTGTAACGATAGCGCCAGCTCTTCTTGTCGTTTGCCCACCAGTCTTTATTGCGGGTCAGCTTGATCGAGCGGCCTTTGCGAATGTCTTCGTCTTTGATGACGTAGGCAGCAGTTGTTGGTGCAAAGCGCCACTGGTAGCGTTCAACAAAGTCGTCTCCGAGTTCCTTGTAGAAATGCTGTGGCATGGGTCGCAAGGACAGGACCCTGGCCGCCATGTCAGGTTTGGCTTCGGGTATCGTCATCGAAAGCGTGTAGTCATCATATTTCGTAATGTTGGTATACTGGGAGCCGTACCAGTTGTTGTACCAGGGCGCCACGATGTAAGGAGACTGGTAGAAGAAAAACATGAAAAAGTAGTCGTCAACTGTGACAGGCTCGCCGTCTGACCACCTGGCGTTGGGATCAATTTTTGCGTAAACCGTCTTGTTTTCCCGGTCTATCGCCCAGGCCTCAGCGAGGCCAGGGTAAAACTCAAAGTGTTCAGGATGTCGATGACCCAGCCCCATGGTTACGTCGTCCAGCAGCCAGATCCTGAAAGAACCATTCGAGTCCGGTCCGACGGTTCTCAGCGTACGAGGGAAGTCCTGCATCCTGCCGTATTGCGTTCCACCCTTCTTCGATTCAGGCGAGCCAATTTCGGAGAGGTGACCGCCATCCTGCCATTCCAGGTCAGTCGGCAGGTCAGCGAGTGTTTTGAAGCGGAAAAAATCGGGTTTCCCGGCGTAGTAGGCTTCAACTTCAGCGGTATTGTCGATTGCCTCAAAATCTGTCTCCTCTTCGGACGAGCCGCCACAGGCGCTGAGCAGAATCAACGTGACGAGTGTCAGCAGACCGTTCATGTGCGAGGTTTTCATAGTTGCTTTCCTTGAGTGTTCCGGTTAGCGATAAATGGTGAACTTCTTTGGGTCGAAGGATTCCCGCACCGCCTCCCCAATGAAGGTGACGACAGTGAGGAGTATGACCAGCGTGCCAAAGGCGCTTGTCACGATCCAGGGTGCTGTTCGTAGCGTCGCTGTGCCCTGCTTCAGCAACTCACCCAGGCTTGGGGTGGGTGGTGGCAGACCAAAGCCGAGGAAGTCCAGTGCGGTAATGGATGTTATCGCGGAGATAACGATGAAAGGCATAAAGGTAACCAGCGTGGATAACACATTGGGCAGGATATGCCGGAAAATGATGCGAGTATTGGAAGCACCCAGAACCCTGGCAGCCGCGACATAGTCTCGCGCTTTTTCTTTGTAAGTCTCTGTCCGCATGTAGTAGGTCATTGTGGTCCAGCTGAACAGCACCAGTACGACTAAAAGGAGTCCGATTCTCGCCGGTATTGAAAACGTCGCCGGGATGACACTGAAGACGATGATGACCATGTAGAGGAACGGGATATTGGACCAGATTTCGATAAATCGCTGGAACATGAGATCAAACATGCCGCCGAAATAGCCCATGGCGCAGCCAACGGTGATGCCGATGCTGTAAACGGCCAGCATGAAGGCGATAGAGAACCAGAGTGCGATGCGGGTACCGTAGAAGAGACGGGCAAATATATCCCGGCTGGTGGAGTCTGTGCCCAGGAAATGCCGGTGTTCCAGGGACGGTGGTGTCGGCCGGTAGACACCGCCGTCAGCGACGTGATTTTCATAGGCGTTGTAGGGCACGAGCGGCATCAGGACCCAGTTGTTACTGCCGTTTTTTTCAAATTTTTCCTGCAGGTCACGGTAGTCAACTTCATAGTCGTAATCGAGACCGAAGTCTGTGCCGGGATGGAAGGCAGCATAGGTTGGGAAGTACAGGTTGCCCTCGTAGCTCACGACCAGGGCCCTGCTGTTGACCAGGAGCTCACCCAGGGCAAGGATCACCAGCAGCGCGCACAGCCCGATAAAGCTGTAGTAACCGCGCTTGATCTCGCGGAAACGCCGGAGCTTTTTCAGGGTCTGCGGATTTAATTGGAACATGATCGGCGATGTACTCTAGTTGAATCTGATGCGCGGGTCGACGAGAGCGACCAGGATGTCAGAGATGATATTGCCGATTAAAAGCAGCAGGCTGGCCAGCAACACGATACCCATTACGACCGGATAATCGCGATCGAGAATCGCTGTCAGACCCAGCAGGCCGAAGCCGTCGATGTCAAAGATGGACTCGATGAGAAAGGAACCTGAGACCAGCAGCACGATGTTCTGGCCAAAGGTTGTCGCGATGGGGATCAGCGAGTTGCGCATGGCATGGCGAGTGACGGCCTTTCTGAACGAAACTCCCTTGGCAATGGCGGTGCGTATGTAATCAGACGCCAGATTGTCCATCAGGTGATTCTTCAGCAATAAGGTCACGATGGCGAAACTGCCAATCAGGTAGCAGATCAACGGCAGCACCGAGTGAGACACCAGGTCAACAAATTTGCCCCAGGTTGTCAGTTCATAGTACTGCAGGCTGACAAAACCGCCCATGGGGAACCAATCCAGCCTGACTGAGAAATAGAGCAGTAAGAGAGAGCCCAGCGCGTAGCCAGGTATGGCATAGCCAATGAAGATAAGAATCGAGGTGACATTGTCGACGACGGTACGATGTTTAATCGCCTTCAGGACGCCAAGCGGGATACAGACGATATACGTAATTACCAGGGTCACCAGGCCGTAATACAGGGAAACGGGGAAGCGGTCACTGATCACATCCCAGACGGGTTCGTTGTAGCGATAAGAGGAGCCGAGATCACCCTGCATCACCTTCCACAGCCACTCGGCGTAACTTTGCAGTATCGGTTTATCGAACCCGTAGTATTCCTTAAGTTTCTCCAACTGGGCTTCCGAAAGTGCCATGTCGGCACCGGCAACCTGGGTGCTGACGCCTGAGGCGGCATTCATCTGCTGGGTCTCCATGATGGCGCGCTCGAGCGGGCCACCGGGCACAAGCCGGGTGATGGCAAAGACGATGATGGTGACGCCCAATAAGGTTGGGGGAATCAGCAAAAGACGCCGAATGAAGTAGTCGCGCATTGATGGTTCCGGAAGCTTTTGGCTTCTCTTGTTGCCGCTAGGCCGGGTGGGCCAGACGACAAAATGCTGAGCTCATGCCCCGATAACGGGCAGAACTGGACAAACAAAGGCGCGATGGTGCCACAAAGACTTGATGCTTGAAAGTGTCTGGCTGTGATTCGCCGCGTAATACAGGCAGTTTGTCGTCATCAGTCATTAATAAAATTCGATGTTTCCAAAGAGGCAGTGGCATAATGCGAATATGGCCACTCGCAAAATGAAAAGGAGATGAGATGAACGAAGTTGAAGGCGTTATGCAGGAAGTTGAAGACATAGATAAGTACGTTGACATGGCTGTCGGATTGGCGATGAGTTACGGCCCGAAGCTCATTCTGGCGATCCTGACATTAATCGTTGGCCTCTGGATTATTAACGCGTTCTGTCGAGGCGTCGATAAAGGGTTCGAAAAGAGCAGCATGGAGCCAACGCTGAGACGGTTCCTGAACTCTCTGATAGGCGTCGGTCTGAAGGCGCTGCTGTTGATATCTGTTGCCTCAATGGTGGGTATCGAAACGACATCTTTCATTGCTGTGCTGGGTGCTGCCGGACTGGCTGTTGGTCTGGCGCTGCAGGGTTCGCTGGCAAATTTTGCCGGCGGAGTGCTCCTGCTGATCTTCAGACCCTACAAGGTTGGTGATTTTGTTGATGCTGGTGGTCATGCTGGCACAGTTTCCAGTATTGAGATATTCAACACCGTGCTGAAAACGGCCGACAACAAGACGATCATCATCCCCAATGGAGCGGTCTCGAGTGGGTCTATTACAAACTTTTCCACGGAATCCACGCGTCGGGTTGATCTTGTGTTTGGTATTGGCTACGACGATGACATGAAAAAAGCGAAGAGTATTCTGCAGGGTTTGATCGAGGCGGATGAGCGCATTTTGAAGGATCCTGCGCCCGTCATCGTGGTTTCAAACCTGGGTGACTCCGCGGTCGATATAACGACACGCTCCTGGGTCAACAGTGGTGATTACTGGGGCGTATACTTTGACCTGGTTGAAAACGGTAAAGAAGCGTTCGATGCCAATGGTATCTCTATTCCCTATCCGCAGACGGATGTGCACCTGCATCAGTCTTCCTCCTGATCGTTTGTCAGGTAGCCCATGATCATCGTGGCGAGAAGCGCACCGGTGATCTGGGCTGCCACAAAGGCAGGAACGTGGGGGAGATAAATCCCGCTGAAAGTATCGCTGAAGGCGCGCGCAATGGTCACGGCCGGGTTGGCAAACGACGTTGAGGCGGTAAACCAGTAGCCGGCCGTGATGTAGAGACCTACCGCATAGGGTACGGCCTCGGCCCTGAATCTGATGCAGCCGAGAATGGTCATGATCAGACCGAAGGTCGCAATGGCTTCGGCTACCCATTGCCCTGGCCCGGTGCGAAGCGTATTCGAAAGTTGTATGACCGGCTGATCAAACATCACGTGAGCCGCGATGACGCCCAGTAATCCGGCAAAGATCTGCACTGCGATATAGGCAATCGCGTCGCTTGGTCTAATTTCCTTGCGTATCAGGAACACAAGAGTGACTGCCGGGTTGAAATGCGCACCGGACAGGGTGCCGAACACCAGAATCAGCACGACCAGGATGGCACCGGTTGCGATGGTGTTACCCAACAGTGCGATGGCGACATTTCCGCCTGCCAGCGTCTCCGCCATGATCCCGGAACCGACGACGGTCGCCAGCAGGAAGAACGTGCCGATCAGTTCGGCCAGGAGTCGTTTGGTCATATTCATCCTCTTCATTTCAAGTCATGGCCTGTTTGAGAGACAGGTGTACAACGAATCGATAAGTGCTTTGCCGCGAACCCTACCATCGCGGTGCAGCTGATTCATCACGTAGGCGAAACTGATCTCATTGACCGGGTCATAGAAAGCGATTGAGCCACCGGTCCCCGTGTGGCCGAAGGCAGTCGGCTCAGGTCCAAAGTACACATCCTCGCAGTTAAGAATGAAGCCCATAGCCCGGCGCAGTGGCTGGCCAAGCGCGAGGTCGATTTGCCCGTTGGTCTGCTCGCTCGTCGCCCACGAAAGGGTCCGCTTGCTGATGAGATCCGGGATAGCAGCATAGATTCTCGCGAGTCCTTCCGCAGAAGCATGGCCGTTCGAGGCTGGGATCTCCGCGCTGCGCCATGCCTGGCTGCAGATATGTCGATAGGGGGCGATGACGGGGTCGTTGGGACTCAGCTGCTTCAGGACCGGTTTTCTGTTCACCTCAATCAGTTTGCGGGCGTGGTTCGGTCCGATCAGTTCGGTGCAATGGTGTTGGTGTTCCTCCGGCACACCCAGGTAAAAGGCAGCATTAAGCGGCGTGCTCAGGTTCTCCTGAATAAATGCGCCTGCTGACATGCCGCTGATCTGCCTGATCAGTTCACCGGCTAGGAACCCCCAGGTGATTGAGTGGTAGCCAAAAGCGCTGCCGGGTGTCCAGGCGGGTGCCTGACTTGCCAGCTGAAAAGTGCGTGCCTGCCAGGCATAAAGATCGTCGACTGTAATGGCGGGCTCAAACTGGTAAAGGCCCGCCTGGTGAGACAGCAGCTGGGCAACGCTGATAGGGAACTTGCGTTCGGCCCCGAACTGCGGCCAGTAGTCGATGACCGGCGCGTCGTAGTCGAGATCACAACGATCTACCAATAATGCGAGGGCAAGGGCGACGATACCTTTGGTCGTTGAGTAGGTGTTGACCAGAGAGTCTCGCTGCCAGGGCATGGTTGCGGCGCGATCGGTGAATCCACCCCAGAGATTGATGACCGGCTTTCCACCCTGGTAGATCGAGAGTGAGGCGCCGATCTCAATGTTGTCCCAGAGCCTGGCGAAGGTGTCCCTGACAGGTTCAAAACCGGCCGAGACCTCACCATTGAGCCCCGGTAAAACAAACGAGGTTTCCATAGAGAGCGTTTTGGTTAAACAGTGATAATATCACCACGTTTCAGAGCCGGGCACCAAGCCTTCTTCCCACGTCAATCATCTGCCAGTACCACTGTGACCAGCATCGTTCTAGAAAGAGTCAGAGATCTCAGTCCGTCAACCCGCGACTTCAGGTTCGTCAGCGTTGATGGTCAGGGATTTGAGTTCGAGCCCGGCCAGTTCTATCGGTTCGTGTTTGCTGATGAAGAAGGTGAATTTGAGCGCAGCTACAGTCTCTGTAATTTTTCAGCGACGAACCCGGCAGTCATGGATCTTGTTGTCTCGAAAGTGGCAGGTGGCAGGGCCACCCGATTGCTGTTTCAGGATGAACCGGGTGATCTTACTGCCCGGGTCACGGGCCCGTTTGGGCGTCTGGTGTTACCTGCGACAGCGCCTCAGCGTCTGGTACTGGTGGCGACCAGTGTTGGGCTGGCCCCCTATATGCCAATACTGCGGCAACTTGAGTCGCTGGACTACACCAGAGTCATTCTGCTGCTGGGTGCGCGAGACCGCGGTGAGTTCATCTATGGCGATGAGCTTCTGGACTATGCAGAAAGACATGACTGGTTTGAGTTGCGGCTTTGCCTGTCACGTGAGGTGGCCGCCGCCAGCCACGAGCGTGACGGATACGTGACACGGCAGATTGATCAGCTGCAACCTGATAAGGCAACCGATCATTATTTGCTGTGCGGTAATCCAAATATGATCGATGATGTCTGGGGTTACCTGAAGAGCATGGGTTTCAGACCCAAGCAAGTGGTGAGAGAGAAGTACGTTTTCGCGCGAGAGAAAAAAGCCGCCACTGCCGAGATGACAGACGAGCAGCGGCGGCTGATAGCGGAGAAGCTGAAAAAATACTCCTGATCAGGCGATGGCCGGATACAGGTTCTCGCAGGCCGCATCGATTTCATCATAAAGGTTGTCGTTCGCTGCGTGCGGCTCATACTGCTCAAACAGAGACAGGGTGTAACAGCTGGGGCGCAGCAGGTCGTATTCAAAGTAATCGATATCTTCGTTCATGGTCGGGCTCCTTATCATGGCAATCAGAATATTGTGGCTCGCTTCGTCCTTGTGGACAGGCGCATCATCAGGTGCGCCGATAAAGATTGAGCAAAGCCTGTGCCAGAAATTGAAAAAGCGGAAAGCCCCAAAAAACAGGGCTTTCGGTTATCGCCCGGTTTTAGGGCTGTGCCGTGGCGGTGCAGATGGGGCTGCCATGCACTGATCAGGCGCGGTAGCACCAGTGCCAGGGTTCATAGTCGATGCCATCGGGGTTATCCCGCGGATAGCTGAGGTAAAAATTAAACGTTGCCGCGTTGGTAACGAGCCACGCAAAAGCGGGTGAGTTTTCGAACTCCTCGGTCAGGGCCTCACCCGCCCCGCTGTGCAGATCCAGGGCGCACCCTGTGTGGTGTTCGCTATGGCCTGGAATCGCGTTGACATTGAGTATGTCCTCGAGGGGGCGGCCGTCATCGAGTTTCTGGCGAATCAGCTGGCACTGGTAGTCGACAGATCGAAAAGCCGAGACCAGCTTCAGTTCAATCCCTGCAGCAGTCGCGGCGGCGACCATCTGCTGCCAACTCGCCAGGGTCGCGGGCGTCATGCGTTGAGGACGGTCGAACATGTCCGGGCCGGCGTCCACAAGTTCTGCCGCTTCCTGGTAAACGGGCAGGCGACAGTTGCGTTCAATGTCGCTGGTGATGCCGAGATCGTCAAGGAGGTCACGTAGTCTGTTCATCATTTCAGGCGAGCCAGAGGCCGGCGATAACGGTGAGGATGAAGCCCATGAGTGCCAGCACAAAATAGCAGGTGCCTATCACGAGAAATTTCAATGCTGTGACAAAGTGCCCCTGGCTGTAGACCCGGCGCATGCTCAGATAGAGATAGACTGGCATCCACAGCACAACAATTGTCTCAAGCGTGGATGTCATGTTGGCCCAACTGCCGTTTTCAGCGTAGCCCAGCAGCGAGGACAGCGTCAGTGCCAGGTAGAGAAAGCAGTGATTGTGGATCGCCAGGAGCAGGTGCTCGGCATAGTAGAACCCGCTGCCGATGTAGAAGAACTTAAGGAAGATGGCAAAAAACGGCAGGAGGAAGAACATTACCGCAGACATCAGGTCCATGAATTCCATGTAGACCGAAGCCGGGTTCTCGTCAATCTGCGCAACGAGTTTGGAAACCTGGCTGCGCAGTTTTTCTGTCAGTGCTGCGTTTTCTTCCTCACTCAACCAGCCAATGCGGACATTTGCCATTTCGGCATCGACTTCCTCCCGCCAATTCTGTTCCTGGCTGTCAGCGCCGCTGACCTCGACCTGCCGGTCATTACCGGGTGAGAGCTGGCTCAATAGCGGCAGGATGATAAAAAAAAGGAAACTGATGATGAGATAAAGGCGCACCGGCGCGACGTAACGTGCGCGGCGCCCAGCGAAATACTCAGTGGTCAGGTGCCCGGGCCTGAACACCAGGGCAACGAGGGTTCTCGAGGCCCTGGAATCGGCGGTGAAAACATCCTCGAAGAACTCACCAGCGATGGTCCAGACATACTTCTTCAGCTCTTTTTGCTCCTGGCCGCAAGTGGGACAGAACGGACCACTGATTTCTGTGGCACAGTTCGGGCAGACAGCTCGGGCAGGAGACGATTGCATGCAGGGAATCTTAGCACTTTCGATCGACTGTCCTGCTTCGAATTCGAGGCACCAGGCCGGCAGTCTTCGACAAGGCTGTATCAGCGTCATAAGATCTCTGCCTATTTAGTGGTACAGTAATGCCTTTTGTCGCAGAAGATGATGTGGTGCCTTAAAAACTGTTGCCACGTGACGGCAGGAACATTGAAATGAATGAAACAATTGTGTTGCGGGATGAACGCGCGGGGGATCGTGAGTCGATCCATGAGGTCACGCGGCTTGCCTTTGCTGGTCGGCCCTATGCTGGCGGTGACGAGCAGGACGTCGTGGATCGCCTGCGAGCGGCCGGGGCACTGGCGCTGAGCCTGGTGGCATTGCAGGGGATCCGCCTGGTGGGCCAGGTCACGTTTTCCCCGGCAGAACAGGCCGATAGTTCTGCCGGCTGGTTTGCGCTTGGGCCCGTTTCCGTCCTTCCCGAGTGGCAGGGGCAGGGTGTTGGGGCCAGTCTGATTGAGGCGGGCCTGGCTCGCCTTATCGAAATGCAGGCGAGTGGCTGTATTCTCACCGGCGATCCAAATTATTACGGTCGGTTCGGTTTTAAAGTCCGGCCCGAGCTTTGCCCGGATAATGAACCTGGTGAATTCTTCCAGCTGAAATGCCTGGCTGCGTCAGAGCCGACCGGGACCTTCAGTTTTCATCCCGCTTTTTATGGTGGCTGACCTGCCGGACCGCCGGTCAGTGCTGCCTGGTCAAGTCTTCGGAGGCACAATCTACGGGTAATTGTCCTACGTCGCATAGATTCGGTTCAATAGATCCATTGCCTCCTGAGCCATAAGACTAGCTCGTTTTGATAACGAGGCAGTGGGCACTGTCCAGGAATTGCGTCTTGAAGGCATCGCAGAAGGCTTCTGCCGACCGCTTTTCATCAAAGGGTCCGAACTGAACACGATAGACAGTGCGGCCACCGGACCGACTCTCACGAAAAATGGGTTGCCGGCCCTCGAACAGGTCCTCATTGTTGACATACAGGGATTGCCAGAGTTTCTGCGCGGCATTGAGACTGCTCATGGCACCGACCTGGACCCGGTAAACGTGGATCTGCAGCATGTCGCTCTCAGTGCGTTCACGGATGCTGTTTGGCAGTCGCAGGTTCCAATTCTGCGACCAGGCTACAGGCTCTTGGTCGTGCAGAACCAGGCGGCTGCCGTCCAGCTCTGCCAGCTTGTCTGCGGCGCGATCAAAGCCCGCTGCTGCGGCTTTTTGCAGCCAGCGCCTGGCCTCAGTTTCGTTCTGCTCAGTACCGGAGCCCTCGAGCAGCATGACGCCGACGTTGTAGAGTGCGGGTGGATAGTTCTGTTCCGCTGCGCGCAGGTACCAGGCGAATGCGCCAGACAGGTTGACCTCGACGCTCTCGCCATACTTGTACATGATGCCCAGAACTGTCTGAGCCCTCGGGTCGCCGGTTTCAGCGAGTTTGCTGAATTCCTCGAAGGCGAGGGCAAAGTCCTGGGACTGGTAGGCTTTTGACGCTGACTCGAAGTCCGCTGTGGCGGTGTTCGCGATGATCAGCAGCAACGTGCAGATGACGATCCCGGTGCGCGTACCTGGCTGACCACGGCTTGAGCAGGGAATTTGTTGCGACATGTCACCGATGAGTCTGGATGAGGATCTCAATAATGAACTATTTTCCCGCGTCACCGAACCAGGTCCCAGGTTTAAGGGTTTAACGGGCGTGAATTTATCCTCGCTGAACCTACGAGTAGTTCTGAGCCAGCGAACTGATCGTTTCGAAAAACTCGGATTCCGTCTGTTTCAGAATTTCGGCCACGGGGACAACCGAGTCAATTCTGCCCGCGACCTGACCGGACAGCGCAACGGCCGACTCCATGTCGCCGCCGAAATAGAGATCAACTGCATTACCGAACTGTCCCATGATGTTTTCCTCTACAGCATGCTCGAGTTTGGTTGTCCGTTCGGTGCGCAACGCCCGCAGTGCGGGTGAATGAAATTTATTGAGAAAGACGGTACCGGTTTCGGGTGCGTCGACAATCGCCTGCTTCCAGTTGTTATGCACCGGCGACTCCGCGGCAGACACCATACGTGTGCCCATCTGTACGCCCTCGGCACCCAGGGCAAAGGCAGCGGCCATGCTGCTGCCGTCAACGATGCCACCTGCGGCGATGATAGGGACATCAACTTTTGAGCGTACCAGCGGCAGCAGGACCATGGTCATGACCGGGTTCGGGTTCTTGAACCCGCCGCCTTCGCCGCCTTCAACGATGAGGCCGTCGACACCGGCGTCAACGGCCTTCAGCGCGGCAGTGAGAGTGGGTACGACGTGGAACACCGTCAGACCAGCATCCTTCAGCTGACTTGTATAGCGTGTCGGACTGCCGGCCGATGTCGTGACAAAGGTGACGCCCTGATCGATGACAAACTGGGCGATATTCGGATCACGAACGAAAGCCTGGGCGATATTCACGCCGAAAGGTTTGTCAGTGAGATCGCGCATTTTGCGGATCTCTTCCTTAACTGCATCAAGTTCGCCAGAGGAGGTTTCAATAATGCCCATGCCACCCGCGTTGCTGACCGCGGAAGCGAGCTGGGAACGCGCAATCCAGCCCATTGGGGCCTGGACGATTGGCAGTTCAACACCCAGCATATCGGTGACTCGATTCTTAAATGGCATCGTTGGCTCCTCGGGTTCTCTTCAAGTGACGGTAAGTATAGTCAATGTTGGAACTGAAACGTTGCTCGCTGACAACCTCGAATGAATCGGGTACCAGGGGGAAGAAGACGTCGCCCTCGGCTTCCGTGTGAATAGTCGTCAGGTGCAGTTCGTCAGCCTGGGGCAGGGCCTGCTGGTAGAGATCACCTCCACCAACAACAAACACGGGTGCGTCGATGGCCATTGCTTCCTGCAGCGCTGCTTCAAGGGAATGGGTAACGAGGACGCCGTCAATCTGCAACTGCGGGTTGCGGGTAACAACAAGGGTGGTTCTGCCAGGCAAGGGGCGGCCGATGCTGTCGTAGGTTTTGCGACCCATGATAAGAGTGCCACCCATGGTGATCTGTTTGAAGAGTGCCTGTTCACCCTTGACCCGCCAGGGGATGTCGAGGCCCTGGCCGATCACCCGATTTTCCGCCTGGGCAGCGACAAGGGCGATGGTCACATCTGCTCCACGGTGCTTATACCCAGCAGACCCAGGCCGTGTTTCAGGGTTCTCGCACTCAGATCGCACAATCTCAAGCGGGACTCACGAACCTCAGTTTCCGCTTTGAGCACCGGGCATGATTCGTAGAACACGCTGAACAGGGCTGCCAGCTCAAAGAGGTAGTTGCAGAGAATATTCGCCTGATAGTCATCGGTCACGCTGACAACTGCTTCAGGGTACTGCAGCAGTTTCACCGCCAGCGCGCATTCAGCCTCTTCTCCGAGAAGGAAGGTCGAGTCGTCGAGTGAGGTGCCGACCTCACCGCGACGGAAAATGCTGCGAATCCGGGTGTAGGCATACTGCAGGTAGGGTGCGGTATTGCCCTCGAAAGACAGCATCGTGTCCCAGTCGAAGATGTAGTCGGTGGTTCGGTTCTTCGACAGTTCGGCGTATTTAATGGCGCCGATACCGACGACCCGCGCGATTTCCGCCTTGTCTGAATCGGCGAGCTCAGGGTTCTTGTCGCTGACCAGTGTGCTGGCTCGACTGATCGACTCGGCAACAACGTCGGCGAGTTTGACCGCGCCACCGTCTCTTGTCTTATAGGGTTTGCCGTCCCTGTTGAGGATTGCTCCGAAAGCAATGTGCTGAAAAGACTGCTCTGCCGAGATGAATCCTGCCGCGCGGGCAATCGCGTAGAGCTGATTGAAATGCAGTGACTGCCTGCCATCGACGAAATAAATGGCCTGATTGACGTTCAGATCCTGGCCGCGATAACGCGCCGCAGCGAGGTCTGTCGCCATGTAGGGATAGCCGCCGTCCGATTTCTTCACAATGGCTGGCAGTGGTTCGCCATCCTTGCCTTTAAATTCAGGCAGGAAGACACAGCGCGCACCATCATTTACCTCGAGCATCTGTTGTGCTTCAAGCGAAGTAATGATGTCGCTGAGGTCATCGTTATAAGAGGATTCGGGTTTCACGTCTGCGGGTGTCAGCGAGATATCCAGCAGGTCGTAGATCGCCTGGCAGTGATTAATCGACTCGTTGATGAACTGCTGCCAGAGCCCAAGACACTTCTTGTCACCAGACTGCAGACGGACGACAAACTCCCGCGCTGTCGCAGCGAAAGCCTCGTCAGATTTAAACAGCGCACTGGCGCGCTGGTAGAACACTTCCAAGTCCTTCAGTTCGGTGGCAAGCGGTTTGCCTTCCTGTTCGAGCCGGTCCATATAGGCGAGCAGGCTGCCGAACTGGGCGCCCCAGTCACCGACGTGATTGGCCCTGATGACCTCATGGCCGAGAAATTCAAGGACGCGAGCGGCAGCATCACCGATAGCTGTTGAGCGCAGGTGACCAATGTGCATTTCCTTCGCAAGATTAGGCGACGAGTAGTCGATCAGGATACGTTCACGCGCAATAGCGGGAACACCCAGTCTTTCACCGTCAGCCATCTCTGCAAGGCGGGCAGCGATGAAATCAGTGTTCAGGGTGATGTTGATGAATCCGGGGCCGGCGATCTCCAGTTGAGCGATATCCTGCAGAGTGGCACTGGCATTGACCACCTGCTGCGCGAGCTCGCGGGGATTCTGGCCGAGTTTCTTTGCCGCGCCCATGATGCCGTTTGCCTGGTAGTGGCCAAACTCAGGTTTGCCAGCCTGCCTGACGACCGCCGGTGAGTGCTCAGCGCCACTGGCGGTGAGACCGGCTTCAACCTGTTGATCCAGGTATTGCTTGAGGTTCATGAACGAAAGTGCTGGTTGCGAAGGCGGCGTATGTTAGCCAAAAAGGTCAGGCGCGTCTAACGAGTGAGGTCCGTCAAGCAGCGTCCGCACGGCGGTCCTGAGTCCATGCCGGTCGAACGGTTTGGTGACGTATGGAATCCGCAGCGTAGCCAGTCCTGATTGTTGCGGATGGCCATTGGCGCCGCTTGACAGGTATGCCAGCCGGATATTCGGGTTCAGTGCCAGCATCTTCTCGGCGATGACCGATGCGTCGAGACCCGGCAGCAGCGCGCTCATCAAGACCAGATCATAGTCCTGCGGTTGGGCGCTGAAGCGATGCAGGCCTGACACCCCATCAGCGATCGCATCAACCTGGTAGCCGGAGGCCTGCAATATCAGTCTTGCGAGTTCGCGCACCTGCGCGTCCTCCTCGAGGAGTAGAATGTGCTCGCTGCCACCCTGGCTCCTAGGCTCCGCCGGCCTGCCTGTGGCGCGGGCAGGTGCCCGACTGGTCGGCAGTGTGATAGTGAAGGTCGTGCCGCTGCCGATGCTGGATTCCACGCCAAGCTGGCCGCCATGCGCCTCAAGGATGTCTTTGACGACTGATAGCCCGAGCCCGGTGCCTTTACCTGCAGGTTTGGTTGTGTAGAAAGGTTCAAAAATTCGACGAAGCATGCGCGCATCCATACCAGTGCCGGTATCGCTGATCGCGATCTGCAGCAGCGCATCTTCAGGTTGTCCGCGCGTACTGATGTTGAGCTGACCACCTGCCGGCATCGCATCACGGGCGTTGATCGCAAGGTTCATGATGGCCTGTTCCAGCTGGGTGGTGTCGCCGAAGATATAGCTCTCAGCCCTGTCGAGATCGAGTTTACAGTCGATGTTAGGGGGCATGAGTCGGAACAGAAAATCCCTGAGCTCGCTGAGCAGGTGATTGACTGCGATCGACCTGGGCTCTGCTTCCTGCTCACGGCTGAAGTCCAGAAGCCTGCGGGTCATGTGCTGACCGCGCACCGCGGCTCGGTGAATCGCGGTCAGTGCCTGATCGACTTCTGCTTTTGATGGTGCAGCCTCGGCAAGCTCGACATAACCGAGGGTCGCGATCAACAGGTTACTGAAATCGTGGGCAACACCGCCGGTCAGGCGGGCGAGGGTGTCAGTTCGCTGGGCAGCACGCAGGCTGCGCTCGAGCATAGACAGCCGGTCTGCCTGGTCTGAAGCCAGCTTGTTGTCCCGCAGCAAGACGAAGGTCATGTTGTGGTCGTTCGTCGACAGCCCGCTGAACGAAGCCAGGACGGGTAGCGGCTCGCCGTGATTCCGCCGCATGGTCAGTGCCATTGGCGTGCTGGTCATGAGCAAATCTGCTGACAGTTGCGTGCCTGACTGGTTCGTCAGCCAACGGTGGACCGACTGGCCTCTAAGCGTCTCGGCCATTTGGCCAAGGAGGGATTCTGCCGCGGGATTGGCAAAGCAGATCAGTTGCTGATGGTCGACTATCAGCACGGCGTCGGCCAGCCGGGCAGCCAGCATTTGGACGTCTTGCCATGATGTTGATTGTGGTTTGGCAGTTTGCCGGTCAGACTTGAGTGACAACTCGGTCAATAGGTGCTGCTGATGCAGCAGATCCTGGTGCTGGCGCAACAAGCTGGTTGCGATTGAGCGTGAGGCAAGTGTTTGCTGCTCTCCCTGATTTTGCAGCGGTTTTTTATTCTGTTGTGGCAGGGCTATCGTGTAGCGGATCGACGTTCCGGTACGCAGCACTGCGACATCGGCAGCGGGCCAGGCCATGGCGACCGTTAGTTGCCTGATTTGCCCCGTAATGAATTCAAAGAATGCATGACAGGGGACAGCGTCTGGTTGCATCTTCAGCGTGATCTGCGCGTGGTGCTCGTCTGTCTGCTCGACTTCGCCCTGCAACGGGTAGACCTGAGGTACGTACCCGGTTTGACCATACATTGCCAATAGCTGGTCGAGCGGCAGGTACACGAGACTCGCTGCCTGGGCCAGTTCACGCAGCGGCGTTAAACGCCAGCTGTCTCGACCGGCCTTCTCGAGTTCCGCAGGGCCGAGCAGGAGTTCGATATGAAAGAGCAGATCTGTAAGGCCCGACCAGCTGATGGAATGCCCGGTGATATCGGGGCTGGACAGTGGCAAAACGCGGTCGGCGAGCGAGCGCAGCGACGGCTCGTCTCGGCAGATGGCGTATATCCAGTTCAGGTAAGCGCTGGAGATGAAATAATCTGTGTCGTCCCTGACAGCCATTATCGCGCGTCATGACAGCGATGTATTTCAGGCAGTATTGAAGAAGCACTCTGGCGGGTCAAGCGGGCTTATTCTCGTCCATCTGCGCGGCCAGAGGCAGCGCCAGCGCCACCAGTTCGGGATACTCGCGCAAAGCGTCAGCACCAGCTGGCGACAGGGCATAGCGGCCTCGACCTTCGCGGATGAACCAGCCGTAGTGGTTCTTGTAAAGGATAGCTGTGGTCTTGTCGCCGGTAATGGGCTTCAGCTCACCCACACTGCAGCTGCCCCTGACGGACAGAATGCTGGCCAGGGTAATCGCCTGCTCTCGATAGGCTGTGACGATTGGCAGGTTGTTCATGCCGCCCGTGTTAAGTTGCAGGCTGCGGCCGTCCATTTCCTTGAGAATGCGGTTGCGTTCACGGCGGTCAAGGCGACCACGATACGACGGTTCGAGTCGACAGTTGACCGAAGTCCGTAGTGGGCCAAAACGGATGGTCAGCAGTCCCAGGCCGAGGCGAGCGAGGACTCTCTGTGACTGCTTCAGCGTCTTGGTGATTCGTTTCGGTTCAGGGATCGCCACGTAAACCGCATCGG
>Ga0181575_10000260_pt1 | contig 38740 bp, 40 predicted proteins | sample 101ome_23_FD_145599 | JGI IMG/M metagenome (GOLD analysis project Ga0181575, IMG submission 145599) | Coastal salt marsh microbial communities from the Groves Creek Marsh, Skidaway Island, Georgia - 101411CT metaG (spades assembly) | ecosystem: Environmental > Aquatic > Marine > Intertidal zone... | reverse complement strand
ATATTAAAATATTTGTTAGACCTTTCAGTTGAGGCGCCCCAATACTTATCACCAGGCACTTTAATTTTTCCAATGCTATCAGATTCTATTCTGTATTTCATTTATGAATCTCGTTAATATTACTATAAATAATAACTAAGATAAATGTTCAAAAAATGACAAACTTTGAAAAAGTTAAAAAATTCATGGAAACTTTTGGTCAAGAGGTAAAGCAGAAGTCAGAATTCCCAAAGGAAGATATCGTGAAATTAAGAATTTCTCTAATAGAGGAAGAATTAAATGAATTAAAAGATGCTATTAAAAATAATGATATTAAAGAAGTAGCTGATGCCTTAACCGATATTCTTTATGTAACCTATGGTGCAGGAATAGCATTCGGAATAGATCTTGATAAATGTTTTAATGAAGTACAAAATTCCAACATGAGTAAACTTGGTGGCGATGGCAAACCCATATATAATGAGTTTGGAAAAGTTATGAAGGGACCGAACTATTTTAAACCTGATTTATCTAAATTTGTAAAATAATGGAATACTTATTGCTCGGTATAGTATTTATATTTTTATTGAGATTTATTCTTGCTCCTAGTCATAAAAGTGAGTTAGCGCGTTTTAAGGATAAAAGTAATTGGACATCTTTAGGTGGATGTTAATATTATTTTTTTAAACTCTTATTGGTTGTGCCGTCGATAATTTTTAGAACCGACCAGTAACCTCGACCATACTTTTTAGAGATATCTTCTATCGCTTGTTTTTTTGATAAGCCTCTTGCTTTAATTTTTTTAAACTCTGCACTAATTTTCTTTTTTTCATTGGCAGTTAAAGATTTTCCGCTATTTACAAGAAGATTTTTTGGCGGCTTACGTATTTGACTTTGTAAATATCCTGTTTTTAATTTTTCGAATTCTTTAATTTGATAATTAAATGAATTTTTACTGATTTCAAAACCTGTAGCATAACGGTTTAAACCTTTAGCTACTTTAGCCGTTGAAAAACTGCCTAAAAAAAAGTCACAAACAAGGTCACCTTCATTACTCGAATATTGGATCATTTTTTCTAATAATTTTTGCGGTAATTCATTTTTATTTTTAATTTTACCTGGTTTAAACTCTCTATTAATTATCCAAACATCCTCTCTATCTAAATAATTTCTAGATCCACCATTATCTGCTTTTTCACTATCAGAATAACGACTAAACGTATTAAAAGTATGCTTCTCTCCTTTTTTTTTATAATAGAGAATATGGTAGTGGGAGGAAATATATTTTGTTTTGGTATAAACACCAAAATTGTATTTCCAAATGATATGATTAATTTCCTCCAGAGATGTTTTTTTTAAAGCATTTAAAATATCATTTAAATTAGTGTAACCTGAAACAATATAAATGGAACCACCCGGTTTAAGTATTCTTTCTGCTTCAAGAATCCATTTTTCTGAAAATGAAGCATATTCTTTCTTTGGTATTTCCACATAACCATCAATGACAAAATTTTCATTACGATTATAGTGTTTGTCTAATTTATCACCTTCTATTCCATACGGAGGGTCGGTGATAATAAGATCAACACTATCGGCAGCAAGGTATTTTTGTGCTCCATCAATACAGTCGGTATTATAAAATTTATTTTGCATCTAAAACTTGATGATATATTTCATTAATTTTTCTTAAATCAAATTGATACTTTACTTTTCGACTAGCTCCATCTGCATTTCTACCTTGCTTGTGGATAATTAATTTTGATAAATCAGATTGTTTTAAAACCATAAATATAATTTGTTTTAATTCTGCCGAGACCTTTCTCTTTCTAGAATTTGCTTTTCTTTTTTTTGCTTCTAATTGATAACTAGAAACTCTACCTTTTAATTGGTCATGCCATTTTTTAAATGATCCATCTTCATCATAATTAACATCACATTCAGATACAATAAATCCATGGTATCGATTTTTATTAAGCGAAGCATCAATAGCGTCTTTGTCATTTAAAATTATATTGGTGCCAGACTGAATGGCATGATTTTTAAAATCCCAGTTAATGCTTCCTCTACAATCAAATTCAACATTTCCATATTTATTTCCAGGCAGTGAAAAATGATTTTTTAAAATTTCTTTACATTTTAATTCAAAATACCATCCACACCATTCCATTTGACGCCATTGTCCACCTTTGGATCTCATTTCATTTATGCAAGATTTACCATCCCAATACTTTGGAAAATTTTGAAATAAGAGATTGAATTTATTTATATCTTCTATGTATTTATTTTCTGACATTTTAACTAAAAGAGGTGTTCTGTTGCCAGGTGCCCCGGGCTTAGTTACATTTTTCCTTAGTATACGCGAATTTTATATTCGCAAAAACCTAAATATTGATTGTTGCTACGGCAGGAAAACGGCAGAAAACCAGTCAGTTACGAGTTAATTTTGTGTTAGTATTTATTTGTTAAAAATAAATTTTGACACTACGACTAGATAGCAAAATAAAATTTTGTAATTTTGCGATAGTTGTGTTAGTTAGTAATTTGTAGTGAATAAGCCAATTGAAAAAAATAAATTTTTAAACTTTCCAAATTATACAAGACGACAAGTAATGGCTAAATTTTTAGCGAAATATGAACTATTTAAAAAGATATTAAAAATTAAAGGAAGCGTAATTGAGTGCGGTGTACACGAAGGGGGAGGATTGTTTTCCTGGGCACACTTTTCTACTATTTTAGAACCTTATAATTATCATAGAAAAATAATTGGATTCGATACTTTTCAAGGATTTAAAAATATTAGCAAAGAGGATAGAAAAAATCCTTTAGCCAAATTAAATAAATTTAAAGAAAAATATAATACTTATGAAAATATTAAAAATTGTAAAAAAGAATTTGATAAAAACAGATTTCTCAACAATAAAGAAAAAATCATTTTAGTTAAAGGTTTAGCAGAGAAAACAATAAAAGATTATTTAAAAAAAAATAAACATACTGTAGTTGCTTTAGTTTATATAGATTTTGATTTATATAAGCCTGCTTTAGTGGCTTTAAAGAATTTTATACCATTGATGCCTAAAGGTTCGATAATTGCATTTGATGAAGTGAATAATCCAGACTGGCCAGGAGAAACCGAGGCTATGCTTCAAAGCTTAAAGTTAAATGATAATAAGTTGAGCTGTTTCGAATTTGAGCCAAATATATCATATATTGAATTAGGTACTAAAAAATAAAAAGACTCTTGATAAATTTTTCAAGTAGGAGAGGCGTTCTGTTGCCAGGTGCCTCGGGCTTAGTTACATTTTTCCTTAGTATATGCTAATTTTATTTTTGCAAAAACCTAAATATTGATTGTTGTTACGGCAGGAAAACGGCAGAAAATGAGTCAGTTATGAGTTAATTTAGTGGTAGTATCTAGAACTTTTAACAGGTTGTAATATTATTACTAAAGATATAAAAAATTGTTTACATGATAAATATTCAAAAAGAGAATTGTATAGAAATTCTTAAAAAAGACGGCCCGCCGATTATTGTGGTAGCCGCAGTTCAGGAGACTGAAGCAATTATAAACGCTTGTTCAGAAAATGGAATAAAGGTTGAAGGGGTTTGTGACAGTTTTAAAGAAAAAACAATCGACCTATTTTTTGGGTTGAATACTTTCCACACACCGGAGTTACCAAAGTATTTTAAAGATGCTAGATTTATTATTGCATCTCAGCATGTTCAAGAGTGTGCAGATCAACTTACAGGACTTGGCTACAAAAGTTTTTTTTCGCCTCTAAGTTTGATTGAAAATTATGACGTTAACAAACATAAACATAGTGTTTCATCCCTTTACATGAAAAATAGATTAGATGTTTGTAAAAAAAGTCACGAGTTATATTTTGATAAGAGCAAAACTTACATGAGAAGTCTAGACGTCATGATAACTACTAGGTGCTCTCTAAAGTGTAGAAACTGTTCTAATTTAATGCAGTATTACAAAAATCCAGAGAATACCGACGGAAACGAAATTATAAAAGCATTAGATATCATACATAAAAACGTTGATTTTATATCGGAATATAGAGTGATAGGTGGCGAACCACTAATGAATAGAGATTGGGCGAGTATTGTAAATAATTTAAGTAAAAAAAATGAAAATACAAAAATATTTATTTACACCAATGGAACAATTGCCCCAAAAGAAGAACAATTAAAAATGTTTGAAGGTAAAAATGTCAATTTTATAATTACTGATTATGGTGATTTATCAAGAAATATTGATGTGATGGTTGAAAGATTAAATAAATTTAAAATTGGATTCAGTAGAGATCCAGCCGAATACTGGATAGATTGTAGCAATATCAAACATCATAAAAGACAAACTAAAGATTTAGTTGAGGTTTTCAAACAATGCTGCGTTAAATATGTTTATACTCTTTTAAATGGAAGACTTTATAGGTGTCCTTTTATAGCTAACGCAGCAAATTTAAAAGCCATACCAGATAATCCATCTAATTATGTAGATATATTTGGAAATGGCGAAAATCTTAAAAATGAAATTAAAAGATTAATTAAAGTAGCTAAATTTTTTCCTGGATGTGACTTTTGTGATGGAAGACCTTATGATCCTTCAAACAGTTTAGGATATGATGGTAGAGGAATGATAGCGCCAGGCGAGCAGGTAAAAAAACCAATGAGTTATAAAACTTATAATGATTAAAGTTTTTCCTCAAAGTTTTTTTCTCTAAAGTGAATAATGATATTAAAATCAGTGTAATAATTCCTGTATATAATTCTCAATCATTTTTACATTCGACTATTAAAAATCTCAAAGATCAAAGTATTAAAAGTAAATTTGAAATAATTTTTATTGATGACGGTTCAACAGATAAAAGCACAGAAATTATTGAAAGTTACAAACTTAAAAATATAAAATTAATTAAATTAAATTCTAATAGTGGACCATCCAGAGCAAGGAATGAGGGACTTAAACATGCAAAAGGTGAGTATATTTTCTTTTTTGATGCAGATGACTCAATTTCTAATACTGCGTTAGAAAAATTGTATGCAAAAACCAAAGAAAAAAAATTAGATTTAATTTTCTCAGATAAAAAAAGAATTGAAAATAATATAAACCAGAGAGAGGATATTTATGTATTTAATGAGAATAAATTTTTTTCTTCTAAAGAAATAAATGAGGAGATATCTCAAAGACTAAAAAATCCTTTATATCTTACAGGATTATTAGATTTAACAGGAAGATTAATTAGAAAATCAATAATTGCTGACCATAATATATTATTTGATGAAAGATTAAGATATATGGAAGACGAAACTTTCATGTGGGATTTGCTCCCATATATTGAAAATGCTTTTTATATTAAAGAGCAGTTATACTCTTATTTCATTAATCCTAATACTAACACAGGTGTTTCTAATAGCCTTTTTACTGGTTTTCCTTTAGAAAATTTTTTAATTATTAGAAATAAGATTAAAACTTGTTTAGAAAAAAGAAATTTTTTCAATAATGATGTTATAAATTTATCAGACCAAGCATATATTTTTTTTGTAATAAGTTCTTTAATTTCTTTTTATAGGTCAATAGTTTTAGGTAAAGTTGAAAAAACATCTGCTATTAAAAAATTCAATGAATATTCCGAAGAGGTTGTAAGAAATCAGGAGATTGTTAATTCAATAAAAAATTATTCAATTTCTAAAAATGAGAGTTCTTTGATTCCCGTAAGCATAAAATATAGGTCAAGTTTTTTTCTTAAAATTTCAGTAAAATTGAGAGTTAAAGCCCTTTTAAAATTAAGACGAAAAAATCAGAATAAAGAATTAAAAAATATTAGGTAGCAAAAAATTAAACAAGTATTCTTACAAAAAACATAATATTCACTCACTACCAGAAAAAGATGTAATGAAAATTAGAGGTAAAGTCTTAAAGATACTCTATAATTACCAAAGAGGATAAATATCTTTATTGGATTTTTTTTGATTTTCTTTATTTTTTTTATATATAAAAAATATTACTAAGATTACAAATAGTATTATTAAGATTGTTTCCAACATTTATAAAATATAATACACTTTAATAATAATAATTAAAAGTTTTTAAGAATATATCTGGCACAATGCTGATAACCTAAATCTGTCATATGCACCCTATCTGTAAAAAGCCACTCTTTTCTTTCAGAAATTTTAGATATCATTTCATTTAAATCATAAAAGTTGATGGAATTTTTTTTGCAATTATTTTTATATAGCTCGTAAGTTTCATTGTATTTTTTGGTTAACTCATCATAAATATGATTAGTTTGAGGATTGTTTATCAGTTTTTTTTCTTCGTCAGTAAATAAATTATTTTTTTTCCCCCAGAATATATAAGGTGATAAATAAAATTCTATTTCAACATTTAAGGATTTACCTAACAGTTTAATTATCTCAATATTTCTTTCTATAACTTCATTTATATTAATTTCTGGAAAATCTTCACTCGGTAAATTTTTTTCAAACTTAATTTTTCTTATGATTTGATCTTTTAAGCTTCCTTTTAAATTTTTAAGATTATCCTGAAAAAATTGATTATTATACATTGGACCTGGATATTTTTTGGAGTAAGCTTTAACCGAGTGCATAAAAAAATCATTAGTACCAGATAAGATAATTATTTTTTTTATTTTTTTAAAATTTTTAATCAGTAGCATAAACTGGATAATCTCTTGAAAGCCATTAAAAGCACGACCGCCTAGATTAAAACAAAATTCATCCGATAGCGTTGTCAAATTTGAGGAAATCGTCCCCATATCATTTGTTGATCCAACACCAAATACTTGCGATCCACCAAGAATAATAATTTGTTCTTTACTAGATTTTTTTTTATTAAATTCTAAACATTCTTCAAATATTGTTTTTTTAGGAAATAAATTATGATTAAAATTAAATCTCAGACCGTAATTATCAGTATTACAAACTTTTGATCTAATCCCAGGGGACTGAACAAACATTAAGTAATTAATATAAGTTAAACTTATATTGTCATAGATTTTTAACTGAGGACAAATTTTATATCTATTTTTCATTTTTAATTTAGCATTCTACTTATCTCTTTATTGAAATATTTTTCTAATGAAATTAACTTTTTTTCATACTCTCGCTGAATATTAATTTCATATTTATATTTAATAAATTGTCCTATATACTTTTCATGTATAAATTTTACCTTGTGAAAAAAATTAATTATTTTGAGCATAACACGATTATTTTTTGAATTTTTTTCGACGTTAATTGCATAAACAACTGTCAAACTCTCAATAACTTTGTTTAAATTAACACAGTCATATAACATTGAATTTCTAGATAATGTACCAAATAAAAATGTCTCTCTTGTATACCAATACATTATGGTCTTTTTTCTTAAATCTATTAAATTAGAAAAAATTTTAGAATTTTGGATTAAAATTCTAACTTTACTTAAAATCCTTCTTTTGAATCCCGAGGATAAATCTATGTTCATCATAAGTTTATATTTTGCTTTAGATAAAATCATATCTTTATACTTTTGATGATCTAATTTAAATTTTTTTTTGAAAATTTTAATATTTTTGTTATTTAAATAATATAAATAATTATAAATCAACTTTATTAAATAATTCTCTGGCATATTAAATATTTCATTTTGTTTAGGAAAATTAATTTCATCTTTAAACAAATTTTTATCAAATATCGGGTGCTTAGAATTTTCTTTTAAAAAATTTACTAAATTTAAATCAAAACTTTTAAATTTATATTTTTTTATAAGATGATTAAAATCAAGATTTAATTTTTTAAAAATATTTTGCTTAATCAAAGACCTTAAATTACTGTATATAACTTTTTCAGATACAGGAAACTCAATATTATAATAATCAAAAAAACTTTTTGATTTATCATTAAAGTGATCAGGAGAAGGAAGAAAATTAAAAAAATTTTCTTTAGTTAAATTAATTTTTTTTAATTTATCATTTTTGATGTTACTATAAATAAAATTAGCAATTTTATTATGACCTGCTTTATTTGGGTGGCAGTAGTCAATAAAATGTTTGTAATTTAAAATATTTTCTAAATCTAGATAAATAATAGGATATTTTTTTTTCAAATTCTTGATTTTAACCCTATATTCATCTTTAATTTTATAGGAGCAATGATCATTTATGATTGCATCTTTTAGAAAACTTTTTTCTTTTTTATTTATTAAATAAAGATTATAGAAAATCAATGTTCTATAATCAGCATCACAATTTTCCAAAATATTTTTAAGATTTTGAGTTGCTAAAATTGGATCTTTATTAGACAAAATTATTGCTAAATTATTATTAGCTACTGTAGAGATATTTTTTTCACTTGATAATAATTTTTTATAAATTTTTACTGCATCATTATATTTATTTAATTCTTGAAATTTTATTGCTTTAATAAGAAGTTTTTCTTCACTATTATTTGATTTGAGTAAACTATGTATTTGTTCTTTATAGCCTTTCAATTTAAAAAATTCGAAATTTCTAGTACCACATCCTACAAAATCAACATTATTAGCAATTGGATTAATCAATATCACTTTGGTTTTAGAATTTAAAGAGTCCTCAATAATTTTTGATAAAAAATTTTCGAAATCCATTACTGAAACTATCGGTGAGTTTTCGTGCGAAGAATAATTAAATGAAAACTTTTGTTTTTGATAAGCAAAACTTTGATAGTCCTTATTTTGTATTTTTTGAAAAATTTTAAGAATTATTTTATTTTTAAAAATTTTTGGTTTTCCTCTCACATTATCATTATTACCAATGTAAATAATTAAATAATCTAGATTTATTTTTTTTGCATGATTAAGATAAATTGAATAAATATCAGCACTTGTTGCTCCAGGAACGGCAAAATTAAAAAATTCCGTATTGAATTTGTTTCTTAATTTTTTTTGTAGTATTTTTGGGTAAATAAATTCGTTATCACCTAAAGTAGAACTTGATGAATCGCCTAGAATTCCAATTTTCATTTTTAATTTTTATTAAGTCTCAATTAGGGGCGTTCTGTTGCCAGGTGCCCCAGACCCCGTTACTTAATTAACAAGTTAATTAAGCAGCAAGTGCAAATTTATTATTTGCATTTATAAGTAGCCCGTTACGTCGGAACCATCTCGAACGAAAGAATAGCCTTTAGACATCCGTCGAATCTGATTCACCCCCTCAAGTTGTAAATGGTGGAGGTGGTGGGTACTGCCCCCACGTCCGTAATGTTTATTACGAAATTCGTTTATCGTCATAGTTGGAAAACCAACTTAATTAATATAAAACGTTAAAAACAAGATTCAAATAAATTATCAAAATGAAGTTAACTAAAGAGCAACAACTAGATATTTTAGACCAACAGTCGCAACAAAATACCACAAAACGAGTCACTTCTCCTGAATTGGAGAAAGTTCTTTATGAAGCGCTGCCAGTATTAGACCACGGCTTTATTCGGGTAGTTGATTACATGGGCGATGATAGTTCGATTGTGCAGGCGGCAAGAGTTTCTTATGGTAAAGGGACAAAAAAAGTTTCAACCGATGCAGGGCTAATAAAATATTTAATGCGACACAGACATAGTACGCCCTTTGAAATGTGTGAGATCAAGTACCATGTCAAATTGCCAATCTTTATAGCGCGTCAATGGATTAGACATCGAACAGCTAATGTTAACGAATACTCGGCAAGATATTCTATTCTAGATAAAGAATTTTACTTACCCGAGAAAGAACACCTAGCAGCACAATCATCTACAAACCGTCAAGGACGAGGACAAGTGATTAATGGTAAACAAGCAGACGACATTTTAAAAATTTTAAAAGACGATGCACAACGAAATTATGAAAACTATGAGAAACTTTTAAATGAAAAGTTTGATGGTTCAGTAATTGATGAAGATAAAGATGGTTTAGCTAGAGAATTAGCTAGAATGAATTTAACTTTAAATACTTATACGCAGTGGTATTGGAAAACTGATTTATTAAATTTACTTAATTTCTTATCTTTAAGAGCAGATAGTCATGCGCAATACGAAATTAGAGCTTACGCAGACATTATGCTGGACACTGTTAAAAGATGGGTACCAATTACCTATGAAGCATTTATGGATTATAGAGTAGGTGGGATAGAACTCTCAGCTAAATCAAAACAAGTCATTCAAAAAATGATCAAAGGTGAAAAGTGTAAGTATGAAGACTCAGGATTATCGAAGCGAGAGTGGAACGAACTAATGAGTTCCTTTGGTTTTACTGAAAACCTTCAGTAATCTTTTTAGCCAGATCTAAAAATATTTTTGAAATTGAGTGATCTTTATTTTTATTCACTAATGGTTGACCCTCATCAGCGCTTTTTCTTAAATCGATATCTAAAGGTATTTGCCCAAGAAACTTTTTATTAAATTCTTTTGCTGCTTTTTCAACTCCATCCTTACCAAAAATATTATAAGTTTTACCATCAGCAGAAAAAGAACTCATATTATCAACTAAACCAATTATTGGAATTTCAGTTCGGTCAAACATTTGAATACCTCTTTTAACATCAGCAAGGGCAAGTTCCTGAGGTGTTGAAATAATGATCGCACCGTCTATTTTAATATCTTGAGCAAAAGTTAATTGCGTATCCCCAGTTCCTGGTGGCATATCCACAATAATAAAATCTAAATCATGCCAATTCACTTTTTCTGTTAAAGTTTTAATGGCGCTGATAACCATAGGTCCTCGCCAGATCATCGGGGTATTTTCATCAACTAAAAAACCCATAGACATGCATTGCAGATTAAATTTGTTGATAGGTTCAATTTGTTTGTTATCTGCTATGACAGGTTTTTCTTTAATACCCATTAATTTAGATAAAGAAGGACCGAAAACATCTGCGTCTAATACGCCCACCTTTTTTCCAAGTAAACTTAAGGCACTTGCAAAATTGATGGCAAATGTGGATTTTCCTACACCACCTTTAGCTGATGAGATGGCAATCGTAAATTTCGTTCCGTTAATTGGTTTTTTTAAAAGTTTTTTTTCTTTTTTCTGCATTTTATTTTCTACTAACCTTGAGTTTATCTTAAAAGATACTATATAAGGTAGTATGAGTTTTAAAGACACAATTCTCAAAAATCAATCACCATGGGGATCATCGTCAGATGATGATAACGGTAATGGCAGTGGCCGATCGTCTGGTAGGCGAGCACCGCCTAATGTTGAAGATTTAATTGGTGGTTTCCAAAAATTTGTCGGTAGCAATATTCCAGGTGGACGTGGTGGTAAAAAACCTATCGTGCTAGGTATTATTATTTTAGCATTGTTATGGGTTGGTAGTGGTTTATATAGAGTGTTACCCGATGAACAGGGTGTGGTTTTGAGATTTGGAAAATTTATTAAAACAACGCAACCCGGTTTGAATTATCATTTACCGTTTCCAATCGAGAGAGCACTGACCCCTAAAGTTACTAAAGTAAATCGTATTGATGTCGGTTTTAGATCAGCTAGTGATACGGGTCGTTCATCAGGTATTGGAGAAGTGCCTGAAGAAAGTTTAATGTTAACGGGTGATGAAAATATTGTTGATATCGATTACTCAGTTTTCTGGGTGATTAAAGATGCACAAAAGTTTTTATTTAATATTCAAAGTCCTGTGGAAACTGTCAAAGCTGCTGCTGAAACAGCTATGAGAGAAGTAGTAGCGAAAAGTGAAATTCAATCCATTTTAACTGAAGGAAGGTCCGTCATTGAGGTTGAAGTTCAAGAGATTACTCAGAGTATTTTAGATGCCTATGGTTCAGGAATTCAAATTACCCAAGTGCAAACACAAAAAGCCGACCCACCAAGCCAGGTGATCGATGCTTTCAGGGATGTGCAAGCAGCAAGAGCCGATAGAGAAAGATCTCGTAACGAAGCTGAAGCTTATGCCAACGATGTGATACCAAGAGCTCGGGGTGAAGCAGAAAAAATTTTACAAGAAGCAGAAGCCTATAAACAAGAAGTTGTCGCCACAGCTGAAGGTGAAGCCAGTCGGTTTGTATCCATTTATAATGAATACCGTAATGCAAAGCAGGTAACGCAAGAGAGAATGTATTTAGAGACAATGGAAAAAGTATTAGCTGATATAGAAAAAGTGATTATTGATAAAGAATCAGGCTCAGGAGTAGTGCCATATTTACCTTTACCAGAATTAAAAAAACCAAAAGGAGTTAATTAATGAGAGCAACTAAATTTTTAATTCCTTTACTTATTGTTTTAGTGGTTGGTGCTTTTCAATCCGTCTTTATTGTTCAAGAAACCAATCAAGCAATCGTTTTACAATTTGGTGATCCTAAAAGAATTATTACTAACTCAGGTTTAAAATTTAAACTGCCATTTATTCAAAACGTGGCCTATTTAGATAAAAGAGTTCTAAACTTAGACAACCCGCAAGAGGAAGTTATTGCTGCTGATCAAAAAAGATTAATTGTTGATGCCTTTACAAGATTTAAAATTATTGATCCCTTAAAATTTTATATTTCAGTAGGTAATGAACAAGTAGCAAGATCAAGATTGTCGACCATTATCAACTCAAGAATTAGAAGTGTATTAGGTACCCAAGAACTAGCAACATTGCTATCAGTGGATCGAGCTAACCAAATGGCTGACATTCAAAGAGGGGTAAATAATGAAGCTAAAAATTTTGGTATAGAGATTGTGGATGTTAGAATTAAACGGGCAGATTTACCTCAAGCGAACAGTGAAGCAATTTACAAACGAATGCAAACTGAACGACAAAGAGAAGCAAAGGAATTTAGAGCACAAGGAGCAGAGATTGCTGCAAAAATTACCTCAACTGCAGATAAAGAAGTAACCGTGATTCTCGCAAATGCAAAAAAACAATCTGAAATCTTAAAAGGTGAAGGAGATGGTAGACGTAATAAAATCTTTGCCGATGCCTTTGGAAAAGATCCACAGTTTTTTGGTTTCTACCGAGCGATGCAATCTTATGAGAAAGCTTTAATCGGCGGCGAAACGTCGCTGATCTTATCGCCAGATAGTGACTTCTTTAAATTCTTTGGCAAAACAGGCGCTATAAAATCTGGTAATTAATACCATCCATGGATGATCTGATCACGGCTATAGGATTAGTTTTTTTTATTGAAGGTTTAATTCTTGCCATTATTCCGTCACGAATAAAAAATATTTTACGTTATATTGAAGTTATTCCTGAAAACAAATTAAGAGTGGGTGGAATAATTTTTGTAATTATAGGATTTATAATTATATGGTTAATCAGAGGTTAATGAAAACTTTAAGCAAATTAGTATTAATTCTCTCAATATTATTAGTCATTTCAGGCAATAACTTATTTGCACGACCAGCACCCGAGTCTTTTGCGGATCTTGCTGAAAAATTAATGCCTTCAGTGGTGAATATTTCAACAACACAAACTATTAAAACAACAGCAAATCCTTTTCCTTTTCAATTCCCCCCAGGATCACCTTTTGAAGATATGTTTAGAGAATTTAACCGACCGACAGAGCGAAAAGCCTCATCACTCGGTTCAGGCTTTATTATAGATGCCAAGGGAATTGTCGTAACCAATAATCACGTTATCAATAACGCAGAAGATATATTAGTTCGAGTCGGCGACAAAGAATATAAAGCAAAAATTATCGGAGCAGATCCTTATGCTGATTTAGCTGTTCTAGAAATAATTGATACTAAAGATAAATTTACACCTGTTAGTTTTGGTGACTCAGATAAAGCACGAGTGGGTGATTGGGTAGTAGCTATTGGTAACCCTTTTGGTTTAGGTGGCACAGTCACTTCTGGAATTATTTCGGCAAGGAATAGAGATATTGGTATGACACGTTACGATGATTTTATTCAAACGGATGCCTCGATTAACCAAGGAAACTCAGGTGGACCATTATTTAATCTTAACGGGGAAGTTGTTGGAATTAATACTGCGATCATTGCCCCAGGACAAAATGGATCAGTTGGAATTGGTTTTGCTATTCCGTCTAACGCGGCAAGCAATGTTATTGATCAACTGATTAAGTATGGTGAAACAAAAAGGGGTTGGATTGGTGTTAGAATTCAAGAAGTGTCAAAAGAAATAGCTGAAATCGAAAAATTAGATAAACCACAAGGAGCATTAATTGCCAGTGTATCCGATGGTGGTCCAGCAGATAGAGCAGGACTTCAAGCGGGTGATATTATTTTAGAATTTGATGGCAAAAAGGTAGACACGATGCGAACGTTACCTAAACTTGTTGCTTCAACTGAAGTTGGAAAAAAAGTTCCACTGAAAATTTGGAGAAATAAAAAATCTATCGATAAAACAATTATTCTTGGCAGACTGGAGTCTTCGCAAGATTTTAAAGATGAAACTGGTAAAACGTTAAGAACAAATGCTGATGATTTTGATATTGAGAAACTAAAAATCTCTGTGAGAACGATTGATGATAATGATATAGAAAGCAAACAATTAGATAAAAAAACTCAGGGAGTAGTGATCACTGGAATTAGTCCTGATAGTGTTTTAGCAGGAAAAGCTAATGTGGGCGATGTTATTGTTGAAGCACAAAAGAAAAAAGTTTCTTCTCCTGAACAATTCAATAAAATTATTGCTGATGCCAAATCAGGTGAGAACTTATTACTCGTTTTAGTTAACACTAATCAAAGAAGATATCTGGGAATTAAACTAGATTAACTTGCCTAAGAAAAAAATAATTCTTTTATTCGGACCTACAGCCTCTGGTAAATCAAGATTAGCTATTGATATTGCTAAAAAATATAACTGCGAGATTATTAATGCTGACAGCATGCAGATTTATAAAGAAATTAAAGTCTTATCCGCAAGACCAGGCAAAAGTTCTATTAAGCATCATTTCTATGGTTTTGTTTCCGCAAAAGATAATTTTTCAGTCGGTACTTGGTACAAATTAGTTTCACAAAAGATTAAAGCAATAAATAAAAAAGGTAAAATTGCATTAGTTGTCGGCGGTACTGGTTTGTACTTTAGAGCCTTGACTGAAGGGCTAGTTGAGATGCCTGATGTACCCAAATTATATAAAGCAAAAATAAATCCCTGGGGAAAATATATGTTAACGAAACATTATCATAATAAACATCCTGGTATTTTTGCTGGCGTTAACACCAATGACTTACAAAGGGTTTATAGAGCCATTAATGTGTTCGAGCACACAGGCTTAACACTTTACGAATGGCAGCAGAAAAAAAATAAAAAGTATTTTAAAAAATCTGAATTTATAAAAATGTGTATCATCCCTCCAAAACAGTATTTAGAAGAAGTTATAAAAAAAAGATTTGATGTGATGTTAAAAAAAGGTGCCTTAAAAGAAGTTAAAGACTATAGAAAAAAATTTATTGATACCGCAACATTCATCAGTGCCAATAATATCATTGGTATCTATGAAATAGGTTTATATTTACAAGATAAAATCTCACTACCTGAATTACAGGAGAGAGTTTTAATTAGAACTAGACAGTATGCTAAACGGCAATATACCTGGCAGCGGGGGCAGATGAAAAATTGGAAGACTTTTAAAGATACAAAATATAATGATTTATTGAAAAAAGTTCTAACTTTCCTATCAAAAACTTGACGATAATTAATTCTCCAGTAGATTGTCTTTATGCCAAAATTTACTGGAGCAGAGATCGTTTTTAAAGTACTTGAAGACCGAAAAGTGGAACATGTTTTCGGTTATCCAGGTGGTGCTGTTCTACCAATTTACGACGAATTGAAAAATCATTCTTCGATCAAACATATTTTAGTTAGACATGAACAAGGTGCTGGACATGCAGCAGAAGGGTATGCCAGGTCATCAGGAAAACCCGGTGTTGTTTTAGTTACCTCTGGTCCAGGTGCAACAAATGTTGTGACTGCATTAACGGATGCGTATATGGACTCAATTCCACTAGTTTGTATTTCAGGACAAGTACCAACCCACTTAATCGGTACTGACGCTTTTCAAGAATGTGATACAACCGGAATAACTAGACCCTGCACCAAACATAACTGGTTGGTAAAAGATGTAAATGATTTAGCTAAAACTTTACACAAAGCATTTGAAGTTGCAACAACTGGTCGACCAGGACCTGTTTTAGTTGATATACCTAAAGATATTCAATTTAAAAAAGGTGAATATAAATTTTATAAAAATTTATTTACTAATGGTGCAGTTAAAAAAGCAAAGACTAATACAAAACTTGTTGATCAGTTAATCGAGTTAATAAAAAAATCTAAAAAACCAATCTTTTATACGGGTGGAGGTGTAATAAATTCTGGACCGGAAGCTAGTAAAATTTTACGCGAAGTAGTTCAAACAAGTGGGTTTCCAATTACTTCAACCCTGCAAGGTTTAGGTGCTTTCCCAGGTGATGATAAACAATTTCTTGGCATGTTAGGGATGCACGGAACTTATGAAGCAAATAATGCAATGCATGATTGTGATTTAATGATCAACATTGGGGCAAGATTTGATGATCGAATTACAGGTAAAGTCGATGAGTTTTCACCTCATTCAAAAAAAGTGCATATTGATATTGATCCATCTTCACTTGGAAAAATTGTTAAAACAGATTTAGCAATTGTAAGCGATGTTTTGGAATTCTTAAAAATATTTAAAGAAAAATTAAATAAAAATCATAATTATTTAAATTTGAGCGATGGGGATCGACTTAAATCTTGGTGGCAACAGATTGAAAAATGGAGGAAAAAAAATTCTCTCGGTTTTAAAAATAGCAATTCTATTATTAAACCTCAGTATGCTGTACAGCGTTTATATGAATTAACAAAAAACCAAGACACGTTTATCACCACTGAAGTTGGTCAGCATCAGATGTGGGCTGCACAACATTATAAATTTAATAAACCTAATCGTTGGATGACTTCAGGCGGATTAGGTACCATGGGTTACGGTTTACCAGCTGCTGTTGGTGTGCAATTAGCCAATCCAGGCAAATTAGTTATTGATATCGCAGGCGAAGCCTCAGTGTTAATGACCATACAAGAAATGTCAACCGCAGTGCAATATCGGCTGCCGATAAAGATATTTATTTTAAACAATGAATACATGGGCATGGTAAGACAATGGCAAGAATTATTGCATGAAAAAAATTATGCAGAGAGTTACACTGCCGCTTTACCAGACTTTGTAAAATTAGCTGAAGCTTATAGTTGCGTTGGTATTCGCGCAAAAACACCAGATGAATTAGATGAAAAAATTAAAGAAATGTTAGCAACGGATAAACCAGTTATTTTTGATTGCGTAGTTGATAAAAAAGAAAATTGTTTTCCTATGATCCCATCAGGTAAACCTCATAACCAAATGATTTTAGGACCTGAAGAAGAGGAAACTATTTCGGATGAAGGGAAAATCCTAGTTTAATGGCTAAAGCTAAATCAGCATACAGCGAACCAGGCAAGTTTGGCAAAAACGAACATCATATTATCGTGGTGTGGGTCGATAACGAAGCTGGGGTTTTAGCTAGAATAGCTGGCCTGTTTTCAGGCAGAGGTTACAACATCGAGTCCCTGGCAGTTGCTGAAGTTGATAAAGCAAAACATATTTCCAGAATGACGATTGTCACCGAAGGAACGCCCGAGGTGATTGAACAAATAAAATTACAATTAAAAAAATTGGTACCCGTACGTAAAGTAGCTGACTTTCAAAGAAACAACCCTGATATCCTCTTTAGAGAATTAGCATTATTTAAAATCGTCACCTCAACAAAAAAATTAGAAAAAGCCAAAAAACTATGTAAAAAATATAATTTAGTTGTATTAGATAAATCTAAGAAGTCTTGTGTTCTACAAGTTACTGCTTTAAGAAGAGAAGTTGATAATTTAATAAAAGACTTAAAGTCATTGGGATTGGTCAGTGTATCAAGAACAGGTGCGGTTGCGATGACAAGAGGTCCAGAGGTTTTTAAATAGGAGTTTTGATATGAAAATGTATTATGAAAAAGACGCTAACGTTAATTTGATCAAAGAGAAAAAAGTTGCCATCTTTGGCTATGGTAGCCAAGGTCATGCCCACGCGCTTAATTTAAAAGATAGTGGCGTTAAAGAAGTAGTTGTGGCTTTACGAGACGGTTCTCCTAGCGCCAAAAAAGCAGAAAGTGCTGGTTTAAAAGTTATGAATTTATCAGATGCTGCTGCTTGGGCGGATGTGGTGATGATTTTAACACCTGATGAATTACAAGCGACTATTTATAAAAATCATGTTGAGCAAAGAATGAAAGAGGGCACGAGTTTAGCTTTTGCGCACGGTTTAAATATTCATTACAAACTTATTGAAGCAAGAAAAGATTTAGATGTGTTCATGGTGGCCCCTAAGGGTCCCGGCCATTTAGTGAGAAGTGAATACCAAAAAGGCGGAGGAGTTCCTTGTTTGATGGCGGTCCACAAAGATAGCACTGGTAAAGCCAGAGAACTTGCCATGTCCTATGCAGCAGCGATTGGTGGTGGCAAATCAGGAATTATCGAGACAACTTTTAAAGATGAATGTGAAACAGATTTATTTGGTGAGCAAACTGTTTTATGTGGTGGTTTAGTTGAGTTAATTAAAAATGGCTACGAGACTTTAGTCGAAGCTGGTTACCCACCAGAAATGGCTTACTTTGAATGTTTGCATGAAGTTAAATTGATTGTTGATTTAATTTACGAAGGCGGTATTGCCAATATGAATTATTCAATTTCTAATACTGCCGAGTACGGTGAATATGTGTCTGGCAAAAGAATAGTCGACGCCAAAACAAAAGAGAGAATGAAAGAAGTTTTAAAAGATATTCAATCGGGTAAGTTTACTAAACAGTGGATGGATGAATGTAAAAATGGTCAAAAGAACTTCTTAAAAATGAGAGAAGATTTAGCCAATCATTCCATCGAAAAAGTAGGCAAAAAACTTCGAGATCTAATGCCATGGATTGGCAAAGGTAAATTGGTCGATAAATCTAAAAACTAGGTTTTTAGAACGTTAAATCTCAAAAACATTTGCAAATTCTACTATTAATTGTAGTATCAACTGATTTTAAAATTGGTAATTTTTCAATCACTTAATATGGCAGATAAAAATAGAATTATAATTTTTGATACAACGCTTCGAGATGGTGAACAGTCACCGGGCGCTTCGATGAGTTTGGAAGAAAAAATTCAAATTTCAAGTATGTTTGAAGAACTTGGAGTTGATATTGTTGAAGCTGGTTTTCCAATCGCTTCTCCTGGAGATTTTGAAGCAGTTACTGAAATAGGAAAAATTTTAAAAAAATCAACACCTGCGGGTTTAGCTCGCCATACCAAAAAGGATATTGATGCTTGTAAAGAGGCTTTAAAACATTCTAAGCATTTTAGAATACATACTTTTATTTCTACGAGTCCTTTACATATGAAACATAAATTAAATAAAACACCTGAACAAGTTTTAGAGTCGGTAAAAGAACACGTGACGTATGCGAGAAAATTTACTGATGATGTGGAGTGGTCTTGTGAAGATGGCACAAGAACTGAAATGGATTTTATGTGTAAGTCCGTAGAGTTAGCAATTAAATGTGGAGCCAAAACAATTAATATTCCTGATACGGTAGGCTACACCGTGCCTTCTGAATATAAAAAAATTATCGAAACATTAGTTAATAAAGTTCCAAATATTGATAAAGCTATTTTATCAGTTCATTGTCATAATGATTTAGGTTTAGCAGTTGCCAATTCTTTAGCTGGAGTTTTAGCTGGAGCAAGGCAAGTTGAATGCACGGTTAATGGTATCGGTGAAAGAGCCGGAAACGCTGCACTGGAAGAGATTGTGATGGCGATGAAAACAAGAAGTGATTTGATGCCATTTACCACAGGGATTAATACTAAACTAATTAGTAAAGCTTCTAAGATCGTCTCTAACGCAACAGGTTTTCCAATCCAATTTAATAAAGCGATTGTTGGAAAAAATGCTTTCGCCCATGAGTCAGGTATCCACCAAGATGGTATGCTTAAAAATAGATATACATATGAGATTATGACACCTGAAAGTGTTGGCGTTAAAAAAACTTCTTTAGTTATGGGTAAACACTCTGGTCGACATGCATTTAAAGATAAACTTTCTGATCTAGGTTATGCCAATGTTACTGAAGATGTCTTAGAGACCGCTTTTAATAAATTCAAAAGGTTAGCTGATAAAAAGAAACATGTTTATGATGAAGACATCATTGCTTTAGTTGATGATAGTTTAATCAAAGACACAAATGAGATTAATGGAATTTCTTTAAAGTCACTAAAAGTAGTTGCCGGGACTGATGAACCTCAAAAGGCAGTCATGACGCTTAATGTCTTTGGTGAGGAAAAAACTGCTGAGGAAAGCGGTGATGGTCCGGTTGACTCCATTTTTAAATGTATTACCAAGATTTACCCTCATGAAATCAAGTTACAGCTATACCAAGTGCATGCCGTAACCGAAGGAACTGATGCGCAGGCGACCGTAAGTGTCCGTATTGAGGAAAAAGGTAAAACAACAGTTGGTCAAGCGGCAAATACTGATACATTAGTCGCATCGGCCGAAGCCTACTTGAATGCTTTGAATAAAATGATAATAAAAAGAAAAAAGACAGTTTCTGAAGAATTTAGTACAGCAATATAAAAAAGGAGAGATATGAAATTTTTTAAAAATATTGGTTCAATGTGGTCACAAGATATGGCAATCGATCTTGGTACTGCCAACACGTTAGTGGTTTTAAAAAACCAAGGTGTTGTTCTTAATGAACCATCAGTTGTTGCCGTCATTAATGATGGTGCCAAAAAATCAGTGTTAGCCGTAGGTGATGAAGCTAAAACAATGTTAGGACGTACGCCTGGTAACATCCAAGCTATTCGACCGTTAAAAGATGGGGTAATTGCTGATTTCGTGGTGACTGAGGAAATGATCAAACACTTTATTAAAAAAGTTCATAAAAAAACTGCTTTTGCTAATCCAAGAATTTTAATTTGTGTACCAACAGGTTCAACACCAGTAGAGCGAAAAGCTATTCAAGACTCAGCGTTAGCCGCAGGTGCGCGTAAAGTACAATTAATTGAAGAACCAATCGCTGCTGCAATTGGTGCTGGTTTGCCAATTTCTGAAGCAACGGGTTCCATGGTGGTCGATATTGGGGGTGGTACAACTGAGATCGCAGTGATGTCTTTAGGCGGTGTCGTTTATTCTCGATCGCTTAGAGTTGCTGGTGATGCGATGGACCAAGCAATTATTAACCATATGCGTCAAAAATTTAATTTATTAATTGGTGATTCAACTGCTGAAAAAATAAAGAAAGAAATTGGAACAGCAGTGCCAACGGGTAATCAAACTTTCTTAATGAAAGGGCGTGATATCAGATCAGGTACACCAAAAGAAATCGCTTTAACCGAAGAGGATGCGTGCGAAGCATTAATGCCAATTTTAAATCAAGTGTTAGGTGGTATTAAAGAAGCTTTAGAAAACACACCTCCAGAATTATCTGCTGACTTAGTTGATATGGGTTTAGTATTAACAGGTGGTGGAGCGTTATTAAGAAATATTGATAAATTAATTTCAAAAGAAACTGGATTACCAGTAACCATTGCGGATGACCCACTATCGTGTGTTGCGATTGGTACTGGAAAAGCTTTAGAGAACGAAGAGCTGTTCTCAACCATGTTGTCAGAGTATTAGTTTGTCAAAAACTAAGTCATGGCTTCAAACAGAGATGATTTTGGAATAGCAATTCGTTATGCTCTTTTACAAAGAGGAGCAAAACAAAAATTTTCAATTTTCTCTCTTATCGTTGTTGCAATCATTATTTTTTTTATTGATGTGAATGCTAGTAAACCTGGGCAAATCGCCCGAGGATTGTTAAATGATTTTATTTATCGAATATCATTTGTAGCCTCATCACCTATAAATTTTATTGATTATTCAACTAAGGGTATTACTAATCATTTTAATGTTTATAAAGAAAATCAAAATTTAAAAGAGGAACTTGCTAGCCTTAAAGCAAAAGATTTAAATACAGAATTTGTAATACAAGAGAATAAAAATTTATCTAAATTTGTTGATGAACAATTATCTGCTTCACAAGAACTAGTTTTTGCTAAAGTCATATTAGATAAAGATAGTCCGTTTATAAAATCCCTAATTATTAATAAAGGTTCAAAAGCAGGCATTGAAAAAGGAATGCCCGTGATTGAAAAAGGAAATTTAGTAGGAAGAGTTGTTGAAGTTAACTTTCTTTCAGCGCGTGTATTGTTATTGGATGATCTTAATAGCCGAATACCGGTTACTTTAGAACCTAATAGTGCACAAGCTATATTAGTCGGTAGCGGTGAAGATAACCGTCCTCAACTATCTTTTCTACCCGAACGTTTTGAAGTGGAAGCAGAATATAAAGTTTATACTTCAGGTAAAGATGGCATTCTCTCAGCAGGTATTCCCATCGGTGAAACTTATAATGAGGAAGGAATACTTCGGGTGAGATTATTTTCTGATCCTAATCAAATTAATTACATTAGTGTCGTTTTAGTTAAAGAAAACCCAGCATTGAGGATTAATTAATATGGCAATCGCACTTAAAAATCTCAAGTTTCATTTGGCAAGATTGTTGCCTTTGTTACTACTTTATGGTTTTTCAATAACGACTTTAGATCTAAATTTAACAGGTTATTTTTCAATCGTTTCATTTAACCTACAATTGCTAATTATTTTTTACTGGGTTTTGAGAAACCCTGAGGTTTTGGGTTTCGGACACATTTTCTTTGCTGGAATTCTTAACGATATTATAACCAATTTTCCTTTAGGCTCTTCAGCGCTGATGTATTTAGTGGTGGCGGCGACCGCAAACTATTTTAGAGCTAAAGCGATTAGAAAGTATTTAATGTTAGACTGGCTCTTTCTTTTAATTGCTCTCGTTTTTGCCTACGCTTTCGTACTTTTTATATTAGCTAAATTTTCTAGTGTTGAAATCATCTATGATCAATTTTTTTATAATGGGTTTTTTACACTTTTGCTTTATCCAATTATATATATTTTATTTAAATTTTATTCTAACCTAGTGGGGATAAGAGATACGGATGATTAGTTTTAATTCTAACGAGAGCTTTAATAAGACACGGATGATCAGCCGACGTATGTTCGTCTTAGGAATTGGTAAAGCGATTGTTTTTTTCGGTATTATTGGTCGTTTAGCTTCATTACAAATAACGGAGTCTACTAAATACAAAACACTTTCTGATAAAAATAGATTTAGAGAATGGAAAGTAGCACCGGAACGAGGACTAATCAGAGATTTTTTTGATAATATAATTGCTTCGAATGAAAAAGTTTATCAATTACATATTACGCCTGAGAATAGTAAAGATGTAGATATTTTACTTAATCGAATAAAAAATATTCTTTATTTAACTGATAGTAGAATTAATTTTTTAAAGCGACGAATAGCTAAACAAAAGCCGTGGGAACCATTGATCGTCTCTGACAATTTATCCTGGACCGAGTTTGCTCGTATCAATTTATTTTTACATGAGTTGGAAGGAGCTGAACCAATTGTTTCGGTGGCACGAGTATACCCGCATCAATCAGTTGCCCATGTGGTCGGTTATGTATCGGAAGTAGGACCAAAAGATTTAGCAGCTAAAGAATATTTACGTGACATGGCAGTGACTGGAATTGCAGTTGGTAAAACCGGCATGGAACAAAAGTTTGATCAACAAATTATAGGTCAAGTCGGCTATCAACGCTATGAGGTTAACGCTTTTGGTAAACGAATAAAACAAATTGCGGTCAACAAAGGGATTCAAGGACAAAATTATTTAACCACTCTTGATTTTGAAGTGCAAAAATATGCGGCTGAACTCATGCAAGATAAAAGCGGCGCTGTTTGCGTTATGGATATTTTTGATGGTGATATCATTGCTTTAGTGTCAGCACCAACTTTTGATCCAAATAAATTTGTACACGGTATCGATAACAAAACTTGGAAGGAATTAACTAGTCACCGTGATAAACCTTTAATTAACAAAGCAATCTCTGGTTTATATCCGCCCGGTTCGACGATTAAAACTATCGTTGCCCTTTGTGCTTTAGAAAATGATATTGCTAGTACCAAAATGTCAGTGGACTGTCAGACATCCATTGAACTTTATGGAGAAAAATTTCATTGCTGGAAAAAAGAAGGTCACCGTTTTACGAACATGCGCAAAGCAATCAAAGAGTCGTGTGATATCTATTTTTATGAGATTGCAAGAAAACTAGGTGTTGATCGAATAGCTGCAACAGCAAAAAGTTTTGGTTTAGGTGCTTACCATTTAGAGGGATTTAAAGAAGAAAAAAAAGGAGTCGTACCAAATACGACTTGGAAAAAAAGATTTATTGGCAAAAATTGGTATCTTGGGGAAACTTTGCACTCGGGCATTGGACAAGGTTATTTTCAAACAAGTCCAATGCAATTATGTGTCATGACAGCTCAACTTGCTAATGGCGGCTATGAAGTTAAACCAAGATTAACTTTAGATGAAAATGTTAACACTGGTATAAAACTGACCACTGATTTTGAAACTTTTTATGATCCAATCTATGAAGAGCATCCCTTATTAGGCAAGCGTCTGTTCAGAAATCAAGAAAACATTAAGTTTGTCAAAGAGGCTATGTTTGCCTCGACCAATGAACCAGGGGGTACTTCTTATAGTTCGAGATTTAATGAAAAAGACTACCAATATGCTGGTAAAACTGGGACTTCACAAACTAAAAGAATAACACAAGCTCAAAGGGAAGCTGATTTAGAACAAACAAGTTTACCTTACTTGGACCGTGACCACGCTTTATTTGTGGCATTCGCCCCTTATGAAAATCCAAGATACGCCATCAGTGTTCTAGTGGAGCATGGGGGTTCGGGAAGTTCAGCAGCTGCTCCTGTTGCTAAAAAAGTGATTGGTAAATTAATTGAACGACATAATTTACGTATGGCTAAAAAGAACTCATTGGGGTTAAATACAAATGTTTAGTCCAAGATCCATACAAAGTAATATAACTTTTGCCCAAAAGATTTTTTCCTTAGACTATATTTTAATATTTTCTATTTTATTCCTTGGGATAATAAGTATGTTTGCCATGTATTCTTCAAGCACAGGGCAATTTGATTATTATACTAAAAGTCATATTTCTCGTTTCTCAGTTTTTTTTGTATTATTTTTAGTTTTATCTTTAGTGGATCTTAGACTGTGGTATCAGTCGAGTTATATCTTTTATTTGTTAATTCTTATTTTACTTGTAATGGTGAAATATTTTGGTTTGAGCGCTTCCGGTTCCAAAAGATGGTTAGATTTATACTTTATTAATTTGCAGCCCTCAGAATTAATGAAAATAGGTATTATTATTTTCTTAGCGCGTTATTATCATCGAATTCCAGCCCATGAAGTGAATACATTTAAATATTTATTGTTACCTATTTTTGTACTTTTAGGCCCTGTTGTATTAGTTATGACCCAGCCTGACCTTGGTACAGCCCTTCTAATTGGTGTCAGTGGTGTGCTCATAGTGTGGTTAGGGGGCGTAAGGTTAAAGTTTTTTACTTACTTAACTTTATTGTTTATTGCGACCGCGCCGATTGCGATTTCATTTTTAAAACCTTATCAAAAAGCTAGAATCTTAACGTTCTTAAATCCTGACCGTGATCCCTTGGGCGCGGGTTATCAAATAATTCAATCTAAGATTGCAATAGGCTCTGGGGGAATTTTTGGTAAAGGCTTCTTACAAGGTTCACAAAGTTATTTAGATTACTTACCAGAAAAACATACAGATTTTATTTTCACACTTTTCTCTGAAGAGTTTGGTTTTTTTGGCTCCATGGTCGTTTTATTACTTTATGCCTTAATTACATGGCGGGTCATTAAGATTGGTGAAGAAACGAGAAGTTTCTTTGGTAAATTCTATTGCTATGGTTTTGCCTCTGCCTTTTTCATATATGTTGTAGTAAATATGGGCATGGTCTTAGGTTTATTACCCATAGTCGGTGCTCCATTACCTATTTTATCGTATGGTGGTTCCTCAATGCTCGCCATCATGATCGGTCTCGGCGTAGTCATGTCGTGTAAAGTTTATCGAGATGTTCCGATCAATTAGTTACGGTTTATTTTGGGTTTTTTAAAAAAAATTTCTTAATTTTTGGTATTGTCAACTTATGTTGTATGTGATTAACTTTCCGAAATTTTAAAAATGTTTGGAACAAAAAAAGATAAGTTTTACTCAGATAGACAAGACTCAGAGAGAAGTTTAATCAGCGAGTCTGTAAGTATTGAAGGTACAGTAACGAGTTCCGGCGCTGTTGATATTGCTGGATTAGTTAAAGGACCAGTCAATTCAAAAGAAGTAATCATTAAAGATACAGGTTCAGTCACAGGATCCATTGAATCCGACAGATGTGAAATCTATGGTCACATGGAAGGTAAAGTAAATGCTCAGCAAATAGTCGTTGGTTCAACTGGCGTGGTCAAAGGTGACCTAGTATTTGGTGAAACACTAAGAACTGAAGAAGGTGCAGACATTGAAGGTTACATAAAAAAAGGTAATTCTTTATCTAGAGACGAAGGTAAAATTAAAGATATTTTATTTGCCGGTGGCGACAACAAAGACGACAAAAAGCCAAAAAAAAACGGTAAACCTGCAGTTGTAGCGTAAGCTTTTTTCTTAATCCTCTATCAAATCAACATTGTTTAATTTATATAATCATATTTGTTTATGATTAAAAAAGTTCAATCCGTTGGCATCGTTGGGGCAGGCATACAAGGAGTTTGCACCGGGATTAAATTAGCTGAAAAAGGTATCAAAGTTTCATTATTTGATAAAAACGAGCCAGGCAAAATGGCTTCTTATGGAAATGCCGGTCATTTTTCCCCTTATGCCGTGTTGCAGTTAAATCGTCCTGATATTTTATACGATGTTCCGAAAATGCTTTTAAGTTCATCCGGACCTTTAGCTCTTAAATGGAATTATATTCCAAAAATGATGCCTTGGATCCTTGGGTACTTAAAAAATTGTAATCAAAAATCAATGATGCATACCGCTAAATACATGAACCAGATTTTATCATTAGCTTTAGACGCTTATGATGAAATTTTTAAAGATGTAGAGCTTGGTAATTTAGTAGAACGTAAAGGGGTGATTTATATTTGGACCGATCAAAATTTAAAAAGCAGAAATTTAGAAATTAGAATAAGAGATGAACTTGGTGTCAAACAACAATTGTTAACTAAACAAGAAGTTTTGGATCTTGAACCAAATCTCAATCCAGTTTTTCACGCTGGGGTTCTGTATGATTATGCTTGGCATGCTCGTGATCCACATAAAATTTTAAATAAATTATTTGAAAAATTTACCAAACTGGGCGGTCAATTCTTTAAAACGGAAGTGAAAAATGTTTTACAAAATGTTGATGGAGATACTTACGTGAAAACAGATAATCAAGATTATAAGTTTGATAAATTAGTTATTGCAACGGGAGCGTTTTCCAAACAGTTTACTGATCAACTAGGTGAAAAAATTCCATTAGATACTGAACGAGGTTATCATGTGCATTTTAAAAATATGGATCATTTAATTCAACGACCCGTAATTTCTATGGACCGAGGGTTTGGGATGACACCCATGGATCAAGGGTTAAGAGCTGTTGGCACCGTAGAGTTAGGTGGTTTAAAAAATCCGCCATCAAAAAAAAGAATTCAATATATTATAAATTGCGCTAAAGAATTGCTGCCACAGTTAGGAGAGCACCATGATGAGTGGTTGGGTTTTAGACCAACGCTCCCTGATTTCTTACCTGTTTTAGGACCTGCAAAAAAATTTAATAACATTGTTTACGCTTTTGGTCATCAGCATTTAGGTTGGACGCTTGGTGCAATCACCGGTAAAATCATCTCGGGTATTGTCAATAATGAAAACACCAACTTAGATTTAACTCCTTATAGTTCAACTCGTTTTAGTTAATTTAATGGAAAAAAAATATTTAGCTTACGGGTTATTAATTTTAGCAACCCTTTCCTGGTCGGCTAATTTTATCGTAGGTAAATTCTCAACCTTATTTTTAATTCCACCGTTATCATTAAATTTTTTTAGATGGTTAATTGTATGGTTTATTTTATTACCTTTTTTTATTGTCCCTGTTATTAAACAGTTTCATATCATCAAAGCAAACTTTGGCTTATTGTTTTTAATGGGTATCACTAGTACCGGTTTATTTAATTCATTAGTTTACACGGCGTTGAATTACACTCAGGTAGTAAATGCCGTCTTAATGATCTCGGTTATTCCAATCGTCGTTACAATTTTTTCATCAATGCTAGGTGTGGAACAATCAAGTCGTTTTCACTATTACGGTTTGGTTTTATCTTTAATGGGTGTGGGCACGATAATTTTTAAAGGCAGTTTAGATTTGTTGCTGCAACTTAATTTTAATCAAGGTGATTTATGGATGGTGGCCGCAGTGATTGCTTGGGCTATTTATTCAACTTTGCTCAAGAAGAAAAAACTGCCTTTCACCCAGTTTGAGTTAATATTTATCTTAACAACTATTGGTACAGTTTTTTTAATTCCACAGTTTTTATATGAGCACGTCAACGGTTATAAAACTAATTTTAATTTAGCCTTTTACCTTATCGTTACCTTTATTGTTATTTTCCCAGCACTGTTAGCTTATTATTGCTGGCAGAAAGCTATAGAAATCATTGGACCTAATCGGGCGAGTATATTTCTCCATTTAATGCCAATATTTGGAGCGATTATGGCTTTAATTATTTTCAATGAACAATTTGTAGCCTTCCATTATATTGGAACAGTTTTTATAGTAAGCGGTATTTATATTTCAAATAGGAAAGCATGATCAAAGTAGCAGTTTTAGACGATTACCAAGATGTTTTTAAAGATTTAGTTCAGCTGGATAAATTTAAAGGAAAGTTTGAATTTAAAATCTTTAATCAACCCTTTCAAAATGAAGCCGAAGCAATAGTAGAATTAGCTGATTTTGAGGCTTTATTCATCATGCGTGAACGAACTCCAATGACTGCAAATTTAATCAATGAGTGCAAAAAATTAAAATACATTATGACTAGCGGAATGCGGAATAAAGCAATCGATCTGGAGGCCACAAAAAAACGGAATATAGTAGTTTGCGGTACAGAGATTAATTCCAACCCCACAGCAGAGTTAGCCTGGTCTTTAATTTTAGGTTTAGCAAGAAATCTAAAACAAGAAACAGAAAATATGTTCCAAGGTTATTGGCAAACTACCATTGGTACAGAATTAAAGGGAAAAATTTTAGGTTTAATTGGTCTTGGTAAAATAGGTTCACAAATGGCTAAAATAGGTCAAGCCTTTGGTATGCAAGTTGTTGCCTGGAGTGAAAATTTAAATTTAACGACCGCCAATGATCTAGGCGTACTGCCAATGTCTAAAGAGGATCTCTTAAAATCAGCCGACTTTATTAGTATTCATGTTGTCTTAGGCGATCGATATAAAAATTTAATTACAGCCAAAGAGTTTAGCTTGATGAAAAAAAGCGCTTACCTCATCAATACATCACGGGGACCTATAATTAATGAGCAGGATATGTTAGCCGCATTAAAAAATTCTACTATCGCGGGAGTTGGTTTAGATGTTTATGATCTTGAACCATTACCGCAAGATCACAAATTAAGATTTTTACCAAACGTGTTATTATTGCCACACCTTGGTTATGTTACTGCTGAAAATTATTCTATTTTTTACAATCAGATGCTGCAAAATCTTGAAGCTTGTCTAAACGGTAAACCGCTTCGACAAATTTCATAAAATTATTGCAACGCAAAATTTTTTTTAATTACTCAGATTGATCACTGATTAAGTATTCCTCATAACTATTATCTGCTTTAATAGTTGGAGTATGAGAAGTTTTTTAGCGATAGGTTTATTATTTTTATTAAGCGGTTGTTATCAATCATTAACATGGGTGGGACCAGCCTCTGGTATTGCTCAAGGTAAAGTCTCTCAAACGATGGCATCAACTCTTGTCAATTACACATTAAAAGAAAAAACTGGCAAAGATGTCTATCAAACTTTATTTGCTGATACTAAAATCGATCAAACAGTTCAAACTGTTAAAGTTAAATTAGATCCTTGTTTGCAAAATAAATTAGCTTGCGAATTAATTTCTAATAGAATTGAAATGTTTAATAGAAAATTATTAGTGAAAAACTAACTTAAAGCTTTATCAATATCCTCAACTAGATCATTCACATCTTCTAAACCGATTGAAAGTCTGATTTGACGTGTCATTTTTTTTGAGCCCCTATTGCTAGGGGCTCAGAAATTATTATGCTAAAGCTTGTTTAATATCAGCTAGGATATCATCAGGATGTTCAATACCAATTGACAATCTGACATAACCAGGAGTTACTCCTGCTGCAAGCATTTCTTCCTCAGTCAACTGACTGTGGGTTGTCGTTGCTGGATGAATTGCTAAACTTCTAGCATCACCAATATTAGCAACGTGGTACAGCATTTTAAGTTTATCGATAAATTGAGCACCAGCCTCTTTGGTACCTAAATCCATACCGATTAACGAACCATAACCACCTTTCATATATTTTTTAGCACGATCAGCGATCTCCCCTTTATATTTAGTTGGATAGATCACATTTTTAACTTTTTTATTACCGCTTAAAAAATCAACTACTTTTTCTGCATTACTGCAGTGTTGTTTCATTCTTAAGGCTACCGTTTCTAATCCTTGGATAATTTGAAAAGCATTATAAGGACTAAGTGGTGCTCCCAAATCTCGAAGCAACACGACTCTTGCTCTGATGGCAAAAGGAATATTAGCTCCCGTTAACTGCGGAACAGCTTGTCCCCAAACTGCACCATGATAACTTGGATCTGGTTCATTGAAGAGCGGCTGTCTTTTTGGATCTTTTACCCAATCAAAGTTTCCACCATCAACAATAATTCCACCAATAGAAGTACCATGACCACCAATATATTTCGTTAACGAATGCATAACGACTGCAGCACCATGTTCTAATGGTTTACAAATTACTGGTGAAGCTGTGTTATCCATAATTAGAGGGATATTGTTCTTACGACCAATATCAGCAACTTCTTTAATTGGAAAAACTCGCAAATAAGGATTTGGTAAAGTTTCTCCATAATAAGCTCTGGTCTTATCATCAGTTAGTTTTTCAAAGTTTTTTGGATCTTTAGGATCAGCAAACCTCACTTCAATACCTTGCATCTTCAAAGTATTTTTAAATAAATTTACTGTTCCACCGTACAAGTCTGTCGAAGCAACAATATTGTCGCCAGCCTGACAAACGTTTTGAATACAAAACGCTGACGCAGCTTGACCTGACCCAACAGCTAGAGCAACAACGCCACCTTCTAAAGCAGCTACTCTTTTTTCAAGAACATCAACCGTAGGGTTCATGATCCTTGTATAAATGTTACCAAACTCTTTTAGCCCAAATAAGTTTGCAGCATGTTCAGCATTCTTAAATTGGTAAGAAGTCGTTTGATAAATAGGTACCGCAACAGCAGTTGTTGTCGGATCGCTCCGATAATCACCACCATGTAGACCTATTGTTTCTGGATGTTTAAAATCAGCCATATTTCCTCCCTTGTTTAATTTGACCTCATCTCTTTCGCGGCATCCACCATTGTCTTGAGTGCACCGATTGTTTCAGTCCAGCCTCTAGTTTTTAAACCACAGTCTGGGTTCACCCATATCTTTTTGGTATCTATTAGTTTACTTGCTTTAACTAATAATTCTTTAATCTCCTCTTTTGAAGGAACACGTGGAGAATGAATATCATAAACTCCAGGTCCAATTTCATTTGGATATTTAAATTGTTCAAATGTTTTTAATAGTTCCATTCGTGATCGTGAAGTTTCAATTGAAATTACATCAGCATCGAGAGCAGCAATAGAGTCGATGATATCTTCAAATTCAGCGTAGCACATATGTGTGTGAATTTGAGTTTCATCTTTTACACCTGAGGATGAAATTTTAAATGCATTTACAGACCATTTTAAATATTGATCCCAATCATTTCTTTTTAAAGGAAGACCTTCCCTTAAAGCTGGCTCATCAATTTGTATCATTTTAATTCCAGCTTTTTCTAAATCCTGAACCTCATCTCTAATTGCAAAAGCTATCTCTTCAGCAGTTGTTTGTCTTGGTTGATCATCTCTTACAAATGACCACTGTAATATTGTAATAGGACCACTTAACATTCCTTTAACTATCTTTTTAGTTTTAGATTGCGCGAAAGCTGACCACTCTACCGTCATAGGCTTTGGCCTCGATACATTACCAAATATAATTGGGGGCTTAACACATCTTGACCCATAACTTTGAACAAACCCACTTGAAGTAAAAGTAAAGCCTTTTAATTGTTCACCAAAGTACTCAACCATATCATTACGTTCAAACTCACCATGAACTATCACATCAATATCAAGTTCTTCTTGTTTTTTGATTGCATCAATCGTTTTTTCTTTAAGAAAATTTTCATATGCACCTTGTTCAAGCTCACCTTTTTTAAACTTAGCTCTTGCTTGCCTTACATCTAATGTCTGAGGAAAAGAACCAATAGTAGTTGTTGGATAATCAGGCAATTTAAATAGATTTCTTTGCACTTTAGTTCTTTGCTCAAATGGAGAAGACCTTTTAGCACTTTCAGATGTGATATTTTTAACTCTATTTTTAACAACTTCATCATGAATTAAAGATGATTGTTTTCTACTTAAAATATCTTCTTTATTCCTTTTTACTTTATCTTCAGAACCATTGTTGTTGATGTAGTCTTTAATTGTATTAAGTTCATCTAGTTTTTGTTTTGAAAAAGCAAGCCAACTTTTGATCTCTTTTGGAACTTTTGTTTCAAGATCTAAGTCGTAAGGAGTGTGAAGTAAGGGACAAGAAGAAGAAATAAATACATCTTTATAGTACTTTTTAACTAAATCAATTTTTTCTTCCAAATTGGACTTCCAAATATTTCTTCCATCCACCACGCCTAAAGATATGGTTTTATTAGTCACTTTATCTAAATGATTAATATTCTTTACACCTCTAATTAAATCAAAGTGAATAGCATCTATAGAACTTTTATTTATTTCCTCAAATGCTTTAATATCTAAAGACTCGAAGTAAGTTGTAACTAAAAGTTTAGAATTACCAGCAGCTAATTTTAACTCATCTAATGTAGTCTTAATTTTGCTAACTACTTCAGTATCTAAATCTTTTACTAAATAAGGTTCATCAATTTGAATCCACTCAGCGCCGATGCCTGATAATTTTTTAATAATTTCTTTGTAAACTGGTAAAATCTTATCAAGTAAACTGATTGTTTTCGATCCATCTTCAGTTTTTGATAAAAGTAAGAATGTTAAAGGTCCTATTAAAACAGGTTTTGTTTTATAACCTTGTTCTTTTGCTTCATTAAATTCATCAAAAGGTTTAGTCGAACTTATTTTAAAAGTTTGGTCTTTTTTTAACTCTGGAACTAAATAATGGTAATTAGTATCAAACCATTTTGTCATTTCTAAAGCACTCACATCTAACTTAGATGTTTGAGATCCTCTAGCCATTGCAAAGTAAGTTTCTAAGTTAACATTTTGACCGTCCCACTTATAGCGATCTGGAATTGCTCCAAGTAAGCAAGCCATATCCAAAACCTGATCATAAAAAGAGAAATCATTAGAAGTAATTAAATCAATTCCATTTTCTTTTTGTGTTTTCCAGTTTTGTGCTCTTAGATCTCTCGAAGTCTTTTGAAGCTCAGCTTCTTTAATTTCACCTTTCCAAAATTTTTCTAACGCTTTTTTAAGTTCTCTCTTAGGACCTATTCTCGGATATCCGATTGTTATAGTTTTTATCATTGATTTTCCCTGTGATGTTGCCAAAGTTTATCTGTTCCACCAAAATGACCCCAGTCACTATCAGCTTTCATTGTGCTGCTAATTCCACCTCTTGGTCGGAATTTAATTTCTAATCTTAATCTAAAAGGCTTATAAGCTGCCATTAAATGTTTGTATAAAACATCAATAACTCTCTCGTAACTTATTATAGTATCTCGATATTGAAGCAAATATTCCTTAAGACTTTTTAATTCCACAGTTCTATCCTGTCCATGAAACCAAATTTTTATATGCCCGAAGTCAGGCTGATTATGTACACCTAAAAATGTAAATTCAGGTATATCTATGTATTGTTCGTAACCACTCGATGGGTTTGGTAAAGCTTTTAATAAACTATCGTCAATGGTTTCCCAAAGTTTTCTAGTCATAATAATCCTTTTTGGAGAAAGATGACTGAACTAAACAAACGAGGGACTTAGGTCTAAAATTCAAATCATCTTCTCCTTTTTAGTGCTTCGACGATATGTCAGGTGCACAATATGGTTCAAATACCCGGTTTAATTTTAGGAAATGATCTAAAAAAAAACCACCGGCTAAAGCGGTGGTCTAATCCATTATCGCTTTAGCGGATTTTATAAAGCGCTCGCAATTTGATCTAAATCAGCGCTAAGGTTTAATACAAAATTAAAACCTTTATGTCAAAATACATCTGGCGACTAATACAACAAAGGGTGCTGAAAATAGTCGCCAGGTATTAATTAACACTATGACTAAGTATAGAATATTTTTCTAATAAAATGCAATATTTAAGAAAAATAAGTTACAATTTACTGATTTAAAAGAAAATTTAAGAAAAATATCTATATTCTAGAACAAAACTAGTATTTTTTCCTATATACCTTCTAAAATTTAAGCAATTTATACTATATTTAATTAACCTTATTTCTTGGTTGTTTCACTTTCCTTAAATAAGGCACTTTTGCTTCCCATCCTTCAGGAAAAAGTTTTTTTGCTTCATCATCTTTAACTGCTGGCACAATAATAACGTCTTCTCCTTGCTGCCAATTAGCAGGAGTCGCCACTTTGTGTTTTACAGTCAATTGCAGTGAGTCAATCACTCGTAGAATTTCATTGAAATTTCTACCAGTTGCCATCGGATAGGTTAAAATCAATTTGATTTTTTTATCAGGCCCAATAACAAAGACATTTCTAACAGTTTGATTATCTACCGCAGTTCTTCCCACAGCAGTGCCACTGAGGGTAGCGGGAAGCATGCCATAAAGCTTGGAAATGCTTAAATCTTTATCACCGATTAAAGGGTAATCAGGTTTGAAACCTGTAACTGTTTGGATGTCTTTGGACCATTGGTTATGATCTTCTACTGGATCAACGCTTAGTCCCAAAATTTTGACATTTCTTTTATCAAAATCACCTTTAACTGACTGCAAAGCTCCAAGTTCAGTTGTACATACTGGTGTAAAATTTTTTGGGTGTGAAAATAGAATTACCCAACTATCTTGGGCATAATCATAAAAATTTATTTTACCGATTGTCGTTTCAGCATCAAAGTTTGGTGCTGTATCATTTATTTTAAGTGTCATTTTTTTTCCTTTTGTTGAGGGTTATATAGGAAAAAATTCTATTATTTTCAATATTTTAGAAAAAATAAGTAGTTTTTACTAATTTCCACTTGCATAATTAGAAAAACTACCTAAATTTCTAATTATTATAGAATTTTATTTTATGAACGATGTCGATAAAAGAATATTGTCTCTTTTGCAAGAGAATGCAGACATGCCTATCGCTGAAATCTCAAAAAAAGTTAATCTCTCACCAACTCCTTGCTGGGCGCGGATCAACAAACTTCAAAAGCAAGGATATATAAAAGGTAAAGTCGCTGTTGTTGACCGTAATAAACTTAATTTAGCAGTAGTTGCGTGGGTCCAAGTTAAAACAAATCAACATAACGCTGATTGGCTTAAAAAATTTGATAAAGCAGTGAAAGAAATGTCAGAGGTTACTGAATTTTATAGATTAAGTGGTAACTATGATTATCTCTTAAAAGTTTTAGTACCAAGTATCGATAAATATGATGAATTTTATAAAAAACTTACTTCAAAAATTGATATTACTAACTATATAACAAGTTTCTCTTTGGAAGAGATTAAAAATACGAATGTGCTTCCATTAGAGTATGTATGATTAGTAATATTAATAGTTTTTTAGACTCAATTAAATCTAGAGATCCAGCAGCGCGATCAACTTTATCAATACTGCTAGCGTATCCTGGGGTGAAAGCTGTATTTTTTCATTTTGTTGCAAGATTTTTTTATTTAGCTAAATTTGAATTATTAGCTCGCGTTATTTCTCAAGTCACAAGATTTTTTACAGGTGTTGAAATTCATCCAGGAGCTAAGATTGGTAAAAATTTATTTATCGATCATGGGATGGGTGTTGTCATTGGTGAAACCTCAGAGATTGGTAATAATGTTACCATTTATCATTCAGTCACTTTAGGTGGAGTTTCGCCAAGTATAGACTCGCAGTCTCAAATCAATGTTAAGCGTCACCCAACCATTAAGGATCAGGCTGTCATTGGCTCAGGTGCTCAACTTTTAGGACCAATTACGATTGGTAGATGTGCACGTGTAGGAGCAAATTCTGTGGTAACCGAGGATGTACCTGACTTTGCCACAGTGATGGGCATTCCAGCCAAAGTGATTAAGATCAATGAAGCATGTCCTGATGGTGAAAAAGCTGATTTTAAACCTTACGCTGTAGACAAAAATGAAAAATAAAGATTGGGATAGCAATCTTACACCAGAGCAAAATTACGTTTTAAAACATGAAGGCACTGAGTCCCCAGGTTCAAGTCCATTAAATAATGAAAAGCGAGAAGGTAGTTACCACTGCGTAGGTTGTGGCACGAAATTATTTGAGTCAGCTAAAAAATATGAAAGTGGATCTGGCTGGCCTTCTTTTTTTCAAGCGTTACCTGATGTTTTTGAAACTAAAACCGATATGCATATTGGTTATCCAAGAACAGAATATCATTGTAAAAAATGTGGTGGTCACCATGGTCATATCTTTGAAGACGGCCCCCAACCAACTGGTAAAAGATATTGCAACAATGGTATTTGTTTAGTTTTTAAACCTAAGAAATAATTATTGCAGTAAAGGCAGTAATACTCTTTCTATATTCTCGCTTACTTTTAAAGTGCCTTTAATATTAGGGTGCATACCATCGTTTTGGTTCATATCAGGATTAAGTGCAACTCCCTCTAATAAAAAAGGTATAATTTTTAAATTATATTTATTGGCTAAGTTTTTATAAATTAAATCAAACTCATTTTTATAAGTTTGACCGTGTGTTTCAGGAGCTAGCATACCTGCGAGAACCACGGTTAGTTTTTTATCTAAAATCTTACTGATGATTTGATCTAAATTATTTCTAGTCGCGGCAGGATTAATACCTCTTAACATGTCATTGGCTCCCAAACCTACAATAACTACTTTAAGTTCCTTTTCGCCAAGTACCCAATCAATACGATTTAATCCTCCAGCAGTGGTATCTCCAGAAACACTAGCATTGATAACGCTAATATTAACACCAGCTTTGCTTAAATTGTTTTCGAGTACAGTGGCTAAATGATTTTCTTTCGTCAAACCATAACCTGCCATTAAACTATCGCCAAAGAGGACGATTTTATCTTTAGTCTGCGCGCTTAGTGGGGTTAGACAAATAATTAAAATTAGAATACAAGTAATTTTTTTCATGAGCACACTTTTAAAAGTTCAAAATGTCTATCTGTCTTATACTTCAGGAGGCAATCAAGTAAAAGTACTTCAAGGCATTAATCTAGACGTGAATAGCAGTGAAAGTATCTCAGTTATGGGCGAAAGTGGCTCAGGCAAAACCAGTTTAATCATGTTAATCTCAGGCCTCGAAAGAGTTTCCTCTGGAAGTATTATTTTCCAAGACCGTGATATTACTAAACTTAGTGAAGATGAATTAGCTGAACTGCGAAGGAAACATATAGGTATTGTATTCCAATCTTATTATTTGATCCCCAATTACTCTGCCCTTGAGAATGTTTGTTTAACCTTAGAGATTAATAAAGAAAAAAACATCGAAACTAAGGCTAAGGAAATTCTAGATCGTTTTGGCTTAAAAGAACGCTTTAATAATTTACCTAGTCAATTATCTGGGGGTGAACAACAACGAGTAGCTATCGCAAGGTCCTTAGTTGTTAAACCGAGTTTAATTCTTGCCGATGAACCTACAGGTAACTTGGATAGTGAAAATTCTAAAATGATTTCTGACATGCTGATTAACTATGTCAGAGAAGAAAACTCAAGTTTAGTTTTAGTAACCCATGATGACAATTTAGCGAGTAGAGCCCAACGTAAAATAAAGATTAAAGATGGCAAAGTTATTTAACTCACAGTTAGATTTTAAAACAATCCTGCAATATGCTTTTAGAGATTTAGTTAGAAGTTATAAAAAAATTTCAAGTATCATCATTACACTTTTCATAAGTTTATTTATTTTAAGTTCAATTATCACGATTGAAGAAAACTTACAGAATGAACTTAAAGCGAATGCTAAAGCTTTACTGGGTGGTGATATGGAGGTGGACTACAATCGTGTCCAAGGTAACATAAACTTAGTTGAGGAAGTCAAAAATTTTGCAACAGTTTCGCAAATGGTAGAATTAAATACGATGGTATCTTCAATAGGAGAAAATAGTAAATCTATTTTTACCAGAATCAAAACCATTGATGAGTTTTATCCTTTATACGGTGAAGTTAAAGCTGAACCGATGAATGCACTAAAATTACTGAATACTGAAGACAAAACAATTTTAGT
>Ga0181575_10000256_pt1 | contig 39111 bp, 48 predicted proteins | sample 101ome_23_FD_145599 | JGI IMG/M metagenome (GOLD analysis project Ga0181575, IMG submission 145599) | Coastal salt marsh microbial communities from the Groves Creek Marsh, Skidaway Island, Georgia - 101411CT metaG (spades assembly) | ecosystem: Environmental > Aquatic > Marine > Intertidal zone... | reverse complement strand
AGCGACGAGCCCGACACGTTCGTTATCAGCGCTCAAGAGACCGCTGACTACCTTGACGATGCCAAGGCGTGCTGGCATAGCCATGCCAAATACAGCGGGTTTAGCCCAGCTGACGTCAAAGCTTGCAAGGCATTGAACCTGCCTTATGCAGTTTGGAACTGCGGCGGTAGCGAAGCCTTTTGGCTTGACCCGTCACAAGATGCAGGTCTGCTCGGTCGTCAGTGGAATTACGGCGTCTATGACTGCTATTCCGCTGTGCGGGACTGGTACAAGCAGCAGCTAGGTGTCGAGATGGGCGATTACCCCAGGCGCTACGAGGGCGAATGGTCAAAGCCTGGCTTCGTGTTCTTTGAGCAGAACTTTGCCGCTGAAGGCTTTGTCAAACTGCCCCCAGGTGCTGATCTACTTCGTGGTGACGTAATCCTCTTCAGAATCCGCAACCAACACGTTTGCAACCATGTTGCCGTTGTGGAAGATCCTGCAGCAAACAAGCTTTACCAACATTTGGTGGGCAGGTTGTCTGGCCTTACTTCCTATAGCGGCTATTTCCGCGACAATACCTATATGGTTGTGCGGAGGGCAGGCTGATGGTGACAATCCGTTTGCTTGGTGAAGCTGGGCGCCGGTTTGGCCGGCAATTCAAGCTTGCGGTCAAAACCCCGGCTGAAGCCGTCCGAGCGCTTTGCGTTCAGATTCCCGCATTGCGTCAATATCTGCTTGAGTCAGAAGAGAACGGCATTCGCTGGCGTGCAATTACTGAGCACCCAGATGGATTGACTGAAGAGCAGCTGCACTGGCCACTAAGCAAGCGCTTTGTCTTGGCCCCGATTCCTGTAGGCCGCGGCGGTGTTGGACGGATCATCGCTGGTGTTGCCTTAGTTGCGTTCTCAATCTTTGTGCCGGCCATTGGTGCAGCAGGTGCTCCGTGGTTGTTTGGCATGACTAATTTCACCGCGATTGGTCTACTTGGCGGTGCAATGATTTTGGGCGGGGTCGCTGACCTGCTCACACCAACGCCGAAGATGACAAATGTCACCGGCGGCATTGGAGGCGGTTTTTCAGGCAGTGGAGCCACTGGCGGACGCAGCCGCGAGGATCAGAGAAAGTCATTCACGTTTGACAAGTCCAATGCCAACACTCAGCAGGGCGAAGTGGTTCCAGTCCTCTACGGTGAGCGCATCATCGGATCGACAGCGATTCTGAGCTTCGGTCTGGAACTTCAGAACAGCCTGTAATGGAAGACTTTCAAGATCTGCCTGAAGTCAGCGGTGCTGGTGGCGGTGGCGGCGGCGGCCAACAAGTTGTTCAACAGACGGTTCAGCAGAACGTCACGATTGCGGCGCCTACAGCTAGGCAACCAACTGTTGCGGCAAACAACCTGTTTTCAGTCGCCTTTGCAAAAACCGTTTATGCACTGAGCGAGGGCGAAATTGAGGGCTTCCCTAACAGCATTACAAAGGACACGTTTCTAGATTCAACGCCAATCCAGAACGAAGACGATACCTACAACTTTCAGGGCTACACAATCGAGCACCGTACTGGGACCGACGAAACCCAGACGCCAATTGAAGGCTTTAGCACCACTGAAAACGTTGTTGGCGTAAATACCAACCTGACTGTCGCCGCTGGCGCCCTGACTCGCACCATCACCGACACGGATGTGGAGCGGTGCCGCATCATTATGACTTTCCCTGCGTTGCAGGCGCAAAACAGGGATAACGGCGATATTACTAGCACTAGCGTTCAATTCAGAATTGAGGTTTCTGCAAACGGAGGCGCCTACACAACAATTGATTCGCCAACAGTTAGCGGCAAATCAAACAGTCAGTTTCAACGTGCCTACGAGTTTGATCTAGACGGCACTGGGCCTTGGACTATTCGCCTGACTCGTTTGACGGGTGATGACAGCAGCGGCTACGTCGCAAACCAAACGCGGTGGCAGTCACTGGTTGAGATTATCGACGAGAAATTTGCTTACCCCAACACTGCTCTGCTAGCGCTGAAGGTTGACGCTCGCCAATTCAACAGCATCCCGAACGTTTCAGTTCGCCTTCGAGGCAAGCGTGTTCAAGTTCCCAGCAACTACAACGCCGAAACTCGCACTTATACCGGGATCTGGGATGGTACGTTCCAAATGGCTTGGACGGACAACCCGGCTTGGATCTTCCGCGACATTGTCGTTAATGATCGCTTTGGCGTGGCGCGTTATGTGCCAAACATCTCAATAGACCCTTGGTATCTTTACACCGTCAGCCAGTATTGCGATGAATCAGTTCCCAATGGCAACGGTGGAACTGAGCCGCGTTTTACCTGCAACGTCTACTTGCAAAACGCGGGCAGCGTCTATGAGGTTCTGAATGGCTTGGCATCTTGCTTCCGCGGGCTGATCTATTACAGCCAAGGCCAGCTGTTCCTGACGCAAGATCGCGCACAACTTCCAGTTCAGCAGTTCAGCGAAGCAAACGTTATCCAAGAAGTTGACGAGTCCGGGCAAGTTACGTCGCCTTGTTTTACTTACACCGGCACGGCGCGCGGCGCCCGCAAGTCTGTTGTCCTGGCTAACTGGGATGATCCCAATCAGGCATATTCAAGCGTCACTGAGTACCAGCAAGATGACGCGCTGCTAGAAACCTTTGGCTACAACCCGATTGACCTGCGCCTGCTTGGCGTTACTTCACGCGGTCAAGCGCTGCGGGCAGCAAAGCACACGCTGTTTTCTAACCGCTACCTGACCGAAAAAGTCAGCTTCCGCATTGGTGCGGAGGGCCTAGCTGCTGGTGTTGGCGAGATCATTCAAATTGCGGATCCACTGAAGCAGGGTCAGCGTTTAGGCGGTCGCATTAAAGAGATCAGCGGCAACAACGTCAAACTTGACGCCGTTCTGAACTTAAACGACGCGATTGATTACACCCTGACGTTTGTGGTGCCTGACGGTGAAACGGTCACCAACCCTGACAACACCATCACCAAACGCCCAAAACTTAGCGTTCACAACCTAATCAGCGCTACTGAAGACGAAAGCGAAGCCGAATTCCGTTCGCTGGCTACTCAAGGCGGAATTGACGTTCTCGTCACTCAAGACGGTGACGAGATTGAATGCCAGCCGATTGTTGACAAGCTTGGGACGACCACTGCTGTTGTCGATGGCAACGTTGACAGCCAAGCTAACGCCTTGTGGGTCTTGGAGTGGTCTGATATGCAGGCCGCGCTCTACAAGATTGTGGCAATCACTGAGGTCGATCCGCTTGTCTTCCAAGTTGAGGCGGTTCAGTACAACGCGAGCAAGTTCGATTACGTCGATAACGACCTGCCGATTGCAATTCCAAAGGATCGTTTTACGCTTGAAGCAACTCAAGCCGTTGTCAGCCTTTCTGCGAAACTGGCTTACAACAATGGCCGCACCCAAATCAATGCCAACTGGCAAGCGCCTGAGCGCAATGGTGCAGACGACGTATTGATTCGCGGTTATCGGTACCAGTGGCGCCAAACCGGGGCAGCTCAATGGAATGAGGTGCAGGTCACCTCGGTTACTAATGCATCGATCAGCCTGCCGGATCACGTCTATGGCAACACTTACGAGTTCCGCGCAGCAACATTTGACCGCCTGAGCCGTCAAAGCGAGTTCACGGCAGTCACCGTTTCTGACTTTGACGCAATCCCAGATCTCAGTGCAGCTGAGTACAACGCCACCGTCACTCACGCCAACCAGCCTGATGGCACCCAGCTAATCATTGTTGACCCTGGAACGTGCCCGATCCTTCCTCGGATTACTGGTTTCAGGTGCTGGGCACGCCCTCGCAACCTCAAAGGCGGTGAGATCCCTGGCGTCAAAACTCCTGGGAATGATGGCTACTACTTCCTGGCTGACATCCCGCTCACGGGGTATTACACGATTGCGTTCCACGCGCCAGATACCTACGACATTCGGATCAGCTTCACCAGCGCGGTCTTCGGTGAAAAGCCGGACGACTACATCTATGACGTGGTGGAGCGTGCCGAGATTGCACCGCCAACGCCTAATAACTTCAGCGTCGTTGAAAGCGCAAACCGTGCAGGCAAGCGCTTCAGCTGGCAATTGCCGCTGAGTGAATACGGCAGCTGGGATCAGAAGGTCGTCAGCGACATTGTTGGATATGAGGTCCGCTTTAAGCGCGGCACCTTGGCCACCAACATCGTTGAGTTTGACGTTGACACTGACATCGTTACGGTCAAGACCTCAACGGTTATCGGCATCAAGACCAACCAGCACCTGCTGACTGTCGGTCAGGAAATCATCTTTGCCGCTAGCGCTGGCACTTTGCCCACCGGCATTACAGCTGGCACAACTTATTTCGTGGCAGAGGAAGGATTCAACAGCGTTGAGTTCAAACTGGCCGCAACTGCAGGCGGCGCCCCAATCAACCTGACAGGCACTGCCACTGGGACGTACAACGTGTCCGGTCCGGCAGCGCTTGCTACTCGCCTGAATTTGTCTGCCAGCTGGGGTGCTGGTATTGAATTGGCGTCTGGTGGTTTGAACGCCAACCAGCAATGGTTCGAGACCAGCCTGTTTGACTCTGACACCTGGGTGGTGATGGTCAAGTCGGTTGATGCGACCAACTGGCGCTCTGACCTTCCTGCCTTTGTGCTGGTCAACATTGGTGCGCCACCGATCAGCAACGCAGTCGCAACGATCAATGCCAGAACCCAAGGCGCCGGCAGCTGGGAAGGCAACTACATCAACTGCGAGGTCGATGGTGACGGTGATCTGGTGCAGACCGATGCCACCCGAGACAGCATCTTCACCTGGAACTTCGACAACAACGAGGCAGAGAGCAACCTGCTGTTGAGCACTACGGCGACGGCAACGTACCAGCACAAACTGGTCGCGCTAACTGGTGAAGACACTGTGCTGGTGCAAGACCCTGATGGCACCAATGATGACGACAAGTTGCTGCAGGAAGATACGCCTGTGGTGATTGACGTTGCCAGCAGCAGCTTCCAACTACAGCGCGGTGGCAGCACCATTGCTCACCTGCTGGAAGAGAACGACACGCTTGAGTTCGTTGAAGTTTCAGGCAGCTTGCCGACCGGGATCTCTACTGGGACGACCTATCACGTCGTTTCAACTGATCTGACCACCACCGTCTTCCGTGTTGCGGCTACCCAGGGCGGCACAGCAATTACCCTCAGCGGTAGTGCCACTGGAACGTATGCAGTCAGGGGCGCAGCGTTTGGCATCTTGGGCGAACAGCGTTTCTACAGCGACACCGAGCTTGCTGAGGGCGGCATTGTTCACCCTTACGCCCCATACGAAAGGTTGCTGGGTGATGTGTACCGCGTGCAAACCACCTTCAAATCCCCTGATGGTGTTGTTGCCGGTGAAATCACTGCCCTGACAGCCCAGCTCGATTACCCCGATGTGATCGAGAAACAGAATGACGTTGCAATTAGCAGCGCTGGCACGGCGGTCAGCCTGAACAAGACATTCCGCAGCGTGGAAAGCGTACAAATCACTGCTCTTCAGACTGGCGGTTCAACTGCGGTGACTGCTGTGGTCACAGCCAAATCCACCACCTCGGTTACGATTAAGTGTCTCGATGCCAGCGGTTCCGGCGTGACCGGCTTAGTTGACATCACAGTGATTGGCTACTGATGGCTGACCGTCGCATATCCCAATTAGCTGCACAGGAGACACTGGTCGAAAACGACCTGCTGCCTTTTGTTGACATCAGCGCCACCGAAACCAAGCGCATCACTGCTGAAAATCTTGGCTTGGCAATGGTCCAATTTGGGACCACGCGAGGGTCAGACGTTCCAACATCACCAGCCAACGGTCAGCTGTGGGTCGATACGTCTAATAATCCGCCTGAGCTGAAGATCTATAACGGCGCCAGTTTCTCACTGGTTAGCTTCCTGCCTAGCTCGGCGGTCATCACCAATCCAAGTGGAACGGAACCCGCTAGCCCTGTTCTGGGTCAGTTGTGGCTTGATACCAGCCAAACACCTGATGAGCTGAAGGTGTACGACGGGGCAAACTTTGTCCGCGTTGATCCGCTTGGTATTACGCAAGCAGCTGGTGACGCTCGCTATTTGCAGATCACGGCAGCGTCTACTACTTACCTGCCGTTGGCTGGTGGCACGCTGACTGGAACCCTGACCTTAGATGCTGCACCGACAGCAGATCTGCAGGCGGCAACCAAGAAATACGTTGACGACGAGATTGCAGGCATCCCATCAGCAACGGACCTGACGCCTGCTGGCACGGTGATTTACACCGCCCGCTCTACTGCACCGACCGGCTACCTCAAGGCAAACGGCGATGCAGTTAGCCGGACAACCTATGCCACGTTGTTCAGTGCCATCGGGACGACTTATGGCGGCGGTGATGGATCCACAACGTTCAATTTGCCTGACCTGCGTGGTGAATTTGTCCGTGGTTTAGACGATGGTCGCGGCGTTGATACCAGCCGCACGCTTGGATCGTCTCAGGGTGATGCAACTGCACTGCCCAACAACGCCTTTACCACCAGCAACCCTGGCAATCACTCGCACTCCTACGACGGTGGTGATCGTCAGAATGTAGGGTCTGGCGGTCAGTCGCAGCCTGTTTCCCAGGGCGGCAACACCACTGGACCGGGTGGCGCTCACATCCACACGATTGGCGGTGGTGACGCTGAGACTCGTCCGCGAAACATTGCACTGCTTGCTTGTATTAAAACCTGACCAGCGCCTAAAATCTCTGTATTGGAGCGACAACGATGGCAAACATCAAAATCACCGACCTGACGGCTTACACGAGCCTGATTGGTACTGATGTCATTCCCATTGTTGATGTAACTAACGACCAGACCAAAAAGGTCAGCGTTGCCGATATCCAGAAGTATTACGACACGGATGGCAGCAATTACGTTGCATTCGTTTCACCGGGCACCGTTACCAGCAATATCACTTGGACCCTGCCTGGCGCTGACGGTACTAGCGGACAGGTTTTATCGACTAACGGTTCTGGAACGCTTAGCTGGTCCACCGTTAGCACCACGCTTTCGGATGGGGATTACGGCGACATCACGGTTAGCGGCAGCGGCACAGCATTTGCAGTGGATGCCGGCGCGATTACTTACGCCAAGATCCAAGACGTAAGCGCGACTGACAAGTTGCTTGGACGCAGCACGGCTGGGTCTGGCGATGTTGAGGAAATCACTTGCACTGCCGCTGGACGAGCGCTGCTTGATGACGCTGACGCTGCTGCTCAACGCACCACACTGGGACTGGCAATCGGTACAGATGTTCAGGCATACGATGCTGACACTGCCAAAACTGACGTTGCTCAATCATTTACGGCTCAGCAACGTGGTGCAATTACGGCACTGACTGACGGCGCCACAATCACGCCTGATTTCAGTGCTGCAAACAATTTCAGCGTCACCTTGGGCGGAAACCGGACTCTCGCCAATCCAACGAACTTAACGGCTGGCGCGAGTGGCTGCATCTGGATCACTCAAGATGGCACGGGCTCTCGTACTCTGAGTTATGGATCTGCGTGGTCATTTTCCGGAGGAACGGCGCCTACACTTTCAACAGCAGCAAATGCCGTTGATTGTTTGGCTTATTCGGTCCGGACAACTGGCGACATTACCGCAACGCTGATCACCAACCTGAGCTGATTTAGGCAGATGATTCCTGGAAGCGCCAATCCCCTGCTGCTGGCTTCTGCTGCTGCTGCTGGAGCCTACAACATTGAACGTTCGGTACGGTTTAACTCGGCAGATAGTGCTTACTTGAGCCGTACTCCAAGTAGTGCAGGTAATCGCAGGACGTGGACTTGGAGTGGTTGGGTTAAGCGGAGCAAGCTAAGCGCCACTATGCGTCTTCTGCGTGCTGTTAGTGGCGGCACTGAGGCTGGGATACAGTTATTAAGTGGCGACACTATTGAGCTTTACCATTATTCAGGCGGATATACATGGCAGTTAGTAACCAGCCAGCTCTTCCGAGATGTTTCAGCTTGGTATCACATAGTTGTTGCTTTTGATACTACACAAGGAACGGCTGCAGACAGGGTTAGTTTATACGTTAACGGCGCAAAAGTTACAGCATTTTCTACCAGTTCTTACCCCTCACAAAACTTCGATGGGTTGATTAACACTACCAATGCACATGCTATCGCTGGTAGTGACTTATTCTTTGACGGCTACCTCGCCAACATACACTTCATCGACGGCCAAGCGTTAGACCCCACCAGCTTTGGTTTTACCGATTCCAACGGAGTCTGGCAACCTAAAGCTTACACTGGTTCATACGGTACTAACGGTTATAACCTTGATTTCGCTGACACCTCATCTGCTACTGCACTTGGTAACGATGTAAGCGGTAATAACAACGACTTCACTCCTAGTGGTCTTGTCGCTGGACCGGCTTACACGGCTAATAGCTTTAGTACGGAGTTTGATGGTACTGGGGATTATTTGAGTATTCCCGACAGCACAGACTTTGATCTGGGTAGTGGTGATTTTACTATTGAAGCTTGGGTTTATCCTGACTCTGGATTCACTCTTGGTTCTATTATTACCAAACGTAATAGCCCTGCAATCTTTGCGCCATTTCTATTAAGAAACTCTAGCACCACTAGTCTTACGCTTTTGATGAGCACTAGTGGAACAAGTTGGGATTTTACTCAAACCGCAGCTTCTGCGCTTACTACGGCTGCATGGCAGCATGTAGCGGTAACAAGAAGCGGTACAGCAATCAAAGCTTTTGTAAACGGTACAGAAGTTATTTCTAGCACGTTGTCTGGTGCATTAACAACCAACACACAGCCAGTAGTCATAGGCAGTGACGTTACGGCTAATCATTGGGATGGCAAGATCTCCAACCTCCGCATCATCAAAGGTCGTGCACTGTATACCGCTGCCTTTACCCCGCCTTCAACTGCTTTAACTGCTGTTACCGATACTGTTCTGCTTACCTGTCAAGACAGCACGTTTATTGACAACAGTCCTAGTGCTCACACCATTACGGCTGTTAATGACGCAGCTACAACCACCGTTAGTCCGTTTGAGCCAGTTGACGGCAGTGATGCGATGTTGGATTCACCGACTAACTACGGTTCTGGTGATTTGGTACGGGGGAATTATGCGACATGGAACCCGTTAAATTCTGCAATGACTTTAACAAACGGGAACCTTGAGGCTAACACAACTACTCAAACTAAATGTTTGGCTACCTTTGGCATGGAAACTGGTAAGTGGTACTGCGAAGTCACTCAAAACGCCACTGGCAATAACTCAGGTTTGATTGGTTTGACTAAACAAAATGTCAGTCTTACTACTTACACCGGAGCAGATTCAACCAGTTACGGTTATTTCGCTGCTAATGGTAATAAATATAATAATGGTAGTGCTTCTAGTTACGGTGCATCTTATACAACTAACGATGTAATTGGCATTGCGTTTGATGCTGACAATGGAACCCTTGTGTTTTATAAAAACGGTGTTTCACAAGGTACAGCGTTTACTGGGTTGACTTCTGGTCCTTATTTCTTTTCTGTTTCAAACTCAACTACTACAGGCAATCAAAGCGCCACTAGCGCTAACTTCGGTCAACAACCCTTCAAATACCCAGCTCCGGCTGGCTACAAGTCGTTGTGCAGCACTAACTTGCCAACACCGGCTATTGCTGATGGAAGCACGGCGATGGATGTGGTGCTTTACACTGGTAATAACAGCACTCAATCGATTAGCGGGTTGAAATTTAGTCCGGACTTGGCGTGGTTCAAAGGTAGATCGGGTACATACTGGCATGCGGTTGTTGATTCCGTTCGCGGCAGAAGTTCCGGATTGTCTACCAATAGCACTAATGCCGAGTACACATCATCAGCAGCCAATGATTTGGTTTCTTTCGATTCAACTGGTTTTACCCTTGGTCCTGTATCCAACTGGAGTTCTATCAACAGGAACGGGGAATCACTTGTCGCCTGGACGTGGGACGCCGGTTCTTCAACCGTGTCGAACACAGATGGCACCATAACTTCTCAGGTAAGGGCGAATCCCACTGCGGGGTGCTCGGTTGTTAGTTATACGGGAACAGGGGCCAACGCCACAGTTGGGCATGGTTTAAACGCTGTGCCAGAAATGATTATAGTTAAAAACCGTGACGCGGCACTTAACTGGAATGCATATCATGTTGGAGTCGATTCCTCAAGTCCTGAGGACTACTTTCTGAGGTTAAATTTTACTGACGCGATAATTGCTTCAGTTAAGCGGTGGAACAACACCGCCCCCACAAGTAGTGTCTTCTCAGTAGGAACTTCTGGTAATGTAAATGGTAATACCCAAGATTTGATTGCCTACTGCTTCGCCCCAGTCGAAGGCTTCAGCTCCTTTGGTTCGTTTACTGGGTCAACTTCAAATACATTTGTTTACACCGGAATGCGTCCACGGTGGCTGATGATTAAGCGGACTGATACTACTGGTAATTGGCAAATCCTTGACACCGAACGGGAAGGTTACAACGTAGATAATGACCCTTTGTGGGCAAACCTTGCTGATCAAGAGGGTACTACCGACATTGCAGATATTCTCAGCAACGGTTTCAAAATGCGTGATGGCGCTACTGGCGATTACATCTACGCAGCCTTCGCTGAACATCCTTTCAACACGAGCCGTGCTCGGTAGACTTTCCTTATCACCGCGGAACCATGCCCTACTACCTCGACGGCAGCGCAATCTCAGATAACCGCGCATTTGTCCACGGCGGGATTCAGTATCCCGCTAACTGGATTCGCCTTTCAACCCAGGAGGATCGCGACGCGATTGGCATGACTTTTGTGCCAGAAGCCCGCAACTGGGATCAGCGTTTTTACTGGGGCTACGACGGCAATGGCGATCTAATCCCCAAAGATCACGCTGATCTCGTTTCCCTTTGGACGGGTAAAACTCGGGACACTGCGGGCGGCTTGCTGCAAGGCAGCGACTGGATGGTAATTCGCCAGGCAGATAATGGCACAGCAATTGATGACGCCTGGAAAACCTGGCGCGAATCAATCCGCACGGCATCAAGCGCAAAGATCACCGCTATCGCCGCAACATCTACAACGGACGAGCTGCGGGCATACATTCTTGGTGCCGATTACCCTGTATGGCCACAAGATCCCAGTCAACCAGTTGTAACTGAATCCGACGCTGATACCGTTGAGGTAGGCGACGCAACTGCTGCCAGCGCTGGACCTGTGCCCATCGACACGCCGTAACCATGGCTATCCAACCCGGCAAATACGACATCACGCTGCAGCGCCGAGCTGATTACAGCGTGACTTTGCGGTTCATTGACAGCAACAGCGTCTCAATCGATTTGACAGGTTGGACAGTTGCAGCGCAGGTGTGGAATAAACCCCGGACCACAAAATACGCTGATTTTGCTGTGACCTACACAGACCGCGCAAATGGCACCGTTGCAGTCGCGCTGACAGACACCGAAACAGCTACGTTCCCAGACGACGCGTATTATGACGTCCTGCTCACGAACACTGACGGACTGAAAGAGTATTACCTTGAGGGCACCATAACTGTTTCTGAGGGGTACACCGCATGACTGCCGTTCAGGTCAGCTCAGTTAAAAACACGGTTGTTGTTACTGGTGATGCCGACACCAGAGTTGTCACGGTCGCGACCGCAGGGCCTCAAGGTGCAGCAGCAACTGTTGCAGCGCTAGAAGCTCGCGTTGCAGCACTAGAAGCTGTTGACTATCTGGTGCTGCAGGACGGCAACTAATGGCGGTTAAGTCGAAGACTGCACTGGGGCGGGTTGAGCACAAAGCCGGTCATCCCAAGACCACAAAACAAGGTTTCGGACAGCACTCACGGCCTCGCCGTCGTGGTAAAAAGCCCTTGCGGGGTCAGGGTCGTTAGCGTTAGGGCAGCGTTAGTGCCCCCGTGGATCGCCTAAATGTTGAGCTAATCGGCGGCATCTTGGCTATCGCCGTGCAGGCTGGTATTGCGGTCTGGTGGGCTAGCGGCGTCAGCTCCAAGATGTTTCACATCGAGCATGAGCTGATGAAGCTGAATATGAACGTGGAGCAGAACACCGAGTTTCGTATTCTCTGGCCGCGTGGCGAAATGGGTGCGTTGCCGGACGATGTTAAACAGGATTCCGCAATTCAGGTATTGCAGGCAGAGGTTGAGCGGCTTAGACAGCGGACAGTATGCGCCCGATAAATGGACCCCGACAAGCTAGAAAACTGGCGAAAGATTAAGGAAGTATTAGAACAAGCTGGGAAAACCGACTGCGATTACTACCGCCGAGCCGTTGTAATCCTGCAGGGCCGCAGGGACCCATGGCGCCCACCTTCGATAGACTGAATCCAACAGACCGCAGCCGTGGATCCGTTTATCACGCCATTGATCACGGCCGCAATAGTTGCTGGCGTTGGTGCGCTTTGGCGCATTGATAAACGTGCCAGCGTGATGGACACGCGGGTGGCGCTAATCCTTGAGCAAATCACGGCATTGCGAAGTGATCACAAAGAACGTCTCGACGATCACGAACGCCGGTTGCGTCGCCTTGAACAACAGGGCTAACTTTCAAGCAGTCAACGCCTCCAAATGGACCCCACTACCCTTGCCGCAATCGCAATTCTCGCCGCGGCCGGATCTGAAATCATCACCCTGCTGCCGATCCGCGAAAACAGCTGGGTCCAGCTGCTGGTCAAGGTGCTCAACGTTATTGGCAAAAAAAAGTAGGCGGCACAACTTGGCTTCTGCGCTTTGGCGATAAGGATTGGCGGCACCACGTCCACAAAGCAGCGCAGGATTGGAAATTCAGGGCCACTCTCAAACCGCGGCTAGATCGCGAGATTGAGGATTGGCATAAAACCCAACCTGCTGCGGGGCCGCCACCAATCATCAGCAGCGATGAGCTGCGCATATCTGCACCCTGGGCCACCGATGAGCAACCCGGCACCGATCAGTCTTGAGCAGCTGTTTCGCTACTACAAGGCGCTGCCCCACCAGGCCGCGGCAATTAAAGAACTAGAGGCCGACCTAGAGGCCAACGGCTACGAAACGGCAATGCGCCGTGATCGCGGCTGGTTCCAGACTTGGAGCCAAGACGGCAAGCAAGCCAATTTGGCTGCAGCCATCGCGCTGATTAAAGAGTTCGAGGGCGTGCACCTGAGCGCGTACCCGGACCCGCTAAGCGGCGATGAGCCTTGGACCATTGGTTACGGAACCACGCGCTACAGCGGCGGCGTGCCGGTCAAGCGTGGCGATCGGATCACGATCATCGAAGCCGACATGTTGTTGCGGCTTGAGGTGGACCGCATCGCTGAGAAGCTGCGGGCCAGCGTGCCGTTCTGGAAAGAGATGGACGACAACCAGAAGTCGGCTCTGGTGTCGTTCGCCTACAACCTCGGTTCTGGTTTCTACGGCTCTGGCGGATTCGAAACGATCAGCCGCTGCTTGAAAGAAAAAGATTGGGCCGGAGTGCCTGCAGCTCTGGAGCTGTACCGCAACCCTGGCACCAACGTCGAGGCTGGCCTGCTGCGGCGGCGCAAGGCTGAAGGCAAATGCTGGGGCAAACATCGGCCGCAGTATCAGCAGCAGACCGCGAAGCTGAGCATTGATGCGCCATTTACGGCCAGGATGACGCCGCACATCACCTTGGGCGAATTTGCGCTCGGTCAAGAGGCGCGGCGGTTTGTTCGTGCCGATCAGCTAGAGATCGCCGCTGAACTGGCGGCATTCCTGGAGCGGGTGCGCGTGGCGTTTGGCGGCAAACCCGTCATCATCACCTCCGGCTATCGACCGCCTTTGATTAATGCCGCGGCAAATGGGGCTAGCAACAGTGAACACCTCTACAAACCCGGTTGTGGTGCGGTTGATTTCTACATCGATGGCGCCGACATCTACAAAGTCGAGGATTGGTGCGACAAAAACTGGCCCTACTCAATCGGATACGGAGCCGGTAAGGGCTTTGTCCATGTAGGCATCCGCAGCAGCAGGGCTAGGGTTCGCTGGGATTACTAATCGCCAGTGCTGCTACCAGACCATGAAATTCGCCGGCTATGCCAGCGCAATTCCCTGCTGTCGCCGTTTAATGAGGAACAGCTAAACCCAGCCAGCTATGACGTGACGCTGGGCACCCAAATCATGGTCGAGGTGGCGCAAACTTCGGAGCTGCAGAAAATCCAGCTACACGGCCACACGCCCGACGATCCGTTTTGGATTCAGCCGGGCGAGTTTTTCCTGGCCGAGACGATGGAGATTTTCAATCTCCCCGATCACGTCGGCGCTCAGTTCGTGCTTAAGTCCAGCCGCGCTCGCGAGGGCTGGGACCATGCCGAGGCTGGCTGGGCGGATCCGGGCTGGTTTGGCAGCAGGTTGACCATGGAGCTGCGGAATCAGCGCCGCCTCCATCCACTTCCGATCTGGCCTGGCCTGCGCATCGGCCAGATGAAGTTTCTACTGGTCAGTGGCCGCGTTGAGAAGAGCTACGCGCAGACTGGCCGCTATAACGCCGACCTAGGCGTTACCGCTAGCAAGGGCTAACGTCCGACTGGCGGAGGAGACATGCCCCGGCCTAGCCAACCGGGGCTTTTTCACGGCAGCATGATCGCCGGGTTTTTTAGCGGTGCCATGCGCTGCCGCAGCACCTTGCCAGGCGCCTCTGCTGGATCATCCAGCTGCAGCATGGTGAAGCTATCGACGCCGTGCTTTTCAGCCCACCAGCTGGCGGCCTTGTGGGTGTCGAAGGGGCCGACGTGCCAGGGGCCGACCTTGAGGATGTATTGCATGGCGGGAGCGTAGGGGCAGCGGGCCGTTCCGTCTAGGTCAGGCGAGGTCGGCCCAAGTTGCGAAAGCTTCGGCGGCGGCGGTTTCGAGGGAGCAGCCGGTGCCGCGGCGGATCACCTCGGTGGACAAGGTGACGGAAGCGATCAGCTGGTCGGAGGGGCTGGTGATGCCGGCTGCGGTGATGGCGGCGAGGGCGGCGGTGGAGTAGGTCATGAGTCCGGTTCGGTTGATGCAATAACTATACACCACAAACGGGGCACTGTGGCAACAGGGCATGAAGCGATCCCAAAGAAACCCAGAAAACCAAGCCGCAACGGTGGCACCCGCTACCGTTAGCCAAGCGGCGGCTAGCCCATGCGGGCGTTTTACCTAGAAATCTCCGCCAAGCTGGTCTATCGCTCTGACAGCGATCCAGACGACTTGCCGGCTGACATTTACAGCCAGATCAGCGAGTTCATCCCGAGCGATGAGGACATCATCGATATCGAGGTGCAAGCTCTGCCCCTTCCTGCGGATCTATGTGGAACAGCATCACATTGATGAAACGCGCCTAGTCACGCGGCGCTCTGCCCGCGATCAGATCCACTTGGCGTGGAGTTACCGCTGCGCATACTGCGACGATCCGCTAGGCCGCTCGCCAACGCTCGATCACATTGTTCCAAAGGTGCACGGCGGCCTCACTGTCCGGGAAAACCTCGTGAGCTGCTGCCTGGCCTGCAACTCATCCAAAGGCCACAAAGACTGGACCACTTGGTTCCGCGCGCAGGAATTTTGGTCAGCACTCCGCGAGTGGGCCATTGCGCGCTGGCTGAACGGCGAGCACTAAACTGCAAGCTCGAAATTCTATTGAGGAATCTCGAAGCGTCCGCCGACGGCAGGCGACGGTGAGGGGAGGACTGCTCCGGCAAGCTCCCCACCTGCCACTATTTGGCCAGCAGTTCATCCAAGTACATCTCGGCTTGCCAGAGGTCCGACGAATACCTGCAGTAGCCATGCGCGCAACTGCGGTAGTAGATCTCCATGCCTTCCCGAAACAGGGTTTCGATGTAGCCGCCGTCCCGGTCGGTGCGGCTAACAACCTCTAAACGGTTCATAAAATTCGCACCTGGCCGCATAGCGTCCACCGCTTCGTTTTGATTCTGGCAAGGCCAGCTCGCAGCAATGCCGCTGGGTATCCCATTGCAGGCAGTCCCAGCACATCCGTTTGTCACCCGGTGGTCTGATCTGACTGACGGCCGCCTGGTAGATCACCTGGGCCTTTAGCAGCGCCTCCTGCAGCGTGATAGCGCCAGTGTCAGCTTCAATCTGATGCTCAGGTTTAGGCCCCAAAATCACGCGCGCGTGCCACGTTCGATCGGCGCGGTCGCAAACCAGCAGCAGGCGACCAGCGTGGAGCCGGATCATTCGGTTTCGCCCGCTGATGGCTGGTGGTAGATCCGCTCAAGCTGCATCGATGGCGGTTCAGGCTCGGCCAGCATCGGGTCGTCGCTGTTGGCCGCCACAAATACGCTTGGCCATCCCAGCTCTTTGACCACCACCAAGCTGGTCCTAGGACTCTTGACCAGAATCCGCAGCGCCAGGCGCTCTAGCAGGTTCAGCCCAGGCAGATACATCATGCGCCCAGTTTGGCGATGAGCCGATCCAAATACCAGCGGCATTTCTGGGCGTTTTCTAAAGGGTCACCCTTCAACCAAAGCCTCAGCAAATACTTGATCGCATTTCCATGGCAGTAGGCGGTAGGCATGTCTGGCGCGTCCTGAATGGCGCTTTCGATGATCTCAATCACTTCCACCGGGCCGCGGTTGTAATGCGGCGGATGGTTCACGTTGTCAGGCATCAAGCCATCCCCATGCGATACGTCGGCAGATTCGCCAGGCGTGTTTTTCATCGACATCAAATTCAAAGGCCAACTGCCGATAACTCCAACCCTCGTCGCGGAGCCGGCGCATTTTGCGGACCAGCTCCGGCGTGAGCAATGCGTTCAGGTTGTGCTCGCCGCGTTTGAATTTGCGGCCTTCAGGTATTACGCCCATTTGCCCAGCAATTCAGCGCGGCAAACCTGGATGGCCTGCTGGGCCTGCTTATGGGTGAACACCGATTGACACTCATCCATGGCCATGCAGACCTTGGCGTGGAGTTCGGCGTAGTCCGTGTCGCGGAAGTTGGCGGCAATGTCGGCGCAGAACTCATCCCACAGGCCCGTGTAGGTCTTACGGCGTGCATCGCCTACGGGCAACTCATCGCGGCCGCTGCGCCGGTAGAGCGATTCCAGAAAATCGGCGCGTTGTTGGTCTAGCTGTTGCTCGGTCATGGCTCGATCAGATTTTTGAGACGGTGGAGTTCGGCGCAGAGCTGCTCGCGGTTGCGAATGCCATGCGTGCCGCGTAGCTGTTCCACGCGGACGTCAATCAGCAGGCGCAGGCGGTCGCGTTCGCATTGCTGGCCGGCCCTGAACGTGTTGCTGCGATCCAGAAGCTCATAAAGCCTGGCACGGACGGGATCGGTCATGCCACCTCTACCTCGCAAGATGGCCAGCGGTTCTGGGCGTATTTGATCGCCGCGCTTTTGTTTTCTGCGCGGGTGATCCATGTGAGCGGCTTGGCGCCTTTCGGGTAGACGATCAGCCGATACTCCTTGGTACGGCTGCCGCTCTTTGGCCGGCTGACGCCCTCGCCATAGCAACCTTGGGGCTGGTCAGCCCATTGCAGCAGTGCGCCCTTGATCTCAGCCATTGGTGATTAGGTGGTTGTCTTTGTCGGGGTTAAGCCAGCGGATTTCGTCCCAATACTGAATCCAGCCATCGAACGCCTCAGCTTTGGCTTGCTGGAAATTCTCAGCCCGGATGCATTCCCGCACCGCTGCGCTTTCGATATAGAAGTAATAGGACTTCTCAGTCATATCGGGGATAGCGGTTGGCCATACTTGAGCGATCACCAGCAAAGTCTTGAACGTGCAGCCAAGCAGAAGCAGTGCGCGCTTGGGCTGCGTCTTCAGGGGTCTGGAAGTAGCCCAAAAATTGATAGTTGCCATGCATAAGCAAGTGAGCCTTGAATCGTTTTTTAATTGGATCCCAAATAATGTCGGGCTTATCAGTCATGGCGCACATACTCCTGAGTGCCGGAATGGGTGGAGCCATGGTGGGCAGTGGCGTCAAGGCCGATCATCGCGAAGGCGCCTGCAGCGATGACGAAGCAGAGCAGGTTGCCGAGTTTGTTGCTCATGTGGTGAGCGCCTTACGGACGCGGTAGGTGGAGAGGTTCAAGCGTTCAGCAATCCGCTGTTGGCTCATGCCAGTGGTGCGGAGGATGCGAACGCGGCGATCGGTGGAAGCGGTAAGCCAATCGATCACTGCTATTAGGAACAGCAGAGGAAGAAACAGCTTCCAGATCGCCAAGAAAAAAGTGGTGATCATGGTTTCATGGGCGGCCGGTTGGCCGTGCCGTAATTGTGCCCCGCCTACAGAGCACAGGCTAGGGCGTTGTGACAGTTGTTCACACAGCCCCGTCGCCTACAGCCAAGCTCACCGGAACCCGCAGCATCGGCTTGCTTTGCCCAGTAGGTCCAATCCGGCCCCAGCCCACTACAGCGGGGCTGACGTTCAGCTCGACAGTGAACCAAGAATGCCCGCAGGCCAAGCATTTCCGCTTGCGCGTGATGTGCCCCTGGTCATGCCCATTGGTCGCTGCGGCTCGAATGTTGCTGCTGCTGCACTTCGGACAGTTCACGGGTTAGCTATCGTTGGATGTACCCCATCCCTAGCATACGGTGAACTTCGGCGACTGGATGGCGGTGGACCTATCCACCGAGCAAAAATTCGAGATCGAAAAACAAGCCCGCAGCCTGCTCGAAAGCGAAGACGCGGGCGTATTTGCCGCAGCTCTGCTGAAACAGTGCTGCTATCAGCAGCAGCTGCTCCAACAGGCCGTCAACGAAATTGCCCGCCTGGAGTGCGAGCTGATGTGATCAGAACATGTCGCCTTCAACCTCGACCACCTGGCCGTCAAAGGCTGCGGCGAGCTTCTGAGCGCCATCGCCAGGATCCACCCAGTCGCGCGGAGGCTGGCCCACTGCGCTGATGTAGTTCAGCCCCGACTTGGCCTGTTTCTTCCAGCCGCTGATCGGCACCTGAACCGACCCGTACTGATCCGGGGTCTGGCTCATCACAAAGCGGCAGAGCGCGTCCAGCTCTTCCACCTTGATATTCATCATTCCCGAAAAGTCAATTTTGCTGTCGGGCTTGGTGCTCTTAAAGATGCTCAGGTTCAGCTTGAAGCTCATGGTTTTTTGTGGGTGATGGTGTTGGCCTGTTCAAATTGCTCCACCTCGGCCAATGGGTAGAGCACAACGCCGGGCGTCTTGAAATACGCCGGCCCCTTCTCAGCCTTGCGCCATCGCATCAGCGTGTCAGGGTGTAACCCCCAACGCTTGGCCAGCTGAGTTGCTGTCAAATACTCAGAAGAGTTCGCCATCCTCGACAGGCTCCGGCTTGGGTTGTTCCGCCACCTTGGCGTTTAGATCAGACACTGGCGAGGTGACCGTGACCTCTTCAATGTCGATCGCCTCCTCTTGCGTGTGGGTAATGCCCACCAGCAGCTCGGGCACATACAACCGGCCCCACATTGCTGCCGACCGATAGCGAATCATTAGCTCGGGCATGGTGCGCCATTTGCTGCCGCTTTTGGTCGCCCAGCCCTCAGCCTTGGCCATCGCCATGCTGACGGTGGGGCCAGTCAGATCCTTGCCGGTGGCTTTTTCCTTTGCCACGGCGTAGCAGGCCAGATCATCGCCTTTGCCCGACATTTCGTACCGCAGCGGCTCAAAGCGGCCGCAGCCGTTAATCAGCGCAATGATGAACTGGCTTGACCAGCTAGGCCGCCCGTGAATGATGTGCAGGTTTTGCATAACCTGCAGCGGGCTGAGGCCCATCCGGCCTGCAATCTCCAAGGCCACCAACGTATTGGCCAGGCCCTGTTGCCCTTGGAACTGCTGCGGCACCAAGCTGCTGCTGGCCAGCGCCTTGGCAATACGCTGCGCATCCTCGAACGCTTGAATCCCGCCGAACACGTTGCCGGTGGTTGTTAGTGCGTTGTTCTGGTCCATCAGAATCCCTCGATCTCATCGGTGGTAATCGGCGCGCTTGTGCCCTTCTTTGCCCAGTCAGGCAAGGTGAGCGTTTCGATGGCGTCGCTGTAGCTAGGCCATTGGTCGGTCTCGCGGCAGTCGGCCAGCTTCTGCAGATCGCGCTGGCATAGTCGCCAACCGTGTTCTATCAGCTCTTCATCTGCGGCATAGACGCCGACGCCATACGGCGCCTCAGTTTCAACCGCGATAAAGATGAACGCCTCTGGCCGGATGTTCGTGGCCTGCTCAATCCCGTGGCTGTACCAGGCAGCCTGCACGCCGTAGCGATAGGCCATCACGCTTTGCCGAAAACCTCGCGGGCTGGCGTCGCGTGTGCTCTTTAGGTCAATGGCGATCTTGCCATCGTCGCTGAGCCAGTCCGGCCTGCACTTGCACTGCAACCCGGTGGCAGCATCGCGCCACATGTGCGTGGTCTCAGGCTCGCCGTTCATCGTCAGCAGCATTGCCGCCGCTGGGTGCTTCCACACCGCTCGGCCCATGTGCTGGACTTTCTCGCCCTCCTCAGCAGTTAGCACCTGCTTGCCTTGGGCGATTGCCTGAAACTGCGCCCAGGTTTCTTTCCCGGCTTTGGTACGCCGGTCAATGCCAGCCGGTGCTACGGCCCACTCGTCATCCCATTTGCTCAGCTCAAGCGTGTGGGTATGGAAGGCACTGCCAAGCCGCATCGATGGCGTCGGTTCTGGCGTCACCCGTTTGGGGTCCACATACCGCGCCCAGTAATGCAGCGGACTGCGGGCGATTTTGTCGAGATGGCTTTTGCTGATGGCTGGATGCGCGTGATACGCGGCGTTGTCCATGACTTGTGGCAACTTGTGGCAGCCTATAGCCTGTTGCCATGCAATGCAACGCTATGCAGCTGCGGCCATACCAAAACCGCGCCATCGGCGATCTCCGCCATGCCTACCGCTCTGGTAGCCGTTCGCCCCTCCTATGCCTACCGACTGGCGGCGGCAAGACCGTCATCTTTACCGCCATCGCCCAAGCAACAGCAGCTAAAGGCATCAACGTCCTGATCCTGGTGCACCGCCGCGAACTGCTGCGCCAAGCATCTGCCAAGCTCCGCGACGTAGGTCTGCAGCACGGAACTATTGCTGCCGGCTTGCCCCTAACCAGCGACCATGTGCAGGTCGCCTCAGTGCAGACCCTGGTGCGCCGCCTGTCGCGCATCGACTGGCAGCCGGGCCTGATCATCATCGACGAGGCTCACCACGCTGTAGCCGGATCTTGGGACCGTGTGCTCAGCCATTGGCCCAGCGCCTACAGGCTCGGCGTATCTGCCACGCCATGCCGGCTAGATGGCCGCGGCCTAGGCAATGCGTTTGACGCCCTGGTGCTAGGGCCATCCGTCGCTGATCTGACCTGCCAAGGATTTTTGGCGCAGGCTCGGATCTACGCGCCACCCGTGATTGCGGACCTGGGCAAGCTTCATACCCGCGCAGGTGACTACGCCACCGATGAGGCTGCCGACGCAATGGATCGGCCCACCGTTACCGGCGACGCGGTTAGCCACTACCAGCGACTGGCAGCAGGCCAGCCCGCCATCGCCTTCTGCTGCAACACAAAGCACGCAGCATCAGTCGCCCGCCAGTTCCAAGCAGCAGGCATCAACGCTGCCACATTGCTAGGCACAAACAAACCCGAGGAACGCGATCAGCTGGTAGCTGACCTGGCCTCAGGCCGCCTGCATGTGCTGGTCACTGTCGATGTGGTCAGCGAGGGTTTCGACTGCCCCGGCGCATTTGTCGCAATCCTGCTGCGGCCCACAAAATCCGAATCGCTCTACCTACAGCAAGTCGGCCGCGTGCTCAGGCCAAAGCCCGATGGCAGCAAGGCGCTGATCCTCGATCACGTCGGCAACGTCATGCGGCATGATTTCCCCGATGCACACCGCGCATGGTCGCTCGCTGATGGCCTCAGGCGTGCCAAAGCCAGCTCAGCAGCGCCAACAGTGCGCACCTGCCCCAGCTGTTATGCAGCGTTTAAGCCCCAACCGCTATGCCCGGTCTGTGGGGCTGATTGCGCGCCTAAAGCAAAACGCGGGATGGCCCAAGTGGATGGAGAGCTGCAGGAACTGCGCCGCGAATCAGTCAAGCAGCGCATTGCTGAACGGACTAGCCATCGCAAGCAGCAGGGCCGTGCTCGCACGCTTTCAGATCTGCTCGCTCTAGCCAAAGAGCGCGGCTACTCTCCTGGTTGGGCGTACAAGGTCTACGCATCGCGTGGCAAACGATGAGACCACAATCCAGCAGCAGATACGCCTTGCGCTAGGCACTCGATCCGACCTGCGACTGTTTCGCAATAACACCGGCACGCTCCCAGATCCGCGCACTGGCCGCCCCGTGCAATTCGGCCTCGCCAAAGGATCCGCTGATCTCATTGGCCTGCGCACTGTCACCATCACGCCCGACATGGTGGGGCAGCAGGTGGCCGTCTTCACCTCTATAGAAGTCAAGACCCAATCAGGCCGCGCAACACCCGCGCAGCAGAACTGGCTTCATATGGTGCGCCGCGCTGGTGGCATCGCAGGAATCGCTCGCTCAGTGCAAGACGCGCAATACCTATTGGATTCTTGAGACTCGCCTGCAAGGCGTTCCCAACCTCCTAACCCTGCGCCACACTCTGACGGCTACACCTCCGCCGTCTAATGGCACCCATCGTCGATCAGCTCTGCGCCATTCCCGACACCTGGGCGCTAGTCGCTGTAGGTAACGACAAACGCCCATATCAGCCCGAGTGGCAGAAACACCCGCTCACTAAACGCCAAGTCGAGGCCGAGCTATCCGCAGGCCGTGCCGTAGCTGTTGGCGTCCTAGCTGGCCCACCCTCAGGTGGCCTCCTATTCGTTGATCACGATGGCCTCGGCGCTTCAGAAGTGCTCGAATCCATCGGCACCTCACTCCGCGAACTCCCCAAATCCTGGGCCGTAACTTCCGGCCGGGATGGTCGCCTGCAAATCATCTACAGCGTCCCCGAACCCTTCTGGGATCAGATCAAAACCACCAAACTCAAATCCAGCATTAAAGGCGAACAGCTAGAGCTGCGCTGGACCGGCTGCCAATCCGTTGTGATCGGCAAGCACCCGATGACTGGCGCCTATCGCTGGCTCAAAGATCGCTCGCCCGCTGACCTCCCATTAGCCGAAGCTCCATCGGTGCTGCTGCAGCAAATGCAGCGCCCAATCGAAACGCCACCTCTCCTGGCCGCGGCCAATCCAATCGAAGACGCCGAACGCGCTCGCACCTACCTAGCCAACATCCCCAGCTCAATCGCGGATGACTACGACGAATGGGTCAAGGTCGGAATGGCGCTCCATAGCGTCGGCGACGATTCCCTCCTGGCTGATTGGTGCCAATGGTCCGCAGCGTCCGGCAAGTTCAAAGCCGGCGAATGTGAGGCCAAATGGGCATCCTTCAAATCTGATTCGGGTGGCATTGGCCTTGGCACTCTCTACCACCTGGCTGGTGGAGTCTCCCCGCGTGATCAGGCCATCAAGGCCATCAAATCTGCCCTCGGCACAAACAACCCCAAGGCGCAAACGATCGGCTCTGGATCTAAAGCCATCAAGCTTGAAACCGATGAGCTGATCCAACTGATCCAACAGCAAATGTCGGATCGGCTGCGCTTCAACACCTACACCCAAAAAGTCGAGCTAGACGAAAAACCCATCACGGATATCGAGCACCGTTACCTCGAATTTGCCCAGATGGGCGTCAAGGTCGCCAAGGAGCTTGCCGCTGATTCCATGGTCTACGTCGCGCGCAAGAACCCTTACGACCCCGTGCGCGAATACCTCGACCGCGTAGCCGATGAGGTGACCCCTGCCCCTATCGACCACCTAGCAAGCGCCTACCTGCGCCCTGGTGACGCCCCAGGCAGCCTGTATGACGCCATGCTCCGCTGCACCCTGATCGCCGCTGTACGGCGTGTCTACGAGCCAGGCAGCAAGCACGACAGCGCGTGCGTCCTGATGGGGCCGCAAGGCTGCGGCAAATCCACCTTTTGGCGCAACCTCGGCGGCGCGTTCTTCTCAGACGCGCTCCGCGACATCAACAGCAAGGACGACCTGATGGTGCTCCATTCCAGCTGGGTTATGGAGTGGGCCGAACTCGATCACATCACCGGCCGCCGCCACGCTGGCCAGGTCAAGGCGTTTCTCTCTCAGCAGACCGACAAGTTCCGCGTGCCATACGGCAAGGCTGCTGAGGACTTTCCCAGGCGATGCATCATCGTTGGCTCCACCAACCGCGACAGCGGTTTCCTGGTAGATGACACCGGCAACCGCCGCTTTTGGGTCATACCCGTGACCGTTGCGCCCCACATCCCCGTTGATGGCCTGCTGCTTGAACGTGATGCCATCTGGTCTGCTGCTGTTGCCGCCTACCGCAATGGAGAGGCCAACCACCTGCCCCGTGAGCTTGAGCGCCAAGTGGAACTGGAGAACGAGAGCTACCTGGTTTCGAACCCGTGGCAATCCGCCATCGAGACCTATCTCACAAATCGCAGATCCGTCTCACCTTTGACATCAGAAGAGATTCTCACCAACGCAATCGAGAAACCACTGGAGCGCCAAACCAAGGGGGATCAGATGCAGGTGGCATCCATTCTCAAGGATCTCGGTTGGGTCAAGTATCGAGACTGCCAAAACGGCAAACGCCAGTACGCATGGCGTATGCCCAACCTTGCCTGACCAGGTTGGAAGCTGAGATCCACGGTCCCTATTGCCTTCTCCCTATCTCCTTACCTCCTAACCTCTTAGAAAGAATATAAATAAATAGAGAGAGAGGGGGGTATAGGGGCCTAAATACCTAAGTGTTAGGGGGGGGGTCGGGTTGGGTTGGGTTGGGCACGGCTTGCGCCTCCTACCCTGGGGACATGGGCAGCATCACCCTCGACGCAGACCTATCAGGCGCCATCAACTGGTCGGCCTCAATCGCGCGGCAAATGCCGTTCGCCACGTCTCACGCGCTCAACCGCACGGCCTTTGACATCCGCCAACAGCTCAACCACGAGACCGGCAGATATTTCGATCGCCCCACCCGTTTCACCCAAACCGCCTTCCGCGTTGACAAGAGCACCAAGCAGAACCTCACCGCGCTGATCTACGCCGAGGATCAACGGGCCAGATATCTGCGCTTTGGTGTCGATGGCGGCTCACGCCCCCAGAAGGGATTTGAACGCAAGTTCCTAGGCCTGACCGCTCCGACGATCTCACCCAACGCTCAGCTGCGCCCTACAGGCGCTGTAAGGCGCAATGCAGCGGGCAACGTGGGCCTCGCCACCCTTCGCAACATCAGCGAGCGCAGAGCGACCAAGGGGCACCGCAGCGTGATGGTTGGCCGCCCCACTGGTGGCGCTAGACCCCCAGGCATCTACGAACGCACAGCACGGGGCAAGCTGCGCCCGCTGTTCATCGCCACCACCACGCGGGCTAGGTACACACCACGCTTGCCGATGTCGGATATCAGCATGAAGATCGCCGAGACCCGCTGGATGGACTACCTGATGAGCAGCTTGCAGCAGGCAATCGCTACCGCCCGCTGAAATCCCTTGCGCCGCAACGGGTCTCAGCCGTCGAGGTCGCGGGTCCTTTCGGCCTCAAAGCCTGCGGGTCGTTCGTGCGCGCGTTGTTGGGGTAGGTGCGGGGTGGGAGGTTTGTGAGTCCCTGAGGTGCACTTTCCCCCTCCCCCGTTATTATTTAGGGGCATTTAATTGACATTAAGTCGCAATAAGGCTGGATGCTGCTTACTAAGGCCGACGCCGCAAGAGCTTTAGGCGTTCATCCTTCCGCGATTTCAAATGCCCTGCGCGATGGGCGCCTGGTGCCTGTGACTGGGCCTGACGGCCGGGAGATGATCAACGGCGATACGTTGCGCGATGACTGGAAGCAGAACACTCGGGCGAGGATGCGGCCGGTGAACGTGAGGACCAAGAGCGCGCCGATATCTCGGCCTAGTAGCGATGTGCCGGACTACAACGAAAGCCGAGCGCGGACTGAGCACCTGAAGGCGGAGCTATTGGAGCTTGAGAGGGCGGAGAAAGAGGGCGAGCTGGTCAGGGCCGATGAGGTGGCGAAGAAATGGGGCGAGGTGGTAGCTATTGCACGGACCAAGGTGATGGGCATTCCGAGCAAGGCGAAACAGCGAATCCCTGAGATCCCGGCGGATGCTTTTGTGGCGCTTGAGGAGATCGTCCGTGAGGCGCTAGAGGACCTGGCGGATGGCTGACATCAACGACTTGGTGCGCGGCGCTCTGGAGGGCTTTAAGCCACCGGAGAAATTGACGTTGAGCGAGTGGGCAGACAAGTTCGCGTTTCTGTCGGCAGAGAGTTCAGCAGAGGCCGGGCGGTGGCACACGCTGCCGTATCAGAAAGGAATGATGGACGCGGTGACTGATCCGAGCGTGGAGCAGATCACGGTGATGAAGTCCGCGCGGGTGGGATATACCAAGATGATCAACCACGCGATTGGGTTTCACATCCATCAGGATCCCTGCCCGATCATGGTGGTGCAGCCGACGGTTGAAGACGCCCAGGGCTACTCCAAGGAAGAGATTGCGCCAATGCTGCGCGATACGCCGTGCATCGCCGGGCTGGTAACGGAGGCCAAAGCGAAGGATGGCAGCAACACGATTTTGCAGAAGGGGTTTCCGGGCGGAACGTTGAGCCTGGTTGGGGCCAATAGCCCGCGAGGTTTCAGGCGGGTTAGCCGGCGGATCGTGTTGTTTGACGAGGTGGACGGCTACCCGGCGAGTGCTGGCACGGAGGGCGACCAGATCAAGCTCGGCATTCGGCGGACTGAGTACTACTGGAACCGCAAGATCATTGCGGGCAGCACGCCGACCGTGAAGGATTTCAGCCGCATCGAGCGGATGTTTGGCGAGTCAGACCAGCGGCGGTATTTCGTGCCGTGTCCGGATTGCGGGCATATGCAGTATTTGAAATGGCCGAACATTCGCTGGATTGACAACGACACGAGCACAGCGGCTTATGGCTGCGAGAGTTGCGGCGTTCTGATCCCGCACACGAAAAAGCGGTGGATGGTTGAGCGGGGCGAGTGGAGGCCAACGGCGCCTGGGAATGGCAAGCACGCTGGGTTTCATATTTGGGCGGCGTATAGCTACAGCCCCAACGCGACTTGGGCCAATTTGGTCGAGGAGTTTTTGGAGGCCAAATCAAACCCTGAGGCGTTGCGGGTTTGGATCAATACGGCGCTGGGTGAGACGTTCGAGGATGACTACGCGAGCAAGATTGGCGCCGAGGCGCTGCTGGAACGTTGCGAGCAGTACCAAGAGGGTTTACTGCCTGCTGGCGTGCTGGCGGTGACGATGGGCGTAGACGTGCAGGGCGGCGGCGGATCACTTGGGGAGAGATTGGCAATCAGCGTTTGGGGTTGGGGCCGTAACGAGGAGGCTTGGCTGATCCAGCACTTGGAGGTGGCTGGCGACCCGACGCGGGCAGAGGTGTGGAAACAGCTGGATAAGCTTGTGACAAAGGATTGGCCGCATGAACTGGGCGGCAGCTTGAAAGCTGATGTGGTGGCTGTGGACTCCGGCGGCCATGCGGTCTCGGAGGTCTACCAGTACGCGCGAGAGCGCAAGGCCCAAGGCGTGATTGCGATCAAGGGCCAAAGCCAGCGAAACAAACCACCGATTGGCAAGCCGAGCCGGGTTGACATCAACGCCAACGGGCGGACGTTGAAGAAAGGGGCCGTCCTATATCCCGTGGGGTCTGATACCTGCAAAACGACGTTGTTTGGCCGCTTAAAGCATGTAGAGCCAGGTGAGGGCTATTTGCATTTCCACGCAACAACGGGCGAGGAGTATTTCAAACAGCTGACGGCTGAAAAACAGGCGATCAAATTCAGAAATGGCTTTCCCGAACGGATCTGGGTCAAGAAACCAAATGCGCGAAACGAGGCTCTGGACACGTTGGTTTATTCCTACGCAGCGTTGCAGTTGCTCTACCGCAAATATGACCGCCGAACGATTTGGGATCAGCTTGAGCGCAGGCTCGAAGATTCCGAGAAGCCAAAGCTAAGATCAAGTAAGAAGCCGCAGGCCGCGGCCAGCAGCTTTGCGACTAACTGGTAGCCGTGGCGATTTCAATCCCAGCGCAAATCAGGGCCGGTGACACGGTCAAATGGCGCGTTGATGCAACGCAAGACAATTTGGGCAATGCCGTTGATAGCGGCACTTGGACGCTGACCTACTACCTAAGGACCAATACAGCAACCGAGGCTGCAACTGTTGTTGGCAGCGCTTATGGCGCCGGCTGGGAGTTGACACTTGCTGCGACCACAACGGCCGGATTTATTGCTGGCGATTGGTATTGGCAGGCGGTTGCAACGCATGGCAGCGAAAAGCTGACGCTGGGCGCTGGCAAATTAGAGGTGCTGGCTGCGCTTGAGTACAGCGGCACGCCTGTTGCTTATGACGGACGAACGCAGGCGCAGATTGATCTTGATGCTGTCCAGGCTGCAATCCGCAGCTTGATTAGCAATGGAGCCAAGCAGTACAGCATTGGCGGGCGGAGTTTTACCAAGCTCGATTTGCCTGACTTAATGCAGAGAGAAAGTACGCTTAAGGCTGAGGTAAAGCGCGAGCAGAAGGCTGCCTTGATCGCTAATGGTCTAGGCAATCCCCACAACCTGTTCGTGAGGTTCTGATGGGTCTGCGCACGCGACTATTTCGGGCTTTGGGGTATCAGCCCATTCGGCAACGTCGGCCGCGGCGTATGTATGAGGGGGCAACCATTAGCCGCTTGACCGCTGATTGGGTGGCTAGTGGCACGAGTGCCGACGCTGAAATTAATGGCAGCTTGAGCCGCCTGCGCAATCGTGCGCGGCAGTTAGTGCGTGACTCGGACTATGCGCGGCAGGCCAAGCGGGCGGTGGTGTCAAATGTGATTGGCACGGGCATCAGGATGCAGGCCCAGGTGCCAATGCAACGCGGCGGCCGCTTGGATGATCAGATCAACGGCGCCATTGAAATGGCGTGGAAGCGCTGGGGATACAAAGAGCATTGCGACGTGGCGGGCCGGCTGTGCTTTGCCGAGATCGAGCGCATGGCGATTGGCGCTATGTGCGAAAGCGGCGAGGTTTTTATCCGCATGATCCGGCAGCCGTTTGGCGGCGGCCAGGTGCCTTTTGCGCTGCAGATCATTGAATCTGATCAGCTGGACGAGACCTACAACGGTGTTAGCACCATCTCCGGCAACGAATGGCGCATGGGCGTCGAGGTTGATAAATGGGGCCGGCCTGTTCAGTACGCATTTCTGGCCAAACACCCTGGTGATGGTCCGTTCTCCGGTTCGCCCGGCAAGCGACACCTGATGCTTCCTGCTTCTGAGGTCATCCATTTGGCGATCTTGGAGCGTCCGGGCCAGACCCGCGGCGTTACGTGGTTTGCCTCTGCGATCAAGCGGATGCATCACCTGTCGGGCTATGAAGAGGCTGAGGTTGTGCGCGCACGGGCCAGTAGCGCGCTGATGGGTTTTATTACGTCGCCTGAGGGTGAGCTGGTAGGCGATGATGTGATTGACGGCGAGCGGGTTTCGTCGTTTGAGCCTGGCGTCTTTAAGTATCTGCAGCCGGGCGAGTCAGTCAGCGTGCCCAGCCTCGATGCGCCTGATGGGCAGTTTGAGCCGTTTTTGCGGGCGATGCTGCGGGCTGTTGCTGCTGGTATTGGCTGCAGCTATGAGTCGGTCAGCCGTGATTTCAGCCAGACCAACTACAGCAGCAGCCGGCTAGCGCTGTTGGAAGAACGGGAGCACTGGAAAACACTGCAGGATTACATGGTCAAGAATTTCCACCAGCCGGTCTATGCGGCATGGCTGGAAATGGCTGTGATGAGCGGCGCATTAAACCTGCCTTTGTACGAGGTGGAGCCCGATCGGTTTAAGCGCGTCAAGTGGGTGCCGCGTGCATGGGGCTGGGTTGATCCTCAGAAGGAAGTTGCCGCATACAAAGAGGCAATCCGCTGCGGTTTTAAAACGCTGTCTCAGGTTGTTGGTGAGCAAGGCGGCGATTTGGATGAATATTTGGCTGCTCGCAAAGCTGAGCTTGAAAAACTTGAAGAACTGGGCATCGCTGTTGACACCGACCCCAATGTGATGACGGCAGCCGGAAGCCTGCAACCCGCTGCGGCGGAATCGACCGATTTGCCTAGCCCTGATGTAGAAACGAGTTCTGAAGATGAGAACGGATAAGATTAAAGGAAAAGCTGGTTTGCCGATGGACACAACAGAGCTTGAGATTGAGCAGCAACCAAGCGCTGAGGTTTCTGCGGCTGATTCCGCTGAGGAACTGAATCTGCGCGATTTAGAAGGTAAGTATCAGCGTGCAGAGCTGACCACCTTTGACGAGGTGGAAGACCGGACTTATGAGTTTCCTTTTAGCTCTGAGTATCCGGTGGCGCGGTATTTCGGAAACGAAATTCTGAGCCATGACGAGAAAGCGGCTGACCTGGCCCGGTTGAACGACGCGGCTCCGCTGCTGTTCAACCACAACCCTGATCGCGTGATTGGGGTTGTCGAGCGCGCATACGTTGACGGTCAAAAACGCCGTGGCTATGTGCGCGTGCGGTTCAGCCGCAATCCGTTCGCCCAGGAAGTCCTAGGCGACGTGAAGGATGGCGTTCTTAGGAACGTCTCTTTCGGCTACTCCATCGACAAAATGGAGGAGCGTGGCGGTGGCGATTTTGTCGCTACTGCTTGGACCCCTTACGAGGTGTCCGTGGTTTCTGTGCCGGCTGATCCCTCTGTAGGGGTTGGCCGTTCCTTAGAGACCGACTCCAACGCTGCTCCGGCAGCACCTCAACCTGATCCCATTCCTGAAATGGAAAACACCACCCCTGATCTGGCAGTGGTGCGGGCCGAAGCCGCTGAGGCTGAGCGTTCCCGTATTGCTGGCATCTCTGCCCTGTGCGATAAGCACAACCTGGGCGACCTTGGCCGTCAACTGATCGAGTCCGGCCGCTCGATTGATGAAGCACGCGCAGCTGTCCTGGACCAGCTCGGCGCTAAGCCCATTGAAGCCGTTAAGCCGGTTGAGATGGATCAGCGCGAAGCTGCCAACTACAGCATTTCCGCAGGTATCAGCGCTGCCCTGAGCGGCGACTGGTCGTCCCGCGAAGCTGGCTTGGTTCGCGAGATCAGCCAAGAGGTTCAGCGCACTTCCGGCTTTAAGCAAGGCGGCAAGCGCAGCTTCTTTGTTCCTTTCTCGGCTCTAGCCAAGCGCGCCACCTACGTCACCTCTGGTGCGACCACCGGCGGCAATCTGGTCGCCACCGACCTGATGGCCGATGAGTTCATCGAGGCTCTTCGGAATGAGTCGATGATGCTGCGCATGGGCGTTCGCTCAATGACCGGCCTCGTCGGTGACGTGGCGATCCCCCGCCGCTCCGGTGTCGCTTCGACTTATTACCTGTCGACGGAAACCACTGCCATCACCCAATCGGAGTCCACCTTTGATCAGGTGACCCTGGCTCCCAAGAACCTCGCTGCACTATCCAAGTACAGCCGCCAGACCCTGCTGCAAGGCACTCCTGGCATCGAGGATCTGGTTCGTCGCGACCTGACCGACGGCATCAACCTGGGCATCGACCTGGGCATCCTGAACGGCTCCGGTTCCTCCGGCCAGCCCACCGGCATCCTGAACACCTCCGGCATCGGTTCGGTGGCTCTGGGCACCAACGGTGGCCCTATCACCGTCAACGCTCTGGTTGACCTTGAGGAGCAGGTGCTGATCGACAACGGCGCGGTCAACCGCGACGCAATCGGTTATGTGACCAACGCCAAGGTGCTGGCCGAGCTGAAGAAGCTTCGCGCTGGTGGTTCCACCACTACCGACGGCGCCTATCTGGTGAACGATCAGCTGAACGCCATTGGCCGCGGCGGCACTCCCGCTTCGGTGAACGGCTACCCGCTGTATGTCACCAACCAAGTCCCCAGCAACCTGACCAAGGGCACAAGCAGCGGCGTTTGTTCCGCTGTGCTGATGGGTGATTTCTCCCAGGCCATGGTTGGCTTCTGGGGCAACGGCATCGAGATCGTCGTGGGTGAAGACTCCGACGATTTCAGCAAGGCTCTGACCAGCGTTCGCGCGATCGTCACCTATGACGTCGCCGTTCGCCACGCCGAGTCCTTCGCCGCCGTTCTGGACGTGACCACCTGATAAAGGAGGCGGGGCCGGGCAACCGGCCCCCTTTTTCTTATGCGCGTTTTGATTGTTCGTACCTGCTGCGCCCAGCAGCAACACCTTGAAGAGGGCAAGGTCTATGACCTTGATACCAAGGTTGCCGGCCAACTGCTTCGGATGGGTCGCGCTGTAGACGCACCCGCTGAGCAACCCAAACCAAAGGCAGCACCCCGCAAGCCCAAAACCAATGGCGCTGACTGATCTGCCCGACAGCTATTTGGCTGATTTTGGCGTTGATTGTGTCGCCGGCAGCGTGACTGGCAAAGGCATTCTTGATATGCCTGGCCAAGTCATCGCTGGCGACATGGTGCTGAGCACTGACTACACATTGACCGCCAAGGCGGCTGATTTTGGCAGTTTGGTTCACGGTGACAGTATGACCGTCAACGGCAGCGCCTACACAGTTAGGGAAGCGCGCCTGATCGATGACGGATTGTTTGTTGAAATTGCACTGCAACTGTCATGAGCATTCAGGGCCTGCCTGCAAACCTCGATCACAACATCTATCACTTTGCGCAACTGACCGCCCTGGGTTCAACCGAGGCCATCGCCGTGCATGGTGCGCATCTGACTTTTGTTCACAAGGTCACCGGCAACGTCACGATTGAAGACCAAGGGTCATTGGATGGAACCAATTGGTTCAACCTTGACGTTGAAAAAGCGCACACACAGTCCGGCATTGATGGTCATTTTTATGCTGGCCGCGCTGTTCGTTATGTCCGCTCTACGGTGACCAGCATCAGCTCTGACGTTACCGTTGACATCAGTGTGATGTGCTTCTGATGACGACGCGCAGAGAGAACATACTTGCTCAAATTGCAACCGCATTAACAGGGACCACTGGGGTCAGCACGCGTATCTACCGCAGCCGGGTGGAACCACTAACGCGGGGCGAATCACCGGCGCTTGTTATTGAGCCGATTAGCGACAGCGCTGAGCAGAACACAAGCCTTCCCAAACTTGACTGGAATTTGACTGTTCGCGTCAGCGTAATTGTGCGCGGGGCTGTGCCCGATCAGCAAGCGGATGCAACTGTTGAAAGCTTGCACAGCAAAATGATGACCGATCTAACCCTGTCCGGATATGCATTCGACGTGCAGCCTGTTGGGGTTAGCTTTGATCTAGTCGAAGCCGACCAACCTGCCGGGGTCATTAGTTGCGATTACCTTGTGCGTTATCGCACGGCCCTTGCAGATCTCACCACTGGGTAGTAGCTACGATGATTGATGAAAACCAAGGTTTGGGAGGCAGTTACCTCCTGGATCAAAAAACCGGCAAGCGAAAGCTCGTCGAGCGGACACAGCCGGCCCCTCAACCCCAACCAGAGGTAGCCAACGATGGCATCAGTATTGACCCGCCGGCGCCTGATTTTGGCGAAGCTGGAGACAACGTACGGCACTGACAGCTCTCCGACTGGCGCCAGTAACGCAATTTTGGTGCGCAATCTTGACATCCAGCCACTGGTTGCCGACACGGTGAACCGTGACTTGGTGCGCCCTTATATGGGCCAAGCCGATCAGCTGTTGGCCCAGACCCGCGTCGAGGTTTCGTTTGAGGTTGAGCTGGCCGGCTCCGGCACTGCAGGCACTGCCCCGGCTTATGGCCCGCTGCTCCGCAGCTGCGGCCTTAGCGAAACCGTGGTGGCCAGCACCAGCGTCACCTATGCGCCAGTCTCTAGCAGCTTTGAAAGCAGCACGATTCACTACCACCAAGATGGCATTCGCCACACCCTGACAGGTTGCCGCGGCAGCTTTGAGCTGTCAGGCGAGGTTGGCGGCATTCCGGTGATTGCTTTCACCCTCACGGGCATCTATTCGGCTCCGACCGATCAGACCCTGCCCACCCCGACCTATGCCAATCAAGCGACTCCGCTGATCTTTAAGCAGGGCAACACCAGCAGCTTTTCAGCCTTCGGGTTTAGCGGCGTGATGCAGTCCTATAGCTTCAACGTCGCAAATGACGTGATTTATCGGGAGCTGGTTGGCGGCTCTAAGGAGATCCTGATCACCAACCGAGCCCCTAGCGGCAACGTTGTGGTTGAAGCGCCGACCATTGCCGACAAAGACTTTTTTGCTGTTGCTACTGGCAGCAGCACTGGGTCCATCACTTGGCAGCACGGCAGCACTGGCGGCAACATCGTCACGATGACCACCGCGCAGAGCGACCTTGGCAATTTGACCTATAGCGACAGCGATGGGATTCAGATGCTGACCATGCCGTTTATTGCGGTTCCGACCAGTTCAGGCAATGATGAGCTAAGTCTCGCCTACAGCTAAACCTTGGCGTTTGTATTAAAACGGTCTGGCTCTTATTCCTGGCCCGTCAATTTCGACGTTCCCGTCGATGGCGGCCGGCATGAGCGCCAGACTTTTGACTGCGAATTTAAGCATTTGTCTCAAACTCGCATCCAAGAGATCACCGACGGCATCGGCAATGATGATTTGAGCGCCTTAGAGGTGGCCTCTGAGGTGCTGGTGGGCTGGTCTGGCGTCACTGACGACGAGGGCAAAGAGGTGCCCTTTAGTCAGAAGAGCATGGCCGAGCTGCTTGAGGTGCCGATGCTGGCTGGCGCCATCGTGATGGCATATTTCGACAGCCTGAACGGAGCCAAGCGAAAAAACTAGCCGAGGCCGCAGAGCATTGGGCAACCGGCGGCGTCATTGATGAGGTCGCCGACGATGCCGCGGCCATGGGTATTGAGACCCCAGACTTGCCACCCCCACCCGAAGAAAACTTTCAGGTTTGGGAGAGCAACTGGGACATCGTGCAAATGTTCTTGCGGCTCCAGACGCAATGGCGCACAAGCACGGGTGGATTGACGGGTTTGGACTATACAGCGGCCGAATGGCTGTTTAAGCTGTATTCAGTAGAACAGCCGCGCGAGCTACTGGAGGGCCTGCAGGTCATGGAAGCGGCAGCGATGAGCAAGCTCAACAAAACCAGCTAGCCATGACTTTGAACCGCGACGCTGCTTTCCGCTTAAAAGTCAACGTTGATGGCGCCAATCAGATCAGCGCGTTCAACCGCAATCTGAAAGGTTTAGAGACCACTGCGAAACTAAACAAGGCCCAGTTGGGCCAAATGAATATCCAGATCAACCGCATGGCGCGGGAAGCTGGAAACACTACGGCCGGGATACGGCAGCACATTGCTGCGCTGACAACTCTTCGGGACCGAGTTGATCTCAACAGCAACGCCTACAAGCGCCTGGGCCGTGAAATTGATCAGCTGCAAATCAAGCTGCGAAATGCAACGCGGGGATCAGATTCAAGCGGCGGAGTTGGTGGCGGCCTGTTTGGCCGGATTGACGCTATGCGCGGCCGGATTGCTGCTTTTGCGGCAGCAGCGGCGGGCGTTGGCATATTAACCAAGGCAATCACCGACGCTGGCGTTTCTTTTACGGAATCAGAGCGCCGGCTGCGCAGCTTGAGCCTGGGCTTTGACTCGTTTACCCAAGTTCAATTTGCGGCAACTGCTGCGGCTCAGAAATTCGGCTTGAGTCAGACCGAAGCAAATCAGCAGTTTGCTCAGATCTACGCACGTTTGCGTCCGATTGGTCTTTCGCTGTCTGAAATCAAAAGCGTTTTCAATGGCTTCAATACTGCAGCCAAGCTGAGTGGTACTACAGCGCAAGAGGCCAGCGCAGCGTTTCTGCAGTTGAGCCAAGGCTTGGGCACCGGGGTGCTGCGCGGTGAAGAACTGAATAGCGTTTTTGAGCAGACACCTGCCGTTGTTCAGGCCATCGCCAAGGAAATGGGCGTCGGCGTTGGTCAGATTCGAGACCTGGCCAAAGAGGGCAAGATCACCAGCGACATTGTGATCGCTGCTCTGAAATCCATTGAGCGTGATGGAGCTGATCGACTTGAGGAGGCATTAAAGGGGCCGGAACAGCAATTTAAAAACCTTCAGAATGCCGTTGAGGATTTGAAGATTGCCGCGGCTGATGTGGCCCTGCCTGCAATTATTGAAGGCGTCAAGATGTTGACCAACACGGTCAAATTCTTGAGCGATATTGTCAAGTCCACCGATTGGAACACGGTTTTTGCGCTGATTGGCCAGTCGGCCGGTGGCGTCCCGGCAATCGGTGATAGGCCAAGAGGTCAGCAGCAATCATTGGTCAGGCCAATGGGACCTGAGCTAACGCCTGAAATCATTGCTGGCGTTAGAGCAAGAGAGGAAGCTGCACGGCTAAGGCCAAGGCCAGATCGTGGCGGCGGCGACGCACAGAAGATCAAAGAAATCACCCAGTTCCAGCTGGATGCTGGCTTAAAGCTGCTTGCTGCTAAGCAGACCGGCAATGAGTTGCTCATAGCTGAAACACGCTATGCGGCCGCTCTTGCTGATTTGGACCAGCAGAAGATGGGCGTTCGGGCGCGTGAGCTGGCCGAGGCTGAGCTGGCTAACAATCTGCTGCTGACCCAGCTTGATTACGCGGAGCGCATTGGCCAAGCCATTGCCCAAGATTTTCTAAAGAGAGAAGAGCTGCAGGAAAATTACAACCGCACGGTTGAGGAATTGAAGCTAAAGGCTGGGATTATCACCGGCGAAGAGGCTAAGCAGCTTGAGATCAAGCATCAGGTTGAGGCGATTCTTAAACGGCTGCCGGGACTGACTGAAACCCAGATCGCCAAAATCAAAGAGCTGGTAACCGCAACCCAAGAACAGGGCAAGAATTTCAAAGAATCATTCCAAGACAAAATCGACGAATACAAAGAAAGTCTGGCCGACTTTGGCGGCCAAGCTGCTGACGCCGTGATCAATGCCTTTAAAGGCATGGAGGACGCGCTGACCGAGTTTGTCATGACTGGCAAGATGAACTTCCGGGATCTTGCCAACAGCATCATTCAGGACATCACCCGAATCGCTATTCGTCAGGCAATCATCAAGCCATTGGTTGGCGCACTGTTCCCTGACGTTGCAAGTGCTAAAGGCAACGTCTTCGCGCAGAACGGCATTGTTCCGTTTGCCAAGGGCGGGATTATTGACCGACCAATGGTGTTCCCGTTCGCTAAGGGCGGCATTGGGCTTGCCGGTGAGGCGGGGCCTGAGGCAATCATGCCGCTCAAACGTGGCCCTGGCGGTCGCCTTGGTGTTGAGGCAAGCGGCGGCGGAAGCGTCAAGGTTGATTCAATTAACATCAGTGTGCAAAACACTGGTGAGCAACTAAGCGCTGCAGCGCAAAAGCAGATCGCTACTCAGGTGCAAGGTATCGTGATGTCGGCCCTGGTCAATGAACAGCGCAGCGGAGGCGTTCTGCGATGACTGCCTACATCAACCTGAACAATATGAACGTGGCGCTTGAGACAAGCGTCCGCCGTGGTGTTAGGGCTCAGCGCGTTCAGTTTGGCGATGGTTACTCGCAAATTTTGACTGACGGCATCAATTCTCAAAGTGAGGTTTGGGAGTGTTCAACTGGTCCATTGGCTTTAGAAGATGCCTACGGTATTGAGTCTTATCTTTACCGCCAAGCCGGTCGGGCATTTCTTTGGACGCCGCCTGATGCGACAAAAACGTTTGACGCACAGTTTGAAGACGGCGAATTAGACCTGGGCTACAGAAACATTTCGACTCTTGCATTGGATGGCTACACACGGCCTACCAATTACACTGCCAACTTGGCGACTGGCCTCTTGACCTCAGTTGATATTGACGACTTGACTGACGTGCAAGTTACGCTGACCCTTAACTCAAGAAATTATATTCTCGAACAGGGCTGGCAGTTTAATTACATCAGCCCAGTCATTGCTCGGCTCTCATTTGCGTTAAGGCAGGTGTATGTATGACACAATCCCCGCCCGTTGCAGAGACATTTCAAACCCAGATGCCAGAGGCTATTGACCTCTTCACTCTGGACATCTCAACGCTTTTGCCTGCCGGTTCTACTGACCAGTCGATCTATCGCTTTTGCAACTGGTCGCAGACCAATGGTGACGACATCACCTATGACAGCAATACTTACACGGCCACTCCGTTACAGGCCAATGGGTTTGAGCTAAACACCAGCGGCAAGCTTGAGCGGCCTACTTTGGTTTTTGCCAACGTTGGTTTGGCAATTACGGCATTGACCAACACCTATAGCGATTTGGTCGGTGCGAGCGTCAGCCGGATTCGCACGCTTACTACCTATCTGGACGGCACCCCAGGCGCAGACCCCAACGCCTTTTGGGGCCCTGACGAGTGGGTTGTTGAGCAGAAAACAAACGAAACCAAACTCACTGTTACTTTTCAGCTTGCTGTTCCTTTTGATCTTGAGGGCCGCAGTTTGCCTGGCCGCCGCTTGCTTCGTGAGCAGTGCCAATGGATTTACAAGAGCGATATTGGCTGCCATTACGACGGCTCTGATTATTTCGACGCAAACGATGACTCAGTTACAGACGTTGCTGATGATGTTTGCGGAAAGCGTTTGACAAGCTGCCAGCTGCGCTTTGGCTCTACTTCGCGTCTGCCGTTTGGCGGATTTCCTGGCCTCGTCGATTCTCAAGGCTAATGCTGTCGCAATGGCAAAACCCGCTTACCGCTGAACAGCGGCTCGCAATGCGGACTTATGCAGAACGTGCATACCCGAAAGAGACATGCGGCTTTGTTTTGCTGGACGGATCGGTAGTGGAGTGCCAGAACACCAGCGACGAGCCCGACACGTTCGTTATCAGCGCTCAAGAGACCGCTGACTACCTTGACGATGCCAAGGCGTGCTGGCATAGCCATGCCAAATACAGCGGGTTTAGCCCAGCTGACATCAAAGCTTGCAAGTCATTGAACCTGCCTTATGCAGTTTGGAACTGCGGCGGTAGCGAAGCTTTTTGGCTAGACCCGTCACAAGATGCAGGTCTGCTCGGCCGTCAGTGGAATTACGGCGTCTATGACTGCTATTCCGCAGTGCGGGACTGGTACAAGCAGCAAATGGGCGTTGAGATGGGCGACTATCCACGCCGCTACGAGGGCGAATGGTCAAAGCCTGGATTTGTGTTTTTTGAGCAGAACTTTGCCGCTGAAGGCTTTGTGAAGCTGCCC